>JAABUJ010001102.1_pt1 | contig 42352 bp, 50 predicted proteins | sample 5559131 | NCBI WGS metagenome assembly JAABUJ01 (sample SAMN10711875, study PRJNA513366) | rock metagenome | isolation source: Antarctica rocks | place: Antarctica: Victoria Land, Mt New Zealand nord | collected 2016-01-07 | reverse complement strand
CACTAACAAACCCCCGCCCAACAGACTTCCAATCCGCCAAACAAACCTACCTCAAAACCTCCTCCCCGCCACCAACCTACTCCCGGACCGACCTCGACCGCGGCTTCAACGCAACCGGCCTGTGGGCCTGGAGCCGCCACCCCAACTTCGCCGCCGAGCAAACCATCTGGGTGGTGCTGTACCAGTGGGCCTGCTACGTCGCCCACTCGTATTTCAACTGGACGCTTGCCGGGCCCATGGCTTACCTCGCTCTCTTTCAGGGCTCGACGTGGTTGACGGAGAAGATCTCGGCTAGGAAGTATCCTGAGTATCGCGAGTATCAGAAGCGTGTTGGGATGTTTGTTCCGAAGTTGGGAGGGGGCTTGGAGAGCGGGGTGGGCGGGAAGAGGGCGGGGGTTGGTGGAGGGGCGAAGGGGAGGGAGTTGTGAGGGGGGTGGAGAGGGGAAGACGCCGGTGGTGGTTGCGGTTGTGGTTGCGGTTGTGTTGGGCCGCGGTGTTAGTCGACGGATTGATTGACCGACTGACCAGAAGGTGGCGGTCAATCGGCGGGGAACCGCGTTCCTCGCCGCTGCTTCCAAGTCGTTCATTCGTTGATTAGTATAAGTATAAACATCAATCATCAAAACCCGTATTTCCTTCTTCGAAGATCCGTTCATCTTTTGCATACTTCAGTCACAAAAACTAGGCATACAACATGCCAGCTCTCAGGCTCTCACTACGAATGCGATAGACATGGGCAATCATAAGGTATCTCATCAACAAGACGCCGTGTCTCGAATCTGAAACCCCACTAGATAGTGTCGGAGCGTACATTTAACTCCGTGAAGGATCCACCCTATCGAGCTAATTCAAAGCCACCACACCTCACGACCCAAGTCAGAAACCACCGAAAGAGCTAAGCTGTCTCCAAAGCGGTCTGCAATCGAAAGCCGGTTGCAAAAGCGGGTAATCAAGAAGCGCCACAAGAAAACGAAGCAACCACCTCCCCTCCGCCTCATTCGCTAACCACAGCAGCCGGCGAACGCAAGCACAGGTAATGAAGCTACCCAATCCGCACGCGCACAGCCCTATCAGAAACCAAGACCGCCACCCAGGCCGTCCGAAGCCATCACGCCATCAGCGCCCTCGTCTGTCATCTCCACACCCTCCCCTCTACCTCCACCACCACCTCCACTACCACCCTCACCACTTCCGGTCCTCCACATCGCCCCCCTCCACAACGCCATCGCCCTCCTCCTCCTCCGTAAGCCCACTCACATCCGTAAGCGGCCAATCGCCGTCGTCGTCATCAAACGCCCCATCCGCACCAAACCCCCGTCTCCACCTCGCCCCACCATCCCTCTCCCATTCATTCTCTTCCTCCCACCCTTCCACACTCCCCCCTCGCTCGGACCGACACCCCTTCGGTGCGCCGCAGCTGTCGAAGCTGATTCGGTCCGCACTCACCCCCCGCTCGGACCGACACCCCTTCGGTGCGCCGCAGCTGTCGAAGCTGATTCCGTCGTCGTCGGTGTCCTCGTCGTCCTCGTCGTCGTCAGCATTGTCATATGGTTTCGGATGAAAGCTCTCGTGTCGATTCTCCTCGACGGGGAACGGGTCAGCGGGTCTCGTAGCGATGGCGTGATCGTCTGACTTGATGGTATCCAACTTGCCGGCGTCGCCGTTCGCATCTTCATCTTGATGCTGCGCTGGCTGGGGAGGGACTTGTGCCGGTTCGGGCGACAAGCTCGACGGTGCGCGCTCTTGCAGCCGGGGTGAGTCACGCGTCTTGATATCCTTAGTTTCACCCTTCAGAGCGTGATTGCTGACGATCCCGTCGTCGGACTCCGACCCGCCGCCTCGGAACATCGGCTCGTCGTCGTCATCCTGAAGTAATAGCTTATTCTTGCCGCCATCATTCCCGGCCCCCTCCCGCTTTACCCCCCCATCGCTCTCCTCCCCACCCTCATCCTCAACCCCAGAAACGATCTTAAACCGCCTCTCGCTCCCATCAATAAGAGCCATGACGTCCCGCCTCATATCGCGCTGCCATTTCGGCATGCTTTCCCCCCTCGGGATCTCCGACCCACCCAGAACCGCCGTGTAGTCGCGGCGCATCATCAAATGGACCTCGTCTGCCTTATTGCTCATCATCTCCTCCAACGCGGTCATCATGCGGGCCAGGCGGGATCGGACCTCGTCCGTGCTCTGGCGGAACATGGCGAGTCGGGCCTCGTCCACGATGGAGACCATGGCGTGCTTCATGCGCATGAAGCTACCGGGGCCTTGTGCGGATGGCGTTAGTGATTGGGAGATGGGGAACACTCGTTGCGGAGGGAGTACGTACCGTTCTCCGCGACACAGGCGTTGTACGCTGGCACCATGGCGGTGGTGATGACCGGGATGAACTCGCGGTTGATGTCTTTCTGCTGCGTGTTGATGGTCTCGCGGACTGTGCTGGCGAGGTCCTTGAATATCTCCTCGTAGACACGCAGTTGCTGCTTAAGCATGTGGAGACCGGCGATATTGGCTCCGTTGAGGCGAGCACGCGTTTCGATCTCGCGGTGGAAATCATTGATGAGGGTGCCGGCGTTGCGCGCGAAGCTGGCCGTGACGGCTGGGGCACGGCGCGAGAATGCCCTTGATGAGTTTGGTCAGCGTCCAATTCAACGCATTGCTCGAGGGACGAGTACGTACTTTTCCCATCCAGGTGTGAGCACTTTCATCATTGGATCCGCACTGAACACTGTTAGTACGTCTCTTGCAGAGGACGTTCGAGAGGGGCAGAGCATACAGCGTAGCGTTCCAGTCCTGCATCGAGTGTCAGTCCTGGTGAATCATACAAAGCTCACTGGGGGCAAGGGACTCACATGTGGTCCTTGAGCATTCGCGTAAACGCCATTACGCCTACAGAGGGCCTTGTAAGTTGCCCAATGGAATCCGCCAGCAGCGCGGTCGTCTCGGTTGACCGGTGCGCCCCAATGTGACGCAGTGTTCGTGGCTTCGTTGGTCGCATTCGTGGTGGCCGTCTCTGAGACCAGTCAGTATAGAGTCCTGCTCGAGGACGAGTATTGGAACAGTAGCTTACCGTACTTGTCGTAGATGTTATCAGCAAACTCGTCTTTCAAGTCTTTGCAAACTGTTGCGACGACTCTTTCGAGGTCCTGTATATCACCTACTCAGCGTACATTCTTCTCCGCCGGCTTCCAAGGCACGGATAGCTTGGAAGAAATATCGGAACAGAGCCAATACGATGCTACGGGGTCAAGAAATCCGCATACTGTAGCTAGTGACCGCCCGCACTTACACTCTCGAGCTTCCTAAAGCTATCTCGCAGGATCTTATCCTCCGTCGCCTTCTGACCTTCCGTGAGGTTCCTCCCGGTCCCATCGTTCGACGCCCAGAGACTCATGGAGTTGAGTAGCTGACTGAAGTTATTCAGGAAACGTCGACAGCTCTCTGCACGACCCTTCTCCGTCAGCTGCCGGCAGTGTTTCTGCAGTTGCGGTATCCCGGTCTCGTCAACGCCCTTGAAGCCTGGAACAGCTGGGTCTTGGCGAAGGCGGCCTTGCAGTTTCTGATAGCCTCGACTGCTCACACAAAAGACGGGTAGCGACCGCGCAACTTCTTGGTAATCTCGAATCTCCACGCTGGGGTCGAAGTGCTCCTCATCTTCTTCGACTGCGAGTTCCTGGTCGAGCTCTCTAATTCCCGCAGCGAAATCTTGTTGAATGGCACCCTTGGAGTAGTTGTTCCTCCCACTGATACACATGCGACTCATCTCGGCTTCAATTTCTTGATCTGCATTCTCGATTTCGGCCATTTCAGCACGCAGTGCTTTGATCTTCTCCTCAAGTTGAAGCCGCTGTCGTCTGCCATCCTTCTTGGTACCCTTCAGTTCGGAGATCTTGGACTCTACTTGCTCTTCGGTCAGGGGATCTCCGCGTTCCTGTTCCGGGAAGTCCTCCTTCTCATGCCCACGAGAGGCATCTGAGGCGTCGTCCGCATAGTCGCTGTCTCCCTTGTCGCCATCCGTGTCCGAACCACTAGAGCGTCGCTGCTTCTTGCGTGGCTTGCCGGAACTCCCAGCATTGCTCTTGCGCTTCTTGGCAGACGGCAACTTTGGTAGAGGGGCGTAGACAGTCTTGCCACTCTCTACGTCATCCTTTAAGGTCTCCCAGATCTCCAGCTGCTCCTCAGCCTCTTCCATGGCTTCGGCATAATCCTCCCTGGATTGCTTCAACTCTGCAAGCTCCCTTTTGTGACGCTTAAGCTCGTTCTCATATCTGTTTCTGTTCTCCCACAAAGCTCCCATCTCCTCGTCCAGACCCAGCGAGTCTTGCGCCTCCACAATACTAATATCGTCGGTCTTCGAACATATAAAGGTAACTCTGATTAATGTTAGCATGTGATATTCCACAGACTGCCTTGCGTGTCTACGCACGAGCTAAATCCACCGTCCATCTTCAATTGTCGCTTGAAGGATTCACCGAGAAGAGACTTGGCCGCCTTATCGTCAACGGCACGATTGATCGGCGCAACAATCCACAGTCCCGTACACTGTTTCATGTATCCTTCCGCAACGGCAGCTCGAGCCGCGTTTGAGTCGTGCACACCGGGCAAATCAACGATGACAGCTCCAGTGGACAGCGCTGGTGCTTTCACATATAACCTGACGACTTTGATGAGAGGCCAGTACTCCATCTGCCGTTTCCTCTTCTTGTCCTTTTCCTCATCCCCAGTCGACTTCTCTTTGCTATCCACGTAATGCTGCAACCGCTTGTAGAATTGTACTGAATCGCTCTCCTTGATCGTTTTGCTGCTGCCTAGCAAGCCCACAACATCTCTCTGATGAACCAAACCATTAACGCTGCTCTTAGCTATCTCTTCCTTGGTCATCTTTGGGTACACGGCTCGAATCTTGGCATAGGCGACCCCAGCCTCCGTATCTTCTTTCACGCAATCCCTTGACACGTTACCATTACCATCTAGAAGATCTTCAAACAGCGTCTTAAGCTCCTTCTCCCAATCTTGAGCTGTAATGAACTCGATCTCGGCGTAGTAAGGATCCTCTGTGTCATTGTATGAGATCTCTGTGACCACGGCCGTGCATGCACGCATACAGTTCGTAGGCACCAACCGCTCTTCATCCAGCATGGCGTTGGTGACACTTGACTTGCCCGCCCCAGTGTTTCCTACAATACCGACAATCGTCTTGGTCTTGACCGCTTGCTTCTGCACATTTTCTGCGATCGTCAGCCACAAGAGAGAAACGAATTAGAACTCGACCTGTCACTTACCAATCTGTTGCAGCCACTGTACAGCATCAGGAGCATCAGGAGCATCAGGAGCTTTCTCGAGTAGGGGAATTTTCACTTTCTCGAGGATTTCAATGCCTGTCTCGACGGCCGCTTCTAACACCTCGGGAGTTGCTCCAGCCAGTAAGGTCTGCAACTGGAAGTGCTTCGGCTGCGCAATGTCCGAAATATTAAAACCGTCGACACCTACATCGCCAGTATCTCGCTGGTTAAGACTGACAGGATTGGTAGGCAGGTCCACTTTGTTTCCTGAAATATCTGTGGAGGCACGGCGTATAGTTCTGCGGGCTGCGTCCATTTCCCCTGACTGGAAACGATGCATTACCCGTTTGAACTCATCTGAACAGGTACATTCAGTTCAAGGTCGTCTCATGCGAGATTGGGCTCATACCATCATTCAGCCAGTCCGACTCCCGCTTGAGTCCCTCGCTATAGCCCTGAGCTAAAGCCGACAGATTAGGCCTCACCGATGCTGGGAGACTCTCAGCTGTGTGAATCGGATCTTGGGCCAACTTTGTTCGAGCCTTATCCACAGCTGTGATTTTGGTCTCTAACAACGTAGGTTCGCGATGGCCAACCACATCGTGTGGCCCGTCAACAATTCCTTGTGGATTCCTTGACCGCTCTGACAACGGCGATTTGGTAGGTAACCGATTTGCGGCAAAGTTGGCGTTCATCCCAGGTCTTCGACGGTCACCAGTCGAGGCAGAAACCGCGCTGCCCGGTGTACCCAACGTGGATGGCGTACCGAATCGCGCATAAGGCGTTACGTAGCGTGCCCGTGATTCCAGACTCGACTTCACTGCCTCCGCAGCAGGTGATGCAAGCTTCGCGAGACCTGGGACATTCGAAGGCTGAAGCGACTGACGTGGCGTTCGAGCAGGTAGATCGGAACGCTTGACCGCCTCCATAGCGATGAGATTATCTCCATGATCGTTGATTTCCCTCATGAGCGTTGCGTTGTCAAGGAACCTGTCATTATACTTCAAGAGAACCTCTTCCTCTTGGAAGTTTCTTGCCATATATTGCTGGCGAATGGTCTGGACCGTGACACCCTGTCAGAGAGAGTGAGTGAGGTTCTTGGTAAACAGACATCATCAGAGTCCTGCCCAGGGCTGGACTCACCTTATGGCATTTGAGCCATAAAAAATCGGTCCCGGCTTCAGCGTCCTCTGGCTTCTTGCTGTCATCCAGCACGCCGACCCAATATGTAGCAGGCTTGGAAGGCAGATCGGGACGAAGAGCCTTGGCCTTATCATGAAAGGAGCTGTTCAGGTCAGCACCGCAATTGGTGATCAGTGGGGTAAGGTGACTGACCGCGTCTCCGCCATGCAGATATGACGGACGTGAGATTTGAATGATTGGTTGGTGTAGAAGCAAGGCGCTCAAGTAAGGATTAGAGTAGGCTTAAGAACTGAGTGGAAGTATCTCGCAGCACCATGACGGGAATGAGAAACTCTGACGTAAGGATGATAAATTGTAAGACTACGATTGTCATATTAGAATGTTGATAACCATTGACTACAACATCGTGGTGGTCATGGATATTTGGGTTCTCTGTGGGGGAGATGAAGTCGCGACGCTTCAGTAAAGTTTCGAGGGACGCGAGGTAAACCATCCGAACACGCTAAAGAGCAGGGCTAGCGTACGCCGGCACGTGATCTAGAGGCACTCCAGACAAATAAAATACCTTATGGTTGATTGTTGGACCTTACGAAGCACATGCTCGAGGCCCGAGCCTGGAATCGTTATGAAACCGGCGTCTCACCAACCAGGAAAGGAAGTCTTGCTCGGTCAGGTAATACTACAATGATAGCGGCGCAGGCGAGACATCCATATCATGAATGTAGTGCTGGGCATCAGTCATCTCGAGCAAGCCGCAGTGGGCAGAGACAAAGGATCTAGGCCATGAATCCGAGTCCGTGCCGGCGAACAAAGGCCCCTTTCAAATCTTTTTCCTCCAGATGAATAACAATTGATTGTCTTCGGCGTTCTTTATCTGCTACAACAATGCATTGTCTGTCGCCTCCATGGTCTGTACACATATATAAATGCAATGGAATGAAAGCCCGACATGAAGGACCCAATTTTTCGAAACTGCACCTGCTACCAAGAAAGAATTGCCTGAACATCATACCGCCGACCCCTGCCCAATTGACGCAAACCACCACCACCCGCTATGACTAACACGCAAGAATGCTTTGACAGAGCCGCGCTCCAGGCCGCCGATGCCCTTGAACTGCCCTCCGCCACGGCCTCGACCCTCACGGACCCGATCCACCCGATCTTCCGCGCCTCCAACTTCCCCGGCTCCTTGAAACTCCCAGTCAGGATAAGAAGACCTGGCCGCCAGGCTCCCATACCTTCGCTCTACGCCACCATCAGCCCGGCACTGCGACTAGCATCGCGCTTCATCAGCCAGCCCTCCGGCATGCTCTGGTGGACGCGCGTGCTGCTCGGGAGCGTGCAGGGCGTGCCCGGCGAGAGCAGAGGCGTTCTCGTCGACAACCCCGGCCGATTCGGCCTTGCACGACGGAAGCTGACGGAGCACGCAGACTACGTTTCGTTCCGCTGGCAGCCCGACAGCGAGGCCTTTGCTTCCACGTATCCCGATCCGCGCGATAGCGCCAAGGCCATCATCTACCTCCACAGCGACATGAAGGCGTTTGCCCAGGGTGCGTACCATTCCAGCACCGCGTCCCACCAGCTGCGCTTTCAGTTCTTTCTCGCGCTAAATATATGCCACGAGCTGGCACATTCGGTCATGAAGTGCCGAGGGGTGCGCCGGGAGCCGTTCTTTGACGTTGATGAGCCACAGGCGGAGCTCGGCGCGTCGTGGGAGTATTCTCAATTCGGCGGTAAGATCCAAGCCATCAATTACTCCATGACTGCTGCGGATGGACTGATGTGGTACCCGTGGCAGTCATCCACCGCGGAGGCCGAAGCTATTCAAAGGGATGATAGGAGGTTCGTGGCGGTGAGCATGGAGTGGGTGATGCTGCATTTCGATAAAGACGGTTGGATGAAGGTAAGGCCCCCCATGAAGACGGCGTGCACAGCCGTGATGCTGTTCACAGATGACTCTAGTTCAGAATCGTCGCAACCCTAGACTAAATCAAAGACTTTCCTTGGCGATGTGCCTCTTGCTTTCACTTCCTCGTACTGCTGTCGCTAATTCTCCGGTCGTTGTGTGACATGCCAACTGATTGTTTGCGTAGTGAGCGAAGAGTTCGACTGCGATGGACGATAACATAAGTGAATGTCCCAGGAGCCGTAGATGATGTTGCACTGCTATATAAAGTTATGCTGCTGAAACGACAGTATTGTGAGCCTTGACGGACACGAAACTATAGGTAGCCCGTCGAAGCGGGCCGGCTCATCCGCGTCGCCACGGCACCCCACTGACTGTCAGCACTCGATTGCCTCAACTCGTACTCCCAGTGGTCGTGGAAGCTGTACGACGGCGGTGGTGAAATGTCGCCTTCATCGTCGGTGACAATGAGTTGTGGCATTATCCTTTGCGGCGCGGGCGGAAGCCTTCGTTGCACACCCCCATCGCTAGTGGACCTTGTGGCCTGTTGCTCGAACGTGGGTTGTTCTTGAACCATCCACACCTGTTCATCCGGAACCCAGAGTAAGGGGCTTGAGGGCACAGTCCTCGCCGCCTGTTGGGGGACTGCCAGCGTAAGCTTCGGGGTGCCAGCCGAACCCTTCTTATCTTTCTTGTTTTGGCCATGGCTAGTGTCGCTTTTGCTCCGCTTGATCTTCGATAAGAAGCACCCGGACCGTTTCTTGGCAGGCTTGAGGTCGTGATATCGGTCCTCTGGTGATTGGATCCACCCATGGGGTTGTGGCCATTGACTCGGCACAGGTGACATGGACCATTCGTTTGAGACAGGCGGAGAAGGCCACTCCGCCGGCAAAGGTGGAAGAGGTTTGTCTTGAAAGACAAAGGGGTGGTAGTTGGGGGGGATGTCTTCCCAAGATGATATCCGGATTTGAGGGCTGGTTGATTCTGGCGTGTCAGATAGCGGGAATGGTCTGTCGCCTGTTGGAGAAATCGAAAAGAGAGACAGGTCAACCAGCTCGTCTTGGGAAGCCATCAAGGTCTTTTGGATGCTGATCGGCCAGATCGGGTATCGAAGATTATAAAGCTGGAGGAGTGAGAGTAGCTGGGCAGCACTTAACTAGAGTAGTGATATTCTAATTTCCAGTAAAAGGCATGACCGAAGGATCATTAACAGGGTGTCCATCCTGGCGGAGCAGGGCCAGGAGACCGATAAGATAGACGTCAGGGTATAACAACTCAGGCCCGAGCACCGCTGCTCCTGAGGGGCGGTGCCCGCAGCCCCATCGCCATGACCGCATTCGTCCTGGATTGGGTCCATGAAAGGTCAAACGAGACGCTGTAGCCGGACCACCATTCTGACGCCTTTCACTCCTCAAACAAGCGTGATTGCCGCGGGAGAGCGAGCTCGTTCTCATCAACGAGTTCCGTTCGAGAGCAAATGTTAAACCGATGGAGAAGAATGTCGCCGACACTCAGCGATAGGCTTGTGCTAGCCGCAGCATCACGCCCTAACGCCTGGAAGAGGAGGCACAAGCCCCCTGTGCGCTCCGCCACACCGCACCACAGATACCCCGGTGGTACGGCTGTTGACGGATGCTGGACTATAGAGCGAAGCATATACCGTTACAAGCGTGCCATATCTGGCGAAGACAGTTGTGGTACAAGGTTGCAATGGAATTGAAGGGGCGGAAGAGGCAGCGGCAAGGATCTGCTTGGACTGTGGAGAAGGGTCAAGAATAGGAATAACAACAAAATGAACACAAGCCCCAAGTCGAGCAAGTTACACAATGTACGAAGCACTCGACTCTACTCGTACTCGTGCACAGACACAGCCAAGATACGACCTTACAGGGCACGTAGTGCGAAGTAAAGAGTGAGTGATTGCGGTCTCTCGCCACCGCACTGTAGCAGCATTAATGCATGGAGCATCAAGCATCAAGCATCAAGCATACCTTAAGGTACAGCCTGATCACCTTACCTTACATCGCGCAGTGTCGTACAGAGCAGGGCTGTGCGTGCTGCTTAGAAAGGATAACCTAGTGTGGTTGCGAAACATGCTAGAAAGATTGAGGACCCCTGTAACTTGCTCCGTGATAGCCGTGAGACTTGTTCGGGAAACATATCGGAGCATTCATGTGACCAGAAGGCGGCGAAAAGATCGGCTCCCAAAACAATCTCCTTACCTACCAGTTCGGTAATTTAGTGAAGTTAAGCCGTCAACGTGAACTTGAGGCCGTGGAGGGACTCATATATCTTGGTGATGAGCTAAGGTCAACACAACATGCCGTAGGAACAATGCAGTGATAAATCGATCCAATAACAACTCCACCTCTGTGGATTCAAGGTGGAATCATCCTCTGGCGCGCAATACTAGGCGACATCATCGACAGCGAAAGACACCTCGCTTGTGCTCAACTCCTCGAGTCGATATCTACCAACCTGTATCGAAAAGTATACATCGTAGCGGCGCCTGCGCGTTGCAGAAAAGACAAAGTCTACGGGAAAAGGTGGAAACATTGGTGCGGCTACCGAGGCGCAGTTATGGAAGCACGGAGACAAAGTCACGTTGGCAACTTTGTGCAACCGAGTCGGCACTTGAGGGACATCGCTTCGAGGTAAGTTAGTTGTCGCGTTGGGCAAATACATACGACGACAAACCTTCGATAGCCGCGATCGCAGGTGTGGATTCATCAAGATGTTGAATCGGGTGGGATTCAAGTGTCAATAGTTCAATCAATTAGAACGAGCTTCTTACTTCGGGAAAATCTTTTCATCTCAAGACCGCTTTCGTTGCAGGCGCCTCTTCGATATTTACATGTCCACCACTGACCCGATGAGCCCAGAAAACACCCCGATTATCAATTACATACGTAGATGTAGACAAGAAATGTAACAAGTATGCTCGACTCGAAATGCGCCCCCCCGTCGTCAAAAGCCATGGCCCTCCACCCAGGTAAGTATTTACCGTAGGAAGGCGTCGCGTTGATCAAGTGACTTATGCGAGGAGAACGGCAGCGAAGGCGGCAACACCGGCAACGGCCATGGAGCCACCGAAGGTGCTGGCGGAGCCAGTGAAGGCCATGGGGGTGCTGGAGGGCTTCGTGGCTGAGCCGGTGACACCGGCAACACCGGAGGGCTGAGCGACAGCGGAGCTGGCACCCATCGGGCTGGCGGGAGCAGCTGAGTTGGAAGCGGCATTGGGAGCCTGAGCGGCAGAGCTGGCGGCAGCCGGGGAAGCTGGGGCAGCAGAGTTGGCAGCGGCTGGGGCAGCAGATTTGGCAGCGGCCGGGGAAGCTGGGGCAGCAGAGCTGGCGGCAGCTTGGTTGTTGACGGTCACAGTCGACACGATGGTGGTTGGGATGCAGGTGCTGATGGTGACGACGGAAACAGCCGACGCGGAGTTGGCCGGGCTGGCTGGGGCGGCTGGGGCGGCCATCGAGGACGCAGCTGGAGAAGCCGGCGCGGAGCTGACGGGCTTGCTGGATTGCATCATAGCAGAGTTGGTGTTCTCTGGGCTGCTTGGAGCAGATTTGCTTGAAGACTCGGACATCGGCATGGCTGACGCAGCAGGGGAGGAGCTCTTGGCGGCCGCAGCCGGAGCAGAGCTGGACGATGCCGCCGCAGCAGCTGGGGCAGACGGGGAAGCGGACTGGGTGACCGGGCAGACGGTGGTGTAGGCTGGGATGGTCGAGGTGACGACGACGGTCGAGTGAGCCGGGCAGTAGGTAACGGTCGAGGCGCAGCTGGTGATGGTGACCTCGGTGGTGGTGTACACGGTCGAGGTGGTCATCTGCTGCTCGCTCGAGGAGGGAGTGACGGCGGCGGCGGGAGCGCTGGAGACCATCTTGGCGGGGCAGTTGGTGACCTCAGGGCCGCACGAGGTGACGGTCACAACGTCGGTGGAGTATTGGGTGTTCTGCACAGCAGGGACAGCCGAGACGGCGCCCGCGAAGATGGCAGCAGCGACAATGGAGTAACGCATCTTGAGAGAGTTCTGAGAAGTTCCGAAGAAGGGTTCTTTTGAAAGAAGTTTGGTGGTGAAGATTAAAGAGTGTAGTAGTTGGGCTTTAATTAAAGAGAGTGGATGACCGAAGTCGAGAGTTCAAGATACTGCGTGCTGGAAGATTGGCTTGAGTACGAAGAGTGAAAGAGAAGGGAGAAAGGCAGTGAGCGGAGTGGAAGCTCCTTATACCTCAGCAGGAAATTAACAGAGAGCTAAGGTACTGTAACAGTGAATTAACGCCAGTGAATTAGTGGTGATGCAGCCGAAGGGAAAACGAAGGAAAAGGAGGTCGGCCAAGCTCGTAGGCATCTTCTCGGCTTGCTATTGGGTCAGCCGGTAAGGCACGAGGTACTCCTTTTGGCGTGTACCCTAAAGTGTACCTTAGGTAGCCAAAGTCAATTTGTTGCCGCTAATGCAGGTACCAATACACCTTCAAAGCAAAAGAGTTTGATTCGTCGCCTCGATGGTGGTTTACTGTCCGAAGGACTGTCATTCATTTGCGCCAAAGCCAATCCGTTGCTCCATTTTCCCATGTGCCGTTGAGGTAACGTTACTTGTACGGAGTAAGTTACTGTACGGAGGTACCGTTCCGTTCGACGTCTTCCTTTGCTGGTGCTTTGTTCGATTGTGTTAAGATTGTGTTAATGATATTATTAATAGCCTGTAATATACCTAATGAGAGAGTCGATCCGCCCTGGAATTGGTAATTGCTAACAGTTACAGTACGAGGCCCACGACCCTGGGGAAGGATGCTCCAATACGACGTCCGAAGTACCTTAGCTTCAGGGGCAAAACATTGCCATGCGCTAGGTCAGGTAGCCCAACTTCAATCTCTCTTAAATCTTAGCAGATTAAGTTACTTCGTACTCGGTTCTTTGTACGAGCAAGTAACTGTAAATCAGCTCCATCACTCAGGTGGCCAGCCGTAGTATAGGGACTGTGATGGTGACTGGGACTGTGACTGTGTTAATGACCATGACTACCAGGCATTCGTGATAGGCCTCGATATACCATACCCAGTAGCAGTACCTTCAGGTAAAGGTTCCTCTTATGGCATAGAGCGTGAACATGTACACTTCATACCATACCATACCTAATTGCATCGAGTGGCGATGTCAGTACTCCGTAGTGGGAGCGATCTCTACCTAGGTACTCTTGAATGCTCGTTATAGAGTGCTGTACGGATTACAAAGATGGGTACTCACAGTACCCGACGCTTCCTTACTGCCAATCTCCACCAGCACAAGCGCCTGTAGAGAGAGCGCCGGGAGGCTGACTGGATGCACCACTGGCACTGCGCAAGTCCGACTTCTTGGGACGCTGGGGTGCATCCCTGAGCTAGAACTGCTTTGACAGGTATTGACACGTCTGGAGAGAGCCGTTAGTCAAGGGGACAAGAGTGAAGATCATTGAGTAAGTTACTCCCTGGATCCGTGATGATTTGATCTCCCTTTCCAATCACGCGTATCTCAAGTCAACGCGAACGCGGTCGAATTTCATCTTCATCGCCATCTCCCAGCCATGTCAGCTGGAAAATTTCAATGAAGTAATTTCGCCAATCGACGACACTATAATAGGAGGTCAGCAGTACCTTGTCTACGGTACTCTGTACAAGCGCCGTCGATATGAGTGGCCCTAAGAAGAGATTAGGAGGCTCGGCGTCTGACAAATGAGAACGTTGATACATTATAGGTATCTGTACCTGCCAATTCAAGTTGTTGGATCCCGGAGGATTCTGGCATAGGAAATTTGCAGGCTAGTACGGAGTAAGTAAGGTCTTTGTAGAAGTACTTCGTACTTTAAGGCAGCACCGAGAGTCGATGGAGTCTTCCCTTTGCTATGGCCTAATATGCGACAAGTGCTCGAAGACTATCCCCAAGCAAGCGAACATTCAAGACAGCATCTCTCGAGATGAGCGATCACAAGCTTATAGCTGATCGCAGTTGACCGCAGCTGATCGCACGTCCCATTTTCAATACCCGAATCTCGCGGTAAGGATGGCTCCTACGAGTACGCCGAGTAGACCAACCGCGGACAGCTGCATGGACCTCTTTCGTCCAAGGCCTCTCTGCTCGAAATGTCAGCAGGTTCCCAGGGACAATATGGTGTTGGCTAAAGGTCAAGCCTTGCCCAGCGTGTGCTACCACCTTGCCGTAGAGATAGGGGACATCTTGACGGCAAGAGGTGATATGCCACAGAGAGCAATGGCTGTCGTCAATCTCCCCACGGCAGGCTATTGACTTACATCGATCGTGTCCAACCCTCGAGGCGTGCTACCAGTATCTTGATCGACGACATAGTGCCTCGCGAACAGGTCGTTCTGAATCCACAGCAGCTTGTTGAAGGCCCTGGCGACTTTCCCCTTGGTGTCGGCATCCACACCATCCATCCCCAGCACACTCTCCACCACTACGTCCTCGACGTATCCCAGCAACAAGCCCATGTGAACATACTCCACCCTCAACTCCGGCCTCTTCTCTCGGTGTTTGAACCCTGGCACACCCGTGTGCATGATCCCCACCGTGTCCAAGTACACCCAGAACCTGCTCTCGTCACTCCAATCCTCGTTACTGACCAGCTTCACCAAGTACGCCTTGAGAAAGTCTTTCCGGTACGCAATCTGCGGATGGTTGAGGTTCAGCTCCAGTGCGTCCTTCGGGGCCGAGCCATTGTACCCCGGCTGACGAGGGACGAAGGCTTTGGCGGTGATGTCGTATGAGAGGAGTTTGGTGTAGACGGCGTCGACTATGGCGGGCACGAGGGGCGCTACGAGAGGGGCGGCGGCACGAAGGGCAGCACCGTCTTCGGAGGTGAAGGAAAGGAAGGATTTCAAGTACGAGACGCGGGAAGGAAGGGAGTTCAACGAAGAGGGAGAAATGACATGCATTGGTGGACGGGATGCAGATGCCATCAGTAACGACTTCTTGAAAACGTGATTGTGAAGATGATGTTATTCGTACTCCAAAGTAACCTGGGATCTAGAGGAATTGGGGCGTGGGCGAATATTTTATATGCCCTCATCCTTGACTCTTATCACTCACCAATGACATACCGGCGATATCACATTCACATCTACATTCACAAGAAATTCTGGTATTGACAACGTGAGCATGGAAATTTTCCTGGTTGTGGATACCACGACATTCTACCGGAACCAAATGCTATTCATTATTAGCACACATACAAGGGGGAGTTCATCACACGGGGAAAAAAAGATTCCCTGCCCTAGTCTTGGGTAGGGTATGTAGTGTTGAGTTTGAAAACGTTTAATCTTCATATAACGGCCGGCCCGAGTGCCGAGATTTACCTTACCTAGGTACGTGAACGTGATTATTGTGACAAGATAAAAATGGCTCAAGTTCCGTCGTCATTATTGGGATAATTCGGGAGAGGGAGAAGCTTACCAGGTCCGGAATCTTCCGCACAAAGACCGGACAAGAGAGGCCACCGAGGTTGCTACCGTACACTCAGGATCTATTTCAGGCATCTTTGATGGGTCGAGAAGGATGAGCTCAAGTATGAGTATAACGATATATGACAACTGAGTGAAAATAGGAGTGTGTACAGGAAAGTATCCAAACCTGCCGGAATACCGATTCAAGGGTTACTCGCAGGGCTGCCCATCATAGCCTTCTCTGCCATCTCTTCTTTGTACAAGCCCGTAATTTCAGGCTGGACATAGCATCTAGAGACCAACCGGTAGCTGATTATGGGAGAACTAGCACACACCTCAGCAACACCAAAAAGGCATCAAAACAGGCCTGTCTGGGAGCTTCAACTTGAACAAGCTTGTCGCCTTGGACAAAGCCATCACTCAGCTTCGAGCAGCGGGTTTGTCACTGTACAAGCCTGTCTTCTAACTCCCAAAGATCAATCCGGACTTGGGTCGAAGGGACGAGCCCGTAAACCAAGGAGGCGTTTGTTCATGCGGTGGACACTCAAAGCATTTCCTCACAGAGTGCGAGGGTGCTCACAAGCTGATCTCTCCCATCCTACACCAGTAGACTCGACCGCATAACCAATACTGATGGAGAAAGTGACCACTGGACGCTTTGCCCTGCGAGATCTTGCATGGCCTCAGCCTGACACTGCATAGCAGCTTAAGGAATGCAGGTGGAGACATCTGTTGCAGGCGCTTCTGAGGTTGTTTTTCCAGTAAACAGGACTTGCGGACAGTTCGATACTCTCATAGTGATGCAGATTGACCCGTCCGGCACGCAAATCGCATAGAATACCATGTAGAGGCAAGGTAAGTTTACTGGCTGTAGTTTAGGCAAGTATGGAGTATACACCAACTATTCCCAGACGTGGGAGCAATTACACATAGCCCGGCGCCTTTTGAAACGAGTGGTCGTCGATACGCAGGGATGTGGAGCTGTTGGGCGGCAAAGCACACCGACGAACCCCAAAACGATTCACTTCCAGCCTTGGGGGCCTGGCCTTGTTGGTGCGCTGTCCTTTCCGACTGAAGACTCGCTATCATCCTCAACTTTGTAACCATACTGCTCCTCTCTGTATTACACCAGCTGCACGGTCAAGTGTCATTGTTGTACAGCTTCAAACTCAGCGAGCCTTTGTCGGCGAACGGTGTCAGGCGCAATCAAACCCGTTCAGCTCCGCTTGAAACTTAGCCTCACCCCACAAGCCTGACGACATTCGAGTCATTAGTCGTCAACATTAAACCTCTACATCCCGTCGTGCTCTCAAAGCTGCAAGACTCACAGCCTTAGAGTCTTATCCAAACACCCAGCCTGCAGACACATCCGCAACCCCCCAAACTCGGTGACAGCCTGTGCGCATTGTTGGCCTATCCTGCTGTCTTGTATGTAACTCGCTCTCAATTCCCCTGGCTAGTACAAGTGACTGACAGTCTACCAAGTTATTGAGGGACAACACCTGTTCGAGACAAGCCGCAATCATGTCTTCGCCAGCCCCCCTCTTGCGGCCCCCTATCCCAGGCGCCAACCGTAGCAACAGCGGCACACGAGTACCACGCCTGGGTCTGGCCATTCCTCCGTCACCGGGCATGAAACCGGTTAATGGTATCACGACAGGAAGCGTACCAGAGCTTCCGCAACTACAACGTCCTACATCTCGACCAGCACTTCCACAGCTTCGCTTGGCAACCCCGTCGGGGAGTCATGCTACACCACAGGAAAGGGGCGCCTTGCAAAATGGTAGACCGCCGCCGCAGCCGTATGGAGGCAGTTCGGCCAGTGGAGCCAGCGATGTCAGCGGCCACTCAAGGTCCGGGAGCTTCACGGTGGCGGACGGAAAGATCAGCGGACCGACCTCTGCCTCCTCGTCGAGTTACTCGGCCCTTTCATTTGCAATGGGGCTACGGCAACCGCAGGGGACACCCGACCCATCTTCCGCGATAAGCTCGGTGCACTCGGAGAGGGCCCCAAGTGAAGCCGACGCGGCCATGGAACGGAGTGGAAGTATGAACGGGTTGCCGGATCTGGATAAATTGAGTCTGGAGAAGGGGAGAAACCTGGATGTGGAAGATCTGGACGATGAGAGCTGGAGGGCGGCGAGCGTGGAAAAGAAGATTGTGGAGCTGGGCAGTCTAGGAGAGGGAGCAGGCGGTGCGGTCACGAGGTGCATGCTCAAAGGTGGAAAGACGGTCTTTGCGCTCAAGGTGATGCTTTCCTACGTTTAACCCACCTATGGGCGGCCCCTGACGTTAGCCTCAGATAATCACAACGGATCCAAACCCAGACGTCAAGAAGCAGATTGTACGAGAGCTCAATTTCAACAAAGACTGCGCATCAGAGCATATCTGCCGGTATTACGGTGCGTTTGTGGATCACTCGACTGGCACAATCTCCATAGCCATGGAGTTCTGCGAAGGGGGAAGCTTGGACAGTGTATACCGGGAAGTCAAAAAGCTTGGCGGCAGGACAGGGGAGAAAGTGCTTGGCAAAGTGGCGGAGGGCGTACTCAATGGCCTGACATATCTTCATGGTCAGAAGATAATACACCGAGGTAAGCTGGACACCTCACTATGACCGGACGTGTCGTTGACGCAGACAGACATCAAACCTTCCAACATCCTCCTATGCCGCAACGGCCAGGTGAAGCTCTGTGACTTTGGAGTCAGCGGCGAATTCGGCACAAAGGGTGACGCCAACACGTTCATCGGGACATCCTACTACATGGCACCCGAGCGGATCACCGGCCAGTCCTACACCATCACTTCGGACGTCTGGTCTCTCGGCGTCACGCTGCTGGAAGTCGCTCAACATCGGTTCCCATTCCCGGCAGACGGCACGGAAATGCAGCCAAGGGCTGGATTGATAGACCTGCTCACTTACATCGTCCGACAGCCGATACCGAAGCTCAAAGATGAACCAGCCCAGGGTATCTATTGGAGCGAGAGTTTCAAATACTTCATCGAATGTTGGTACGTGCAAAGCCTTATTTGCGCGCTGAGATTGGACGACAATGACTGACTGACTTAACATTCAGTCTCGAGAAGGAACCGCCCCGGAGAGCCACGCCCTGGCGGATGCTGGAACATCCGTGGATGGTGGAGATGAAAAGCAAGAAGGTCAACATGGAACGGTTTTTGAGAGAGGTCTGGGACTGGAAGGACTGATGGTATCGTTGGTTCAACGAAGGGCAGATGAGGTTTTTGCGATTTCAAGCAGCATATCTCGCGGTGTCCCGAGATTGGCGTTTCGTTCGGCTGGGGTGCAATCTTGAGGGTTTGGATCGTCCATCCGTGATAGTACTGAAAGCTTGGAGGGGACCCGTGTTTGACATGTCAGAGTTAATAGCGAAAACTACCTATTTACATGTTTCAGTGCCAGGCAAAGTTTTGTTCCCGGATGAGATGTCTGCACTCGCCGCTCGAACTTGATTAGCTGACGCCCAAGGCTGCCCGGTTCCCGAAACGGCAGTATCGGCGGGTTGCTTTAGATCATAGTGGGAAGGGTGCACACAACGCCTGGGACTGGTCTCGCAGCCATCCAGGATACACAGATGTGCAACTTCCTGGGGCTCTATTCAGTCACATTCAGATGGGCTTTCAATAGCGATATGGTGGGCTTGAGAAGGAGCTGCTACGCTACCTGCAGCGCTCCATCCTCGAACCCAAACGGCGCAAGACCAGTGCACTACTGAATCACCTGGCCCTCATTCTTCCACTTAGTACATACAGTTTTCTTGGCGTCAAAAGGTGTTCAAGTCCCTCCCGTGTAGTGGGCTTGCGTCTCAACGCCTTTGGTTGCTTGAATTGCAGCCAACGCGTCTACTAAAGGCATATGTAAGCGTCTAATATCACAACAGTAACGTAGCATCCTCGCCGCACATCAGTAAATCAGGTCTGAGACCCCAGACAATTTCCAGATTGAGGCCTATCAAACCAGAAACCCAACCCCATGGAATCGAGGTTAGAATCACGACTGTTCGCTGCCTCAACCCCATCTGGTCCAGCCATTCCCTCACACCTCAATGCGGATCGGACCGTTCCTTTTCTCCATTCGCCAATCGTACAGTATTAATCAAACAATAGAGGTCAACTGGTCTCACAGAAAGGTCCGTTGGTTTTGACAGGGATTTTGGAAAGACCATCTCACCTTACAAAACTGACAACATTCATATTATTAGCCCAAATCTAACGCCTTGGCCTAACCCTAGCCACCTTAACCTCTAACACTATTCAATATATCTATACTTCTAAACCCTAATCACGAGAGATCTCATTTAACATAGATTCTTGACGAATTACTACCACAGTCCAAAGCTCACGTTTTCTCTTTTGACAGCTCCCCGAAAAACACTAAATTAATGTGATTATGACCTCGAGACCAATGAACCTTTCCGCCTGTCCTACCCTATCTTCCCTGCTAACTTACCCTCCTAGACCACAGCACCAAATCCAATGGTGTTTGTGCAGTACGTACGCAACGCGGTCATTTCATGATATGAAAGCCTAACGGTACGAGGACTTCCTATCCTTGGCGCGGAAGCGGCCCAGTCGACGCGACGGCCCGATAGCGCGAGAGGGGTACCTACAGTACTTGCCTTTACAAGTTACTGGTGTCCGTAGTGTCTAATGGACGGGAGTTTAAATAGTGCGGGTGTGAGGAGAGGGCTTGGGCTTTGTACATACTCCTTCAGGCTTCTTGCGAGAATCGGTCAACGAGTGCGACTCTGGGAAAAATAAAGCGAAGAGACGAGGGAACGGAGAATGGCGACGGCTTTAGATCCGGCTGCGGCTGAGGCCGAGGTTGAGGCTGCGGCTCCCGCTCCCGCTGCCGCTGAAGCTGAGGCTACCGCTCCGGCTCCGGCGACAGCGCCGGAAGCCAATGTCAGTACGGTAGGGCTGACTCTCTTGTTGGATGTCGGGCCGCAGGCGAACGACAGGTTGCTGATTGAGATGGGCGGGTTGTTGTAGGACGAATACTCGGATTCTACGTTTGGGGATGAGTCGGTTTTCCCCATCGCTCCTTGCCTTAACTCGCTTTCGAGATCCGCTGACGAGTGAATCTGTCGACGGGTGAAGTTGGAGTATCACGGAGAGTGCTACCAGCAGCGTCTATGCGTATGAGGTGGAACACGGCCGATCTTATCATGCGGTAGGTAGATCCCGGGTTCCGCGTTATGTTTGGAAGATGAGAAGAGATGCTGATCTGGGTTGCTTGGGCTTTAGTATCGTTCTGCAAACGCGCGTACGTAACCATTGGTCTAGATTGGCTACCTTCGGGTAATGATCACGGTATACTGAAGGCATGGCTTAGATTATTTCCTTCCAAACGACGAGGTAGGCCGTCCCATGAGCCTTAGGAGGTGTCTCCGCTAACTTTTGCGACATATAGCCCGAGCTGGACAGGTATATCGTCTACCTTTGCTGAATAGTATAGGGAAACCGTGGCTGAGGACTACAGGCTTGACCTTCAATACCACGCGCTCAGACTCGTAATGAAGGACAAACTTTTCCTCGCTCCGGTGAAAAATCCGGGCAGGATACTGGATTGCGGCACGGGCACAGGTTGGGGCCCTTAATACAGAGGTAAAGTAAACGTGGGCTGATATGTCGGGTATTTCGTGCGCAGGAATCTGGGCGATGGATGCTGGTACGGCCTACTGTCCATATTTGAATCCTGACATTGACTCAATCTATCCAAGGCGATCAATTCCCACAAACGGAGGGTAAGTTCAATGATTGCGTACACTCGCACGCGACGGCGGAAGCTGATGTGAATGAAGTCACCGGGATCGATCTGAGCCCTGTGCAGCCGAGTTGGTAAGCGCTCAACAATGACCAACATTCATCGAAACCCGGTTGAGCAATTTGAACAACCAGCAGGGTCCCCCCAAACGTAAAGGTTGTTCTACCATTTCAAGTGTACCGATGTCGGACGATCTAATCGAGCCAACATATCTCTAGTTCTTTGTCGACGACGTCGAACAACCATGGGGCTTCCCAGATGATCACTTCGACCTGGTCCACAGCCGCCTCATTATCGCAGGCGTCAAGGACTGGCCAGCTTATCTTGCGCAATGTTACCGGTAAGCGTCCACCGGTCTCCATCCTACCTCCTCACCATTCGTTTGCAAAGCAATCAGCAACTGAAGCCAAGCGCCACCATCGCAGCCACACCAAACCCGGCGGCTACGTCGAAGCTCAAGAAGTCGACGTCGATTTCCAAACCGACGACGACTCCTTCCCCCCCGATAGCGCCATGCGAGAATGGCTCCGACTCATTGTCAAAGGCGCCGCCAACTTGGGTCTGAACATGCGTGTTCCCAGCACGCAGTTCAAGACGTGGATGGAATCCGCCGGATTCGAGGACGTGACCATCGTGGATCTCAAGCTGCCGCTCGGCCCGTGGTCGAAGGAGAAGCGCCTGAAAGAGGCCGGCAGCGCGGAGGCGGTGTCCATGCGGGATAATCTGAAGGGCGTGACGTTAAGGATCTGGGAGAAGGGCCTGGGTAGGTCATTAGAGGAGTTGGAGGTCTTTCTCATCAAGGTCAGGAAGGATTTCGATGATCCGTCGATTCATGCGTATCTTCCGTTGTGAGTAATTTCTTTCCCTTCGTGGCATGTGAAGGTTGGGATCTCTCTGCTAATCAATTGCACAGCCATGTCATATACGGGAAGAAGCCCGAGAAGGAAAAGGTATCTGAGAACCAGGAAGCGGAGGGAGAATCATGAGTGCACAGTTCAGCGCCATTGTGCTTGATTGCCGTATATATCATCTCGCCAGTCTCTCATCCGAGAGCGACGTGGCTTGCACATATTAGCAGTGTCTTTATTGACCGGCATTTCCAAAACCTCTTGTTGAGTTCTTTGACTGAATGAGCACTTCCTTCAAGCCAAGTCTAAATTTGTCACAATCCTCCCTCCTTACCTTCCAGACGGCTTCCTGCCCTTTGGCAACTGTGCTGAGCGGGAAGGACAGCCTTCTCTGACAAGGTAGACATTTTGTTATGAGTGCCTGATTCGTCTGCGGCATCCGTGCCTCTACTGGAGCCGTGGACATTAGCTGGAACTCTTTCTGGCACCTAACAGAAGGCTGCATCGCCGTCACCATGGTCTCCAGCACAGCCTTTCCCACGGTCTTCGTAGCGCACAGATTCCGCACCCAGCGAAATCCGGACATTGTGCCGCTGGGGAGGAGACAGAAGGCATGGAAGCGAGGGCAGTTCGCGATGGAGAGGGTGGGTAATGAGGCCAAAGCCAGGAGGGCGCTGCCTGGGCTTCCCCCGGCGGTCTTGGCCGGAAAATGGACGTTTATACGAAACGACAGGATCGAGAGTAAGGGGCTCGTCTGGAGAAGTGAGTCCCTGGACGAAGAGGTAGATCCGTGGCCGTTGCGGGGGGCCGCTGCTGCGCAAAGGTTCGGAACTCATTGTCATGTTTCACTGGAGGTGGAGGTAGTATGATTTCAAACCCTTCTTGACCTGGAGCCATTGATGGTGATGAGCAGGCGCCGAGTAATTTCCACAAGGTCAAGTAACGTACTCTCAAGTAGTATTGTCTATTGTCAACTATGAAAACAAATCCTGATGGTTCTGGAGAATGTCGTTCAAAACAGGCTATAGTATAACATAATGTGTCAAACTTTCAGCCTCATTTCCTTACCTTAGTGGTTCGGAGCCCTACGGAGGTTTCGGGAACATGCGGAGTTTGCTAGGGCAAACAGTTTGCTACGGATAAAAGTTTTTCCTTTCGCCGATTGGAGGCCTTCTTATAGGGCCACATTTCCATAGAGTAGCTAGACACTTATGATTACATGTTCATTCCACTAGCCACTCCTCCTATATTTGACAGGTTATGAGCCTGAATGCATATTCATTTATTCATTAAGTCATTTGTTTCTATTTGAAACAGTGAAAGAAAAACACCTCATTGTCACTGTTATTTCATGAACACTAGAAAGAGCCTTAAGGGATAAAGTGAATTCAATGTATAACAAGAAGTTATCCACACCAAACTGTTATAAATTCACAGATAAAACAGTCAAAAACAACTCTTCTGATCATTTCAAAGTCAGATCTTTATATTAGAAACAACTTCATCATCAATTTAAATGTTTTCATCATACAAAATGACTACAATGTCATATGACCTCATGTTTTCAAAAGTTACAAAACTCAAGAGGTTGACAGACTACCTATCATGAAGAATATCAATCAAATACAGCTTGATGAGTGCTGAATTATGGGATTTAATAATAGAAAATGATGTTGAAACCTCATCAAAGCCAGATGTTTTGAGTTAGTCAGTAATGACTGAAGAATTCATATCTGAAACAATGATAACTACATTGATGATCTTAATTGATGTTACTTGAGCTGACTGAATCACACAGAACAATAAGATCACAGTTATCATTATTTTTATTGTCAGCTCAGAGATCACTGTCATCATAGACAACATGAAAACAGCAAAAGAGATGTAAAATCATCTTGTACATCTCTATCTATCTTACAGATTTAATCTCAAATACATTCTATTCAACAATCTATATGTCTGCCAACTCAATCAATACTTCTCTGTCAATGCTTATGCTCTGAAGTATAAGACACTCTTATGAGAAATTGTAATCTTCAACCTCATCATTAATGAAATTCTGAAGATCATTACTTTTCTATTGAATCTAGAATTCTTCTATTCTCAATAAGTAACAGCAAAATGCTTTAAGACTTATAATGTGGTTTCATTTCTTAACAACTTGATTGTCAAACTAATTGATGAAGAGTGTCTTGAAGAAAGGAATGAGAAGCTTGTTCTAATGAGTAAAAAGAGAAATCATAAAGACAAGAAGAAGAAGAATAAGAAGAAGAATGTTGATAAGAACAAAAATGAGAATGAGATGTACATTCACTGCAAGAAAGCAGTTCACTTTAAGAACAATTGCTGAAAGTTACACTTGAAAAAGATGTCTAAAGAGATAAAGAAGAAACAAGAGACTAAAAAGAAGAAAGAGAAAGAAAAGAAGAAGAAGAAATTCTTAAGTTTTGAAGACAAACAATATAATGAGAACTCAGTGATCTTGACTGCAGTAAAGAGCTATAGTTTTGTGATCAATAAGATGTTATAAATAGCTGACTTTAACACAACACAATATATGTGCTGTGACCTCTCTGCATTTAGCTTGATCAAAACATTTAACAATGAACCTTCTATAAGAGAAGTGTCTGAAGTGATGCATGCTTAAGAGATAGAAATGATTGATTTATAGCTAAAGAACAGTGATGAAAAGACTTAAAATATCATTCTAATAGACATTTATCTTATGTCTAATATAGAGCTCAATCTCTTCTCAATTGAAATAATCAAAACAAAAAAGATATTGATCAAGATCAAGGACAGATTACTACATCTAAAGAATAAAGTAGAGAATATACTTGATCACACAGTATATAAAGATAAGCTATATTATCTTCAAATTCTAACAATGAGAAATTCTGTGAACAAGGATAAGATTATGTCAGTCATTAAAGATAACAAGATCTCAAGAACTACTTGACATCAATATCTTAATCATATAGAGAATTTAAGTCTTGACAACATGTCAAAAAATCCTGAAATAGTGAGGCTTAACTTATGAGGACTTACAAAAACATCATCATACTTGTGTGATGCCTGCACTAGGGCAAATCAAAAGAAGAAGATCTTAAGAAAATCACAAAATTAAGTCATAAAGATGATCAAACTAATTTACATTGATGTTGTCAGCTCTGTCATGTCAAAAGCATATGATGAGTTCTTGTAATATATAGTCTTCACAGATGATCTTATCTGCTGATGATACATTTGTAATATGAAAACAAAAGGCCAGACAAAAGACAAAATTGAACAGTTTCTCAATATGCTTTTTACTTAGATGGATCTACAAATTGCACAGGTACAACTTGATAATGAAAAGAAATTCAGAGATAAGCTCATCATTAAATGATTATGAAGTCTCAAAATTATCTATGAAACAACAGTTCCTTATGAACTGAAGCAGAATGAGGTGACAGAAAAAAGTAATGAACTTCTAGCAGCAAAAGCTAGAACTATGATTCTGAATAGTGAAGTCTCTGAAATTCTATGATCAGAGACTGTCAAAACAGCATGCTATCTTCTTAATTAACTCTCAACATCAGCTCTTGAGAACAACAAGATCTCAATTCAGCTACTGTTTGAATCTCTTAATAAGAATAGATCAGCAAATCTCATTAATTTAAGACATCTTCAGTGTTTTGAATGCACAGCATATGTGCATATTTCAAAGAAGATCTGAACAACAGAAACTAAATTTGAATCTTAGAGCAATAAGAGAATTCTTGTTGAATATGAAGAAAGAAATCAATATAGAGTATGACTTTCTGAAAAGAAAAAGACAGACTGAGTAATTAAGACAAGAGATGTGCAGTTTAATAAAGATTCATCAATCTATGACATCAAAGTTACAGTTTCAATTTCTAAAGTCATTCAACCCCACACTGTTAGTGCAGAACAAGAAGATATGTAGTTATCTTTCTTGTTTTTATCTTAACTCTCATCATTGTCATTGTCTTCAGAGTATGTGTCATCATACTTTTTCATATCAGTATTGTCAAATCAGTTAGAAGAAATGAAGAAAGAGAAAGAAGATGTCATGAATATTTCTTTTACAATTGACAGATCAGTATCAGCTGAGTCTTGATGCTCTAAAAGAGAGAGATGACTCTCTATAAAGCTAGAGCTTAAAGCAATCATGATCTATCTAATCATGTTTGATGTGATCATCAATGTCATAAAAAAGAAAGAAGACTTTAAGAGTGAATCTTAGATGTTTAAATAGACAATTGCAAGTCACAAGTTAAAAGACTAAAAGAAAGCAATGAATAGTAAGTATAACTCATTAATGATTAACTTTACATGAACTCTAGAGATGTTGCTATCTAATTGATGAGCTTTAAAGAGCAAATGAATCTATCATTACAAAAGAAAACCTGATGACTCAATTCTACAGCATAAGACTCAATGAGTAGTTAAAGAATTTGAACAACAATTTAGAATTAACTACAAAGAGATCTTTGCAACAGTTGTCAAATTCATGACTTATAAAGTCATCTTTATCATAGCTGTGTTTTACAACTACAAATTGAAACAAATGAACATCAAAATGACTTTCTTACATGATGATTTGAAAGAAGAAGTCTATGTGGTTCAACTCACTGAATATGAAGAAGAGAAAGACAAGATGTGTAAATTGAAGAAAGTTTTATATGAATTAAAATAGTTCTCTCATCTTTGATATAAGGTAATGCACTGATTTCTTGACAGCCTTGAATACACACAGATTCACATAAACAATAGTGTGTTTAGAAATGATATTCTATTTGTTGCTGTATATGTTGACAATATTCTTATATGTAAACTCAATAAGAACAAAATTCTAGACCTTAAAGCCAAATTGAGCAATCATTTTGAAATGACTGACTGCAAGATGTATAAGCATTACTTAGAAATGCTAATTACACAAAACAGAACATTACAAACATTTATTCTGTCTTAAAAGATCTATTTCACAGAGATACTCAAAGACTTTAGTTTACAGAATGTTAAGGCAGTTACAATTTCAATGAAATTCAGAATCTATTTTACAAAGACTATCAGAACAGCTGAATCAGAGCTAACAACTTAATATTAGAAGGTTATAGAATCTCTTATGTACATTATGACACAAACTTAACTCAACATCACATATATGATGTTAACTCTTAGCCAGTTTGCACATAACCTTAACAACACACATTGAAAGGCTCTAAAGCAAATGTTTTAATATGTGTAAAAGACTTTAGACATTGTTCTTGAGTATAAATTGAGTGATTGACTCAAATTGCTAGAATATTTGAATTCAGACTGAGAAGAAGATCTTGAATTGAGAAGATTCACATCAGAATATATATTTAAAATGACTAATAAATCAGTATTCTGAAGTTTAAAACATCAGAAAACTGTTATCTTATTCTTTTGTGAAGTGAAGTACATGACTTTAATGAAGGCTACAAAGAAAGTGATGTGAATGCAGAAATTACTTAAAGAGCTAAAGCTAAAGAGATTTGAGACAGTCACAATTCAGATAGACAATCAGAAAGCTATAGTCTTGACTAAGAATTCTGAATTTTATGTCTGTATAAAGCACATTGACATATATCATCACTTCATAAGAGAAGTTGAATTCTGCAGACTTATTCACCTTGATTACATCTTAACAAACAACATAGCCATCAACAGACTTACAAAGTCACTTTTAACACTGAAATTCATTCATTTTACAAACTTTATGAGTCTCATCAGTCAGTGAAAGGCTTTGTGATCTAATGATATGACACTTGAGTTCAAAACTCAAGAGACATCTGTTTAAATTGAGTCAGAGGCATGGCACATCTTTCTCAACTTTATAAGTAAAGAAAGTGTGCCTTCATTTTCTATCTCATTGTTGCTGAAATGAGCTGAGAAAGTGTGTCAAACTTTCAGCCTTGTTTTCTTACCTTAGTGGTTCAGAGCCCTATGGAGGTTTCAGGAATATGCGGAGTTTGCTAGGGCAAACAGTAAAGTTTTTCCTTTTGCTGATTGGAGGCCTTCTTATAGGGCCACATTTCCATAGAGTAGCTAGACACTTATGATTACATGTTCATTTCACTAGCCACTCCTCCTATGTTTGACATAATGGAATTTGAAGTAGCAGCGCAACTATTCACTGTGCTGAACGCTCTGTGGATCAGTAATCAATTGGATATGGAGTATGAACTTTGAGAGAAATTTGGTAAAGGCTTGCGGAGAATAGCTGGCGTTGGATTTTCTTGAGATCATTCGTGCCAAGATTAGCAAAGCCATAGCCACTCGACGACCCGACTGGAAAGGTTTGCCCTCATTTCACCTTCATTGGGATTACCGGAGTCTTTCTCATAATCATATCCAAAATCGTAAAACTTCCAAAGTCAAGTTGAAGACTAAGTTTCTTTCCTGTGCTATGGGATCTCGAAGCTTTAAATATACATACGTTAACACCTTGTCCCATGTCCCTCGGCCCCAAAATCTCGAAGCCCGGCTCGTCAATCTCAAAGCAACAGAATGAGATGGTGGCACCCTCAAGCCTGCCGGGGAGCAACAGTCCGGCTGCATACATGACATTTGCGGCACTCGATGTTAAGCCATGGCTGGTAGCGTCGCTCTCATCTATGGCCATCACCAGGCCAACAGGCATTCAAAAAGGGTGCATACCGAAAATACTTGAGGGACTGGACGTTATCGGAGGCAGTAGGACTGGGTCCGGCAAGACCGTGGCATTTGCGGTGCCGATTTTGCAGAAATGGGCAGACGATCCCGTAGGCATCTTTGCCGTCGTTCTGACGCCTACTAGGTGAACAGTTCAGAGGTGCCAACGTTTTGCTCGTAGCTAATGGTGTATGACCAGGGAACTTGCTCTTCAGATATTCGAGCAGTTCAAGGCCATATCAGCACCCCAGTCGCTCAAACCCATCCTTGTGACTGGTGGTGCAGACATGCGCGCTCAAGCATTGGCCCTGGCACAACGGCCACACATTGTCATTGCCACGCCTGGGCGGCTGGCAGACCATATCAATACCTCGGGGGAAGACACCATCTGCGGTCTCCGTCGTGCACGCATCGTGGTCCTCGACGAAGCCGATCGTTTGCTCGCCAGCGGGCCAGGCAGTATGCTTCCCGACGTCGAAGCTTGCCTTTCGGTGCTCCCACCGGCCGACGAACGCCAAACGTGCCTCTTCACCGCAACGGTAACACCGGAAGTGCGCGCTCTCAAGGAGATGCCGCGAGGGCCTCGGAGACCGGAACTCTTCATATGCGAAGTCGACACCGAAGTCCTAGCCATCCCTCCTACGCTTCAGCAGAAGTATCTGCAGGTTCCGGTCACCCATCGGGAGGCGTTTCTGCATATACTCCTGCTCACGCCCGCAAACAGCACCAAGTCTATCATCATTTTCTGCAATCGCACGGCTACAGCTAACCTCCTCGAGCATCTCCTACGGTTATTGGAACATCGTGTCACAGCGCTACATTCTGCGCTGCCCCAGCCTCAGCGAGTAGCAAATCTGTCACGCTTCCGCGCCAAGGCTGCGAGGATACTGGTGGCCACCGACGTTGCCGCCCGAGGGCTGGATATCCCCGAAGTGGCGCTTGTGATCAACTTCGACGTGCCGAGGAATCCGGACGATTACATTCATCGAGTCGGACGTACCGCGCGCGCTGGGAGGAAAGGCGAAGCCATCACGTTTGTGGGGCAACGGGACGTTAGTCTGGTTCTGGCCATTGAAGAAAGAGTTGGCCGCGCGATGGTGGAGTTTCAGGAGGAGCGGGTCAGTATCGAGGGCCGGGTGATAAGAGAGGGTTTGAAGGTGGTGGGGGAGAAGAAGAGAGAAGCTGTGTTGGAGATTGAAGAAGGGAGGGACGTGAAGGGAAAGAGGGTCAGGGCTGGTGTCAAGAGGTTGAGGCCGTCGTGATTGCCCAACCACGTCGTCGGAATGCTGGGACTTGTCACCATCTACAACGAAGCCTTGACACGCAACGAGGGTCTAGAAAGGTTCTAATTGAGGGATTTGTAAGATTGAGTGAGATGGAGGATCTATACACGGATGCCCGGATGAAGGCAACTTGCGCCTATAGCGACGCGAAACCCTTACACACGGCAAAGCATTCTTGACGACTATTTCTCAACCAGCCATTGGGCCAACCGGCTGTCCAAGTTCACCCACTGTATAGCAGCCGCTTCCGGGAGAAATCCGGTCTGAACACTTCGATCGCTGGGTCGCGATTCCATCTGGAGGGATGAGGAGGTTGCAAACGCCATGGCAACTACCTCGAGCTCGCCGCCCACGATAGGGGGTTCGTTGGACGTCTCTCTGATACCTTTACCGCTGCCTGTCAGTAGCAGTGCAGCACTACCTTCCTGTGTCTCGCGCACAGGCTGTTGTGGCTTAAGGAGGCTTTTCGGACGGAATTCAGGACGAGTTTATTGGAAGTAGATATGGTCACTCGATTTGCAACCCAGTAGTTACTCAGGTTCAGTAATAGTGGGATCAAGCTCGTGATGCCACTGATCTTTATCCGGTAATAGCGAAAAGAGACATCATCATGGCATCGATGAGCTTTCAGTGCAGGGGAGTAAGGTACAAATATCGTCTGCCATTGCTACGAGTCACGAGCTGTAGATGTCTGTAACTGTGTATCTCTGTCGCATAGCCGTATCGCCGGTGAAAAGTGATCGGATGGCTTGCGGGTGAGCCCATTTATGAGAGTAAAATACCAGAGGTATATAGACCTTGGCCTGTGATGATAAATTACCTTAATATTGAAATGCCCAGCTTCCGCGCGTCCTCCAGCCAAGAAGTCTCTTATTTCATCATTGGGGCAGTGCACGCCCAGGCCTGCCCAGACTGCCCAGCTTTGCCCAGCTTTTCTGGCGGAAGAGGATGCCCGGAACACTTGGCCGCACCTGAAGTGGGAACACCTGCAGGTGGGTGGGTGGGCCTGATTCGGCGCCAAGAGCCACTAAAACTTTCTTGCTTCACTAGCAAGCCTTGGCGAGGGCATCGTATCACGCTCTTAGCGACTGAGAGGTCCCAGCTTGATTACAGTAAGTTACTGTATCTGTGCTTCCAAATGGGTATAAAATAAATGTACAATACCTTATGAAATGTGGGTCTGATAAAGCACAATATGGATCAGTTGCGTGCACTGCACTCACACGCGAAATTGTGCAGCGAGCAGCCGCAGTCCATTCCTCCCGCCGTCCCCACACCCAAAGGTACAGTATTAGGTACAAAGTACAAGTACGCATGAGGTGATCTAGAGTCTTGCTTCCTCGTCTCATTACAAATTTTACCCGTCAATAGCACTTGACAGCACCTTCAACAATCATCTGATCGATCAAATTGCCAAAACACCTCTGACCGCCATAACAATACGTGAATCTTCTCAGTTGATCTCTCCTCCCTTGTTCATCAAACACATCGCATCCACCAACCTCGGCCGGTTTAACATAATTCCGGCTTGGCATCTGTCTTGGAGATGTCCACCTTAGAATCAGCACAAGTCGCGTCGACGGTGCCACCTCCACAGCAGCCATCAGCAACTCAGCAGACTAACGGAAATGACACCTTCCTTTGCCAGTGGAATGGATGCGGTGAGAGAACCGCCACGGCAGAGCTACTCTATGTATGGAGATCCCTCATGTCCTCGTATCAACTACACAGCTAACTCGAGCCAGGACCACGTCTGCGAGCGCCACGTCGGTCGCAAGAGTACGAACAACTTGAACCTCACTTGCGGTTGGGGTAACTGTCGCACCGCCACCGTCAAGCGCGATCATATCACATCCCATATTCGTGTCCACGTACCTCTCAAGCCTCACAAGTGTGAATTCTGTGGAAAGGCTTTCAAGCGTCCACAGGATCTCAAGAAGCATGTCAAAACGCACGCCGAGGATCCTATGAGCAACAAGTCTCCAGAGCCAAGTGGGGGGTCACGTCAGCACGATCTCGGATATGAGATGGGTAATGGGAAGAGTAAGTCTTTCATCCCTTCCTACGCTCTTCGAGGCCCGGATGTCATTCCTTCCAACCCACATGCCCTGACCGTGCCTTAGCGCTTATGGGTGACTTACAAGCTGTCGCTGCAACAGCTACTGGATACTACGATAGTCCGATGCGTCAGCCTGAGGGAGGCCATAGCTACACACATCCGAACGGGCCCGGCTTCTATGCGCCTACGCAGCAACCGGGTACTTCATCGTATGGAGATGTTTACTATGAGCTCAACAACCACGCGGGGGACTCAGGCCATCACAATTCGTTCCACTCACGGCGACGCGAGTTTGACGCCATGAATAACTTCTTCGGAGACGTAAAACGCCGTCAGTTCAATCCGAGCTCGTACGCCGAAGTCGGTGATCGCCTCATGGCGTTTCAGAGCGTCCAGCTCCCGATGATCCATAGCGGAGTGATGCAGGATTACCAAACGGCACCTGCGATGGTCTCTGCCAATGGCGGCGGAGGTGGCTGCTATGGTCCGATGCCTCCACAACAATACGCCTTACCGCCGATGGCCAATCTACGGACGAAGAACGATCTGTTGAGCGTTGATCAATTCCTCGAGCAGATGCAGGCAACCGTCTACGAGAACCCGAACACCGCAGCTGCAGCCGGTGTCGCATTCCCCAGCGCTCACACCACTCATGGTGAAATGAATTTCAGACAAAGCAACTCTCCGCCTAGCGTCCACTTGGCGCCGTCTCACGCAGTTGATCGTGGATCTGCCGCATCGGCTATGGTTCCTACCTCATCGCAGTCCACTCATAGCGGTACGCCAGCGTTGACCCCGCCGTCATCCGCTGCCGTTTCTCACACGTCTGGGAATTCGCCCTCTGCAACATCCGCTCATAGTTCGTCTCCACATGCCCACCATGCAGGCGCTTTGTACCCGACTTTGCCGGCAACTAGCGCTCAAGTGTCAATGGCGGGCTATCCGGCGTCCAGCACCGCACCTGTCTCTGTCCTCGGCACCGCCTTTGACGACGACCAGCGTCGCCGACGTAGCGGCGGCATGCTTCAAAAAGCTTCGAAGCCTCCTCGTGGGAGCGAGACAAACGACATGGAAACTTCAGCAGGGACAGCTACTCCAACGGAAATACGTCGCAAGTCTGGAGACAACCATGCCACTAGCGATCACGCAGGCAAGAAACCAACGTGCCCTTCTCTGATCGATCCCAGCCTGTCCGAGTTCTCGACTCCTGCCGATTCGGAAGCGGACAAGGCGCAGGAGACGTGGGTCGAAAACATCCGTGTCATCGAAGCACTGAGGAAGTTCATTGCCGAGAAGCTGGAGAAGGGTGAATATGAGGACGACAAGGGTGGGGACGAAGACTTGAAGGAGATCAAGGGCGAATACAAAACCGCTGCTGAGGAAGGAAGGGAGATGACGGATGCGGAGAGTCTGTACCCTGTGTTGAAGGCAGTGGAGGGACATGCTTGATGGCCTGGCAAGGACGGGTGAGAGGACTGCTTGCTCTTGGCTGATGAGATCATGAGGTCGGAACTGGGTGGCGCTTGGTACTATCACCGTGCGACTGATGATACGATTCTCGGAAGTTTAGGCGCTGCTGATGGCGTTACTAATGTGTGTATGAGACGGGCATTTGGCACATCACAGTTCTTCACGCCTTGATGTTCTAGCAAGTAGCAACAATACCTCTCAAAACGTAAAGCAGCAAGAGCTGAGGCTACCTTACCTACGGTACCTTACTCAGTACGAAGTACAAGCACAAGTTTACGGTGTCATAAGGTACAGACTCAGATACCTTATGATTAGTGATTAGTAATCTCGGAATGAGATGCGGAAGCACGGCACACACGGCTCCGTAGCCCGTCTTAGAAGGCAGATAAGGTTCGTTGATTCGGTGATGCCAAGGATTCCTAATGCGTGATGCTTATCGATTATGAGACACTAACTAAGATAGGTAAGGTAGTCTTTCCCCATGTTCTACGTAGATTCTCGATTTTGTCATCATGATACTTTACCTTATCAAACACCAAGCTTCTTCTTTTCAGTGATCGATTCGACTTTGCTTCAACCTTTGCACTGGACTGGAGTTATCTCACCGGAAAGCTGGAGTGTGATTTGGACCATGGCAACCCGCACAATGGCGTCTCAAAGCTATTCCTTACCCCACGCATCACACCTCCACCCCACCGGTGCTCCCCACACTCACAGCAACAAGACTAAAAAGAAGCCATGGCAGTCACGCCTGCCTTTCTCGACTTCGACCTCTCACAACGACAGCGAGGAGCGACTCTCTCGGTCCAACTCGCACGCCTCGCACGCCCTGACGACTTCTTCCAAACGGCGGCAAAAGAAATGGTGGAAGATCCGGTTGTTCAGGGGGATGGTGAACGATGTTAGAAGGAGGGCTCCGTACTACTGGAGCGACTGGAGGGATGCCTGGGACTATCGGGTGGTGCCTGCGACCGTGTACATGTATTTTGCAAAGTATGGTCCCAGATACGTCGCAATGGATTGTCATATCTTCTATACCACCGAGATCGTGGCTCTCTGCACTCGGTATCGAGACAGTAACGCTTTCGATTCGACGGGCGATGCTTGAGATATGATGGAAGTTGATCGAAAACGCAGTATCCTTCCTGCGCTGGCTTTCTCCTTGGACATGTTCTCCAAAACGGCGGGAAGCTTCGGCGTCAACGAGGTCCTGCTCTCCTCCGTCTTGGGGGCTGTGGTCTTTTCTCTTTTTGCAGCGCAGCCGTTGGTCATTGTCGGGGTTACGGGTATGTTCTGTGGATCGAGCTTTCGATATGAGGAGATGCCTAACCTAAGGTACCTCAGGGCCGATTACCGTCTTTAACTACACTGTCTTTGATATCATAACGCCAAGAGGCACGAACTATTTTGCATTCATGTGTTGGATTGGGTTGTACGTCCACTCTCACATCTCTGCGGCAAAACAGTCACTCACGGACTATATTTAGGTGGTCTCTTGTGATGCACTGGATCCTCGCCATCACCAACGCCTGCAATGCCTTGACTTACGTCACTCGATTCTCCTGTGACATTTTTGGCTTTTACGTCGCCTTCATCTACTTGCAAAAGGGCATCCAGGTGCTGACCCGCCAATGGGGTATTGCCGGGGATACGGCGGCCTATCTCGCAGTCATGGTGGCCCTTCTGGTCCTGATGACTGCCTTTGCCTGCGGTGTCATTGGTGGAAGCAATTTCTTTCGACGGCAGGTAAGGAAGGTGATTGAAGATTACGGCACACCTTTGACGATCATCTTCTTCACCGGCTTCGTACACATTGGCCGTATGGAGAGTGTGAATGTACAGACCTTACCGACCAGCAAAGCTTTCTTCCCAACCCAAGATCGGAGCTGGTTCATTCGCTTCTGGGAGATTGACGTTGCCGACATCTTCATCGCCATCCCCTTTGCAGTCTTACTGACGATTCTATTTTACTTTGACCACAACGGTACGCTCTCCACTCGGCTCCACTCTACCATCAATCAGGCTGCTAATCTCCTCATCAGTATCTTCTCTAATCGCTCAAGGCACGGAGTTCCCGCTCCGCAAACCCGCCGGCTTCCACTGGGACATCTTCCTCCTGGGCCTAACCACCGGCATCGGCGGCCTCCTCGGCATCCCCTTCCCCAACGGCCTCATCCCGCAAGCCCCCTTCCACACCAAAGCGCTCTGCGTCACCAGCCAATCACCCGACACCGACGAAACGCACAAAGGCCACACCACCCGCGTCGTCCACCACGTCGTCGAGCAGCGCCTCTCCAACCTCGCCCAGGGCCTCCTCACCCTCGGCACCATGACCGGCCCCCTCCTCGTCGTCCTTCACCTCATCCCCCAGGGCGTCCTCGCCGGCCTCTTCTTCGTCATGGGCGTCGAGGCCCTGCTCGAAAACGGCATCACCAAGAAATGCCTCTTCCTCCTCCGCGACCACTCCCTCACCCCCTCCGCCACCGAATCCCTCACCCGCATCCGCCGCAAACGCACCATCTATTACTTCGTCGCCCTCGAGCTGTTCGGCTTCGCGGCTACCTTCGCCATCACGCAGACTATCGCCGCCATCGGCTTCCCCATCATCATACTGTTGCTCGTCCCCGTGAGGACGTTCCTCCTGCCGAGGTACTTCTCGCCGGAGGAGTTGAGCATCCTGGATGCCCCCACCGCTAGTCCCTTCACCATGGAGTCTGTCGGTGGGAATTTCGGCGAGGATGCGTCGCCCGATGGGTCGGGAGAGACGACGGCCACGGCGACGCCTGCTGAGGTTGCCGGCGATGACACGGGCGATGTCCTTGAGCGGGGAGAAGGGGATGTGTTGGGCGATTTGGGCGTGTCTGGACCGGGGCAGGCGAGGGGGCCGGGGGGGGTGAGTCATCGGCGGGCTAGTTTTCGGGTTGCGGATGGTGAGGACGGGATCGAGTTGAAGAGTGGGGTGCAGACTGGGGGGGTGAGGGGGAAGGGGAAAGGCACGGGGAAGGTTTAGGGTCATGATGCTTGATGAGGGGAAGGGAGGTGGAGCTGAAGAGGGGGCATGTTTGATCTTATCTTATCTGATGGTCAAATGAGCGAGTTGGATCTCGGTTTATCTCCATGAGTAGGATAGAGCTTGGACTAGAGTAGACTAGAAGAGAAATAGAGTAGAGTAGAGTAGAGTGCAGACTAAACAAGGAATTTGCTTGGACTGGATGTCCGGACGACGTGGAGTCAAGACATTCAACTCAACTCCACCCCCCCCATCCCCCCATCCCCATACCCGTCTCTCATCTCATCTCATCGCATCGCATCTCGTCCCCGTCCCCATCCCCACACATCCCCCACCCCAACCCACCTCCTCTACACGCATTAACCAAAAACATGTCCCTCACCCCGCCCCACCGCACGCCCGCCCCGCCCCTCCCCTGACTGACGCGCTTCTGTCGTCGTCGTTCATTTAGCTGCGCTGCTTTGCTTACTCCGTCCGCCTGTCGTCTTGGGTTGTTATTTAGATTGGATCCCGGGGTTGTTCATTTAGATGGATCCTGGGTATAGAGCGATTTGGTACACGGACGGGTATGTGTGTGTGTGCAGAGGGGGGAAGGGGGGGTTCGGGAGGGAAAGGAAGGGAAAGACAAAGGGTGGGGGGTGCGTACTGTTTACCTGTTACCTTGCGAGGCCAGAGGGGCCGCCGTTGCTTGTTTCTGATTCGTTTGCGTGTTGCGGAGAAGAGATGACTGATGGGGAGGGGAGTAGAGTGTGGATGGAGGGAGAAGGGCCGTCTTCGATGCGGGACGGAGGTGGCCACGAGAAGAAGCAGACAAGGAGCACGCGAGATCGGAGATGGAGTATGTAGGTCGTTATGCTTCCGCGATGCGCCAATCCCAAGTAGAAGCAAGAGCTAGACATCAGATATACTTGCGTCGGAACGAACGACAACGCCTCGCTGGATATACCCGGCCTAATGTGTACACGTAGCTTTCACCCAACCCAAATGCCCAAATTGCCCGAGTGCTAGAGTGCCCGTTTCCCAAAGCGCAGATGTACCGTCCCAAACCGCCCCCCTCTTAACGCCCGCGAGCCCATGCATGTGTAACCAAACGCACTCCTCCCACCCAACCGTAAGAGATGAATCCATATATATCCAATCGTTTCAACCGAACTCGCCCGTCAAGGCTGTCGACCCCCCTGATTCATCCACCCACCAGCCCACTCCTCCGCGAAAATATCCTCCATATTAATCCCCGGTGTTCCTCCCGTCTTCACCGGTCGCTGCGCCCATCCTCCCCCTCCTGCTGCTCCTCCTGCTCCTGCTGCTGGTACTCCTACTCCTCCCCCTCCGCTGTCAACACCCTCACCGCCCATGACCATCATCCCCCCACCTACATCCACCGGGCCCCCGCCCATAGCCGACATCCCCATCGACGGCAGCTGCCCCTGCATCATATACGTCGGCATCGGCCCGAAGAGCTGCACCTCCAACGAGTCGTACGGCGACACGGTGGTGTTATTGGGCGCCGCGTTATCGTGGTAGGCGAACAGATGATCCGTCTGCGCGGGCGGAGGGGTGAAAGGGGAGGTGTCATGCTTATTGTAGTGTTTATTCTCGAGCGTCGTCATGGGCTGATTGGGATAAGCGAAGGGGTCAGCGGAGGGAAACATCATGGCCGAGAGATCGGGGAGGCCGGCGGCGTCGTCGAAAGGTTGCGGGAAGGTGAAGCGGGCCTGGGTCGCGCTGGAGGGGTTGCTGCTGCCGGTGCTGTCGGGCGTGGACATGTCCATGATGTCGGCGGGGAGGTAGACGTGTTGCGAGCCGGTGCGGTAGCTGTGGTCGACGAGAGGTGGTTGGAGCTGTTGGCGGACGGCGGAGAGGTCGTAGGGTGCGGAGCCGCGCTTGAGGGCGGCGGCGGCGGAGACGGGGGCGGGGTAGGTCGAGGCGCGTTGCATGTTGGCCGTGGGGTCGGTGGTGATGGTCTGCGTGACGTCGGGAGTGCTGCGCGTGGCTTGGACGGACGGGATCCCGTGCGGCGAGGAGGCGTGGCGCTTTTTGGTCGGTGGGGGGAGGTTGAAGCGGCTGCGTTTGAGTTTCTCGGGGAGCTGGTCGAATAATCCCTGCGTACTCGTCAGTAACCCTGCAGCAATACATTCAAATAGGTGTCTGTAAAGAGATCTTTTACACACCCCCAGCATAGCTGTACACCTGTCGGCAGCCATGCTCCTTCGAGCGAGGCTGGCGAGAGTCTCCTTGCCTTCATTTGCGTCCCTGAGAACGTCGTGGCTGGTCGCGCTGTCCGGATTCTCCAGCACGAAGAAGATGAGGGAAAGGATGGCGAAGAAGGTGGTATACATGGTGAACCAGTAGGCCCCGACCAGGAGGCCTCTCTTCTTCATCTCGCCGGTGATATGAACGACATTTCGTGACACACTGACACAAGCTGCAGCACAGGCGTAAGTTCGCTTGTCGACTGGGCCCGCCTGGCATGACTGTGAGACGTAGTGTAGAAACGGGCGATAAAGGATGATTTGCACGTGCGCATACGCTATCCTCAGTAACTGTTGAACTCTTCTCGCATATCAGATGGTTTGTCCTTTGTCCCTAGATGATCTCGAATACTTGCCTGATCAAATCCGGACGAGCGTCATCGCCAGGTCTCAAAGCCATTGGCAGATTCTCCATCCACTCCTGTAAATCCTGCTCGATCTCTCGTATCCTGGCATAACTGACACGATAAGATTGGTTCGATCGTCCGTGTAGACCCGGGTCGAGACTTTTGATGGGATAGATGTATTTCACCACCTTGGCGTGAATCTTGAGTATTCTGGTATGCGCGTTGGACGCTGCGATGAGTGAAATCTGCCCTGTCGGCATAGGCAGGATCCGTTCCGTCGTGATGAACTCATCGTCAATCTCCAGTGGATAATCTTGATCGATATCGTCGTCACTCAACATCTTCGGTAGCCCTAACATGGCCCCGACGTACGTGTCCATTCTTTGCACAACCCAAAAGATACGTTTCCGGACTTCTTGCTCGACCGGGTTGAAATTGTGTGTAATGGACCGATGAAGACCCATCCGTAACGATGATCTCAATGCTATGCCGATGTACGAGTAGCACGTACTTAGCTTCGCGGAGGATTGCAGGAACAATATCATGAAAAGAACAGCCTGTAAAGAAGTAAGGTCCCGGCAATCTGTGATGTCCATCATTTGACGCGACATATTGAAGTATTGGAAGCTGTATCGTTGTCAGACATGGGCCAGCCAGTATCTAGGAAAGACATACCCCTGATCTATAGCACTCTGGTAGCCCATTTGCTCCAGTCTACTCGTTTCATCCTTGCCGAACAGGCAACCTAGCGCCAGAACCACATAGAACAAAGGAAGGAAGCTGTTCTCTGCGTTGCCAAAGTTCTCCGGCGGGTTATTGTAGATCTTGTCAAACGAAACATAGAAGGTGGGCTGATGCACAAACCGCATCAGGGCACAAGCATCGTTGAGGGAAACCGAGCACAGCTGTTTGGCACAATCTCGTGTAGGGAAGTCATGGGTGTCGGGCAGGTTGCTGTCCATTGGAGATTCGCCAGTGGTTGACCTCGGGGACCCGAAAACTTGGGGCTGTGGCCGTCGATGTCTGAGAAATGCTCTTGCTCGACTTTCGGTGGAACCCATCAAGTCGCCCAGTTGTTCTCGCATGCTCCGCAAGAACACGATTCCAGATGAAGGGCCGTAAAAGTCCCAATTACCTTGATCATCGAGATCCAGTGAGCCGGTATTCTCCACCATCGACTCCAGTAGGGCGTCCTTCTCTGCGTTTCCGACAGAGCCTGACTTAACCATCGAATCGTCGGGTCGCGCAGTTGTAGCACTCGGTATTCGGTCGTCCAAGCTGGCGGATGGGCGCATACGCTGTGGTCCGGTGCTGTCGAAGTTGGGGTCGTTCAGATCGATGTCCGGGAGGATATTCTTGAGCAACGCTTCGGTCCGTTGCAGTCGGTTCTCGAGCGCTTCGATGTACTGCGGGGCGGGGTTGCGCCTCCGGTTCGATGGCTGGTCATACGTGCAATCTGACAGGTATGGTCAACGTCCTGCCTCCCATACTCGTGCAATGCACAAAACATCTGTATGTGGACCAACCATAGCTGTAGACGGTGCAATGTGTGCACGGCTGTTTCCCATCACACTTGATCTTTTTGCGCCTGCACTCGTCGCACGCCCTTGTGACACGCCGGCGTTTCTGCATTGGTAGATGGACATTGGGTGTCTGTGAAGAAGTTGCTGCACCGCTCTCAAGAGACGGCGACGTTGCTTCTGCGTCATTGGATTCTCTCAGTTGCCATGAATCTTTTCGCATCCCCGAAGACTCGTTCTCGGACTCGTCCGCCGAAGGATGCGCAGGACTGGAGGTGGTCTCCATTAAGACTGCGAGGTTGGAAGTGGGCGTCAATGGTCAAGACCTTAGAGAGGGAGGGCACGGTGGGTTGGATTAGGTTCTCGTTTCGGGACAATTACTAAAGCTTGTGGTTCCTACGAAGATTGCGTTATGTAGCGTGATTCTTATATCCGAAACGTGGGATAGAGGAGGAGTACATGTAGAGCTCAACAAACATCCAATGAGTAATTGAAGATTGATTGCCTCTGAAGCAAGGGACTACGTATGAAGAACGAGAACTCGTAACAAAGGCGAATCCGGTGGCCTTGTCAGGCACCAAGACCCCCTGGGACTCACCCGTCGTCGATTGAACAACGTTAGGGTATCTCAAGGTATCACAAGAAAAGGTATCACTATCAGATAGATCTAGATGTGACTGTGCTACCTCGGTAAGATACCGAAGAATCACCAAATATAGATGTGAAATCACTATCTTTTTGCGTGTCGTCAATTGATGGCAATGATGGCTGTTCTCATACACGTCCAGCAACCCACGTCATCCAGCAAGTTTCTCAGGAGGCTGAGCGATCCTCAGCTTCTGCTCAAGCTAGATATAACTAGGATTCTTTTCTTCAATTCTGGCATATGTGCCTATACATAGTAACTGACTCCGGAGTCGAATTACGTTTATGGACTGGGATCGATCTGTTTCGGGTCAGGTGCTGAAGATCAAGGTCGACACGTAATCTTGTAGGGAAGCCATTGTTGGCCTGTTGTGCATGACAGATCAACAACGACAATACCTGAATAATGCCCATTGAGATTGTCATTAACGTTACTTCAAGAGTTCGGAGTTAACGTTACGTGTGGATGAGGCTACAAATTGACGTACCGTTAGCGTACGGATATCGGCTTACTAGCGTCCTTTAAGCCTGCGCCAGCATCTGCGCCTTGTCAAGCCACACCACTCCAATGCAGGGCAAATCCAAATAGGTAAGAGTATAGATCATAAGTCGTTGCACACCCGAAATTTCGGCTAAGTCCAAATAATCTACATAAGTGATTCAACCACGCAGGTTTTACTAGTAT
>JAABUJ010001101.1_pt1 | contig 42354 bp, 38 predicted proteins | sample 5559131 | NCBI WGS metagenome assembly JAABUJ01 (sample SAMN10711875, study PRJNA513366) | rock metagenome | isolation source: Antarctica rocks | place: Antarctica: Victoria Land, Mt New Zealand nord | collected 2016-01-07 | reverse complement strand
CGCACGCGCGCCGTGGTTGGTCTGGTCAACCGCCGCCTCGACCGCCAACAGCGGCGCCGGGCGGCGTAACCCGATCGACGGGGAGGGGGCCATGCGTCTCTCCTCCTATTGCCAAGATGAACTCATGATCGTGCGGACCAAAAAGGCGATGACCGTGCCGCGTCCACGCGTGCACGGAAGACGCTGTGCCCTGTGGAGTAGCGCGGCGCTGCTCCTGCTCGTGGGCATGGCGCTGGCGCCGCTACCGGCGACGGCCTGCGTCATCGACAACACGGCGTCGGTTTACGCCAATGGCGCGCGCGCGACGTTGACCACGACAGCGGCGTCGCCTGGCGCCCTCTGGGCGCCGTTCACGTTCGGACAGGCGGTTGCGGCCGCCACACCCGTCACTCTGGACGAGTCGCGCGCCGACCTCCTGCGCAGCCTTGACTCGGCGACGGTGGCGGCGCCGTACCGCTGGACCTTCGGCGACGGGACCGCCGCCGCCCTGGGTCATGTCGTCACGCACCGCTACGCCCGTCCGGGGCTCTACCTGATCGGAGTCGAGGGCTTTGACGGCCAGACGCGGCGCTGGTTCCCCTTCGACAAGGCGCTGCTACGCGTCGTCCCCCCCGGCCAGGTGGTTCAGTCCAACCTGGGCTATTATGGGCTGCGCGCGCTCGATGTCGTCATGTCCGGACTGGGCTGGGTGGTCGACGCGGCGCTCATCCTGCTTATCGGAGCGGCGCTGCTGGCCCGTCGTCGCCACGCCCATCGCCTCCATTAGCCGCCCCCTACCGGCCCTCTGTGCCCGTCGCCGGTTCAGTGACAGCGAACTCGACCGATGTGGAGCGCTCGGCGTCCTCGGGCTGTTCGCCCCAACTCTCGACGACACAACTGACGATCTTGGCCGCGCGGCGCTTCTCGTCATTGGGCAGCGACTGTAGTTGGGCGAAGGCGCTGCGCAGACGCAGGTCAAGCGCGTCGGCCAGGCGGTCGCGATGCGGCCATAGACCGGCCAGCTGTAGTAGCTCCGTCGGGCTGATCTCCAGAACCTCACACAGGCCAACAAGGGTGCCCAGACGCGGCTCTGTCGTCGCCCCATTGAGTAGCCGGTAAAACGTGGCGCGGTCGTACCCTTCTCCAAGACGCCGCGCCACCTCGGCCGTCGGCAAGTCCCGCGCATTCATCGTCTGCTTAATAGCATTCGCCAATGACATGGTGCTCTCCTATCTCCCTAGTACGCGGCGCTCCGCTACTATGTCGTATTGCGCCGTACGTCACTTGACCCTACTAGTGTTATCGACAGTATTGTCGCATTTATTCAACATAACGCAAGTGGGCCGGGAGATAGAAGGGTCGGAGTCAGGCCGTCGCGCCCTGAGGAGCCGTTGTTATGGCGCGACGCTCATTCGAACGCGTGTGGAAACGTAGCGACCGCAACGAGCGCGTTCCGTGCGCCGGCCTGGCCAATGTGTAAAGCGCGCCACGGCTGACGCCACGGCGATTGAGGATACCCCGATAGACGAGCGCTTCCAGCTCGAACTGGAGATCCTCTCCGTTTAACGGCGTATTGAGAGCGGCGGCGATATCGTCCGCCGTCTTCCCACGCGCATCGCTAACCGCCAAAATAGAGGTTACAGCGCTTTCCATATTTGCCATGTCCGTCGCCGCTCTTGACTGCGTAACCATAGCCACACCCTGCCTTTCTCGGGCCATGCCCAGGGCCGTCTCGTTGCGGCGCTCCCGGCTTCCTACCTCCACGCCCATGCGGCGCGTGAAGTGGAATCGTACATGGCATTGTCTGTGGTGTCGGTAGGCTATGTGAGCAGAAATCGTGCCAAAAAGCGTAGGCGACGATCCCATGGGATCGTCGCCTACGCTTTTTGGCACGACGGATTGAGCCGTGCTTGCCGTACGCTGGCGGTGTATTAGCCGACCTGCTCGGCCACACGCTCCCAGCGCACCGACGTGTCGTCGCTGCAATGCTCGCACCACACGCGTGGCCGCCCCATCGTCTCGACGTGGCGGCGCATCTCGCGCAGCGTGGCCTTGACCACGAACCGCTTCATGTGGTGCCCCTCCGTCGTACAAACCCCCTGCCAGTGCGCCGCGCGCCCCGCCGTGCTCGTCGTCGTATGCATATGCCCTTCCCCGTTGCTACTTGCCCTATCAATAAGAGTATTCAAGACACTAACTCTAGTAGTGTACCATGCGAATCGAAGGGGCACAGTAGCCCAAACGGGCCATGTCGAATAGCGTTCGAACAAGAGATGTCGCCATAGACGCCATAGGAGAACATTTTTTATGGATGACGTTGCACGATACAACACGGATCGGTGGGACAGGTTAAACCAGGTAAACGCCTTATTTACGCGCCCCCACCTCGACCTTGACGCGGAGTCGGCACGCCAGCAACTCGACCCCGACGGACGATTGGGTGATGTTTCGGGGAGGCGGGTGTTGTGCTTGGCCGGTGGAGGAGGTCGGCAATCGGTCGCCTTCGCCCTGCTGGGAGCGGATGTCACGGTCCTCGATCTTTCAGAGGCGCAACTGCGGCGAGATCGGGAGGCCGCCGCACACTACAACGTTGCCATACGCATTGAGCAGGGTGATATGCGCGACCTGTCTCGTTTCGACGACGCGTCGTTCGACCTTGTGTGGCACCCTTATGCCATCAATTTCGTTCCGAACGCGCGCGTGGTCTTTCTTCAAGTCGCACGCATCATGCGGACGAGCGGGACATACGCCGTCATGTGCGCGAACCCCTTTACCAGTGGCTTGACCACGCGGGACTGGACGGGGGACGGCTACCTGCTCAGGCGCCCGTATATTGACGGCGCCGCGATCATCTACGAGGACGAGCCATGGGTCTATCGGCGCGTCGAAGGGTTGGACTCGGTCCAGCCGCCCCGCGAGTATCGCCATACGCTACACACGATGATCAACGGCTTGGCCGAAACGGGGTTTGTGATCTCCAATGTCACGGAGCATACGCATGGGCGCCCCGAGGCCGAGCCGGGCTCATGGGAGCACTTCACGACCTTCGCGCCGCCGTGGTTCACCTTCTGGACAACCTACAATCCGGGCGCATTACATGATAGCTCCCTGTCAGAATTAGAGGACTAGTACCGCATTTACCCGAACGCCTCTTGCAGCGCGGCCATGCCCGCCGGGCGCTGGATCGCCTCGACGGGGCGCACCGCCCGGAAGAACGCTTCGTCGTACTCGCGCACGCGCACCACGACGGGCATGGGCACGGCGTGGCCCAGCAGCAACGCCTGCTTCTTAGTGTCCAGGCTCGCCAGCACCGTGCGCAGTTGGTCGGCCCCGGCCACGCCGCTGAACACCGCGCGGATGTCGTTCTCCTCGGTCAGCAGCGCGGTCAGCCGCGTGCCCAACTGCGACGCGACTTCAGGATCGATGCCCGACGGACGTTGGTCGACCACCAGCAGCGTGACGTTGTACTTGCGCATTTCACGCGCGATCGTCCCGAACGAGGTGTTGCGCGCCGCGCGCGGGTTGAGGAACTTGTGCGCCTCTTCGATGCACAGCACCAACCGGCGCGGTTGGTCGGCCCGGTTCTTGGTCAGCAGGTAGCGCTCGGTCTTCTCCACCCAGGTGTTGTAGATGCGCCGCGTGATCAGGTTGGCCACGAGCATGTAGACGATAGGGTCGCGGTAACGCCCGAACTCCAACACGACGTGCTCGCCGCGCGCCAACCAGCCCATCATCTCGTCGACGCCGCCCTGCCCCACCGGCAGATGGTCCTTCACGAAGTCGTACTTGCGCAGCCGCGAGAGCTTGCGGTAGAGCGCGGCCACCGACGACTCGTTGGCCGCGCCCATCGCCGCCATGTTCTTGAGCGACTCAGGCTCGGTCTCCAGCAGCGTGCGCAGCCAGGTGTCGCCGAACTGCCGCTGCAGGATATAGCAGGTGTCGATCATGGCCCCCGAGAGGCCCAACTCGTCTTGTAAGAGGGCGATGTCGTCGATCTCGATGCCGTTGAGCCCGATGTCCAGGTAGCCGTCGACCTGCACGCCGCGCGCGCGCGCCGACTCGCGGTCCAGCGCGTAGACGTGCACCTTCGTGCCGAAAAGACGGCGCAGCCCCGGCAGCACCGTCCCCGCCCGGCCGCCCTCCTCGCTGGCCGTCTCCCAGCCGTACTCGGAGTGCATGTCGAACACGAGCGTCGAGGCCACGTCGGAGTGGATCACGCCGGAGAGCAGCAGGCGCGTCAGGAACGACTTGCCGGTACCTGACTTACCGAAGATGCCGTTGCTGCGCTCGACCAGCCGTTCCAGGTTGATGCAGACGGGGATGTCGGTGTTCAGCGGCATGCCCACGTTGAAGCGCTTGCCGTCACCGCCCTCGCGCCCGAACACGGCCGCGAAGTCCGCCTCGACGGCGTCATAGACGGGCGAGAAGTGCACCGGGATCGTGCGCACCGGCTGCAACTCGACGGGGTCGCCCTCACCCCCACCTATGGGTAGGGAGAGAAGGTCGGGGGATGAGGGCGCGCGGGGCAGCATCAGCATCGGCGTGACCGCGACCTGCCCAAATGTAGTGATGCCTTCAAGCGCGCGGCCGGCCAAGCGGTTGCCCATTGGTGGGTCGAGCAGCGCGCGCGGGTTCATCGCGCCGAGTTCCATGTCGGTCACCAGGCAAAAAAAGCGGTTCTCGCGCCCCTCGATGACCACGAAGCGCCCCACGCGCATGTCCTCGACGTTGCAGCCGGCCTCCAGCTTGAGTTGCAAGCCCTCGCTGAGCGAACCGCGCGTGATCACGCCCAACGGCGGCGCCGGTGTGTTAGCCTTGGTCATCGAGCAACTCCAGAATATTCATAACCCGCTCGTGCTCAGCGCCGAGCAGGCGCGCCACGGTACGCGCGGCGTCCAGCAGGAAGGTCTCATCGTAGCCACCGGCCTCGTAGGCGTGCCTGATCGCGGCGGCGATAAAGTCGTCGGCCAGGGGTAGGTTGGCGCGCAGTACGAAGCGCAGATAGGCCAGATTTTGATTGAAGCGCGCCGTCTCCGCAGGTGTGGCCTGGCACACCAGAGCATGCAGACGCGGCGGGGTTGCCGGCACGCGCTGAACCGACGCGGACGCCACGGTCTCACCGCCCGCCGCCATCACGGCGACGGCGCCGTTCAACACCGCGATAGCCCCGTCACCTAGATCGGCGGACGATACTGGGAGCGCGGGCGTCCCGCCCGTCCCCGGTGTTCGCCACTCAAGCGCCGGGGACGGGCGGGACGCCCGCGCTCCCAGATTAGTCACGAGCCCTGCCCCGTCTCCGGACGCGCCGTTTATCGCGGACGCCAGTGGCGTAGACGCCTCGGTCTCGTACCCGACGAGCAGCGCGTCGAAGGTCGTGCGCAGCACCTGGGCCAACTGCGGCTGGCGCTGGTAGATGTCCTCCTCATCGTCCTCGAAGCGTCCCCACGCCACGGCGTGACGGCCCGACTCGATCGAGCCCGTCTGCGACCCGTAGCACAGCGCGTAGTACGCCGCGATACCTGGACCTCCCGCTTTTCGACGCGGGTTAGCCACGCGCAATAGCGACCCAAACGATGGCGCCTCGTTGAGCGCGCCGCTCTGCGCCGTGAACGTCGTCGTCGTGACGGCGATGATCTCGCCGGCCACCGGCCGCGTCATGGTCATACCGCCCTCCGATTCTTGCTCAGCCGCTTCGCGCTCAACTCGGCCGGCTGATCGCTCTCGTTCAATGCTTCCATGACCAGCCGCAGGAAGGCGTCGCGTTCGCCGCTGCGGATCACCGCCTGCTCGTGCGCTTCGGCCAGGGCGGGCGGGTAGCCCCAGCCCCGCTGGCAGCCGTCGTAGACCGCGGCGTGGACGAGGTCGAGCATCGCGGGGTCGGCGCCGACCCAGGCCGGTATTTCGAGGCGCGCGACCTCGTCGCCGACGTTCACGTAGACGAATTCGATCCCGCACCCCGCGCCATAGTAGCGTAGCACGGGCGAGCGGCTAGCGAAGCGGCCGGAGCGCTCGCCGTGGCGCAAATGTCCCATCAACGCGCGGTCGGGCAGCGGCTCCAGAAAATCGCGCACGCACTGGCCGTCCACACAGTGCGCGCACCGTGGCGGCGCCACGCCCTCGCCACCGGAGGGACAGGCGGCCAGCCGCAGCAGGTTGGTCAACTCACGGCCATTGGGGCGGCTGACGTAGCTGCACACCGGCACACCCAGACGGCGGAACTCCAGCAGCCCCGCGGCATACTCCGCGATGGCCTCGGCCACGAAACGCTCCTCGCCAGCGCGTCCAGCGAGCTGCCACAGCAAGAGCGTCCCGTCGAGCACCGCGACGAGGGGTGAGGGCCGCAGCTCCCGCACGATCTCCAGCAAGCGCGCCTGCTCGGCCAGCGTGCGCTTGAGGTCGGCCAGCGCGCCCTGCACCGGCACACGCGCGCCGTCGTCGTCAATGTACAGGTCGTCGTCGCGATAGTAGAGCGCGGCGCGCGACGAGAGCGCGGCGTCGGGGTTAGCGCCATAGGTGATCACGGCGGCGCCAACGTTGATGAGGTAGCACTGCGCCAGGCCATGCCGGTCGAGGTCAATGCCGCTGCCGTCGGTCGCCACGACCGTGACGTCCGGCGGGATGCGCGGGGCCGGGCGCGCCGTGAGCAACGGCTCCAGCGGCTCGGCCACCAGCCAGGGCTCCGTCTCCTGGACGAGGCCGCGTAACGCGTCGAGACGGCCGTTCCACACCCGCATGAGCGACAGGGCGGCCGCGCGGCGTCGCGCGAACACGTCATGGCGAGCGCTGGCTTCGCGGGCCATCGCGCCCACCTGTGGAGCAATCTGAGAGAGGTTGAGTGTCATAGTAAGTTAGGTCACCTGTGCCAGGAGCGTAGCACGCCTACGAGCTTGGGGGCAAAATATTATCCACAACCAGGCACAACCAGTTTACACAACCAGTTTAAATGAAGATGGGCGCGCGCGACTGTCGCGCCAAGGTGGTATACTGCATCTATCGAGTGTGCATTGTGTAACGTTAGTTTCGCGGATATCGTATTCGCGTCCGGGCACGGGAGGCCCGGCATGTTCGGTAAACATGCCGGGTGCTTTTGTTGGGCACATTCGACGAGGAGTATCCATGGCAGACGGCACTATCAAGACCATCACCGATCGCGGTTTCGGCTTCATCAAGCCTGAGAACGGACGGGAAGACATCTTCTTCCATCGTTCGTCGCTCGTCGGCACGACCTTCGAGCAGTTGCGGCAGGGCGATCAGGTCACGTTCACGGCCGAGGATGACCCGCGCGGCAAGGGTATGCGCGCGTCAAACGTTCAGGTCGTCAATTCCTAGCGACACGGCAAACACCTAAGGGAACGGGGGCCAGCAGCTTATAGCTGCTGGCCCCCGTTCCCTTATTTTAGGGGTGAGACACCCTCTTTAACCTGCCCTTAACATGCGCCTGCTACCATAACGGTATGTAGATCACGACAGTCGAGAGGAGGAGCGCATGGCGGCGCCAAGCCCAATCCAGCACGTTGTCATCATTGTCAAAGAGAACCACACCTTCGACAACTACTTCGGGAGCTTCCCCGGCGCCAACGGCGTCACGCTTGAGCGCGCGCCCGACCCAACCCCGTCCGACCCGCGCCACGACCATGTGGCGTGGCTGGAGCGCGCGACCGGCGCCGTTCGCCAGCAATACACCGAGGGCGATATCCCCGCTTACTGGGCGTACGCCCAGCAATACACCCTGTGCGACAACTATTTTACCGACGTGGCCAGCCAGTCCGAGCCCAACCACCTCATGCTGATCGCGGCGGATTCACCGGTCATCGACAACGCCAGCGCGCATCGCACGTACCAGCCACAGCCGCCGTTCGACCTACCGTCGTTGCCAGCCGCCCTCACCGCGGCCGGTCTGACCTGGCGCGACTACGCCGACGCGCATGAGTCCTACTTCAGAGACATCGCGGGCCTCGCCGGCGCCGCCTCGAATGTACCCTCCGCGCACTTTGACACGGACGTTGCAAGCGGCTCCCTGCCGGCCGTCTCGTGGCTGTACGCTCCCGCGGGCTTGAGCGAGCACCCGACTTCGTCCCCACACGGCGGCCCCGTCGTGGAACCGGGCATGCAGTGGACGGTGGAGCGTGTGAACCAGGTAGCCAGTAGCGCGTTGTGGGCCAACACGGCCATCTTTATCACCTGGGACGACTGGGGCGGCTGGTACGATCACGTCGAGCCGCCGAACGTGCAGACATGGACGGGCGGCGGCCCAAACGGCTACGCCGGCTCACAGTTCCGCTACGGGCCGCGGGTCCCGTGCCTGGTCATCAGCCCCTACGCCAAACAGGGCGTCAACACGACGTTCCACTCGCACGTCAGCCTGGTCAAGTTTTGCCTGCGGACGTTCGGCCTGCAACCCTTTTCCGCCGCGCCCGCCTTCGCGCCCGGCGACCGCTCCGACGACATGTGGGACTGCTTCGATTTCGCCGCCCCGCCGCGCCTGAGCGCGCCCTCGCCGCAACCACGATAGGTCGATCGAGGCTACAGGCGTCAGGCGCCCCTGCGCGCGAGTTCCAGCATGGTCGCCCGCGACAGGACCTTGACGCGGACGCGGCCCCGCGCTTTGCCGAGTTCCTGCTCGTGCCGATCCAACGCGAGCCAATGCTCCAGCGTCACGTAAGCGACGCCGCGCTCATCCAGCAGCGCGGTCACGGCGGCGGAATCGCCCTGTGTCGCGCGCGGCAGATCCGGCGCATCGTGCAGCAGTTGCTTGATGGTTTCGACGGCGCACACTTTATTCGTGCCGATGATGCCGCTCGGCCCGCGCTTGATCCAGCCGGTCACGTACTCGCCGCGCGCGACCGCACTGTCGCGCAGCACCCGTCCGCTCTCGTTGGGGATGACGCCCGTGCGGGCGTCGAACGGGACGCCGGCCAAGGGCCGCCCTTTGTAGCCGACGGAGCGCAAGACCATCTGTACCGGAAGCGTTTCGCACACCCCCGTGCCGGCCGCCCGGCCGCGCTCGTCGAGGCGGTTCCGCTCAATACGCAGATCCTCGACGCGCCCCTGACCGGTGATCTCGACGGGCGAGACGAGGAAGCGCATGTGGATGCGGCGCGGCTTGCCCTCCAGCGGCTTGCGCGCGAACCCGCGCAACACCTCGATGTTACGGCGCACCACGTTCTCGGTGACGGCGGCATCTTCCTCCGGCGTGAGTTCAACCTCCTCGGGCCGCACGACGATGTCGGCCGCGGCCAGTTCGCCCAGCTCTTTGAGCTCCTTGGTGGTGTACTTGGCCTGGGCCGGCCCGCGCCGCGCGAGCATGTAAATATCGGTGACGGGGCTGTGCGCGAGCGTGTCCAGGGCGTAATCGGCGATGTCCGTCGCCGCGAGTTCGTCGACGCTCTTGGCCAGGACGCGCGCCACGTCGATCGCGACGTTGCCGGCGCCGACCACGGCGACGCCGCTGGCCGTCAGCGTGAGCGCGCTGGCCTCGCTATCGGGGTGGCCGTTGTACCAGGCCACGAACTCGGTGGCTGAGAGGCTGCCCGGCAGGTCCTCGCCGGGGATGCCCAGGGCGCGGTCCGCGGCGGCCCCTACCGCGTAGATGACCGCGTCGTAGTACCGCGCCAGATCGTCGCGCGTGAGGTCGCGCCCATACTCGACGTGCCCGAGGAAGCGCACGTTGGGATGTTCGAGGATACGCTGCAAGGCAGTGGTCACCGACTTGATCTTCTGGTGGTCGGGGGCCACGCCATAGCGCACCAGGCCGTATGGCGTGGGCAGGCGGTCGAACACATCGACGCTGACCGGCGCGTCGCGCTGCTTGGTCAGCGCCTCGGCGGCGTAGAGCCCCGAGGGGCCGGAGCCGATGATCGCGATGCGTATAGGGCGGCTACTCTCGTTACTATCGTTGCTCACGTTTATCTTTTTACCTTGGAAAAAACGACCGTCGGGTCACGCGCATCCGGCGGGGCGACGACGCGCCTCTCCCGTATTATCGCACGGTCGGCCAATGCTTTTCCAGATAAACAAGGCGCGGCGCCGGGAGCGCAAGCGCCCTAGCCGGCGGGCAGGGTCAGGTGGAAGATGTAGCCATTGAGCATGAGCAGGAAGGCGATGACGCCGAGGGCCACGCCGGCGAACAGAACGGGGCGCGACGAGGCCACGATGCTCACCGAGCCGAGCACGATGGCGATCTGGAAGAGCGCCTGCGCATCGTTGAAACTAGGGGTCTGCCGCTCGGCGCGGTCGCGCTCCTCCTCGTAGCGGTGGGCCTGCTCCAGCAGCTGTTTCTTGCCCTGGCCGCCCGCGCTCGGGTCATCCTCGTACCGCGCGATCGTCCGCTTGTAGCCGGCGATGCGCGATTGGATAGATTGGCGTGCCGCGGCCGATAGGGTAGGACTGGTTTGCAGGGTAACCTGCAGATTGTTGACGGAGAGTTGGTAGGCGGTCTGGCGGATGTTCTTAGCCTGGTAGAACGCATAGGCGTCGGAGGCGCGGATGTTGGCGTTCGTCGTCGTCTCGCGCGCCTGGTCGGCGCCAAGGGCGGTGATCGCCAGCAGCGCGGCCAGGGCGCCGATAACCACGGCGGCGCGCCGCCGGAACCGCTCCTTGGCCTCCTCCTCTTTCAGTTTGCGCTCGTCCGTGACCGCCCGACGCTCCTCGGCGGCCTCCCTGATGTTGTCCCCGGCTTCCTGCGCCTCCATCACTCACGTCCCTTTGCATACCATCCCTACGCGCATGACCTTTCGCACGCGCGACGAGTCCCTGCCGCTATTGTACCCACGCCTGCTATTAACAGCGCCTGTATGCGCGCGTGAGCACACTGTCGACGTCCTAGTCCCTGCCCGTCGTCACGCAGACGCTTCGTGAGCCGGCCCAAACGGCAGGGCCGCGCATCGGACGTTCCACGATCTATCTGCTGTAATGGGCGTGGCGGATAGACAACAAGAGGTCGGGCACGAGATCTGCCCATACGGCGTTCGTCCACAAATCGATGGATGGGGCGCGGCATAAACGCGAAAGGGGTAATTATTATGAACGATGATACGCCGGGACACGAACTGGGACTTGCCCGAGGGCTGCACGGCGCGCGCGACGGCATGAACCCGGGCGACGAGGCGCCGCCCGGCACGCCCGACACGGGCGAGAACACCTGCCCCGACTGCGGCGGCTCGGGCCGCCGCGGGGGCGGCGAGTGTCCGACCTGCGGCGGCACGGGTACGGTGATCGAGGCCATCGGCGGCGCCGGGTAGGCTATGACGTGGGCTGCTCGGTGGGCAGGCCGGCGTCCTTCCATGCGGTGGTTCCACCTTCGACCATGGACACGTTGGTGAAGCCCATGTCCTTGAGCGTCTTGGCGGCGAGCGCCGCCTGGCCGCCGCCCTGGCAGGTGGTGATGATCGGGCGCGAACGGTCCTGCAGGTCCTGGTCGCGGAAGCTCTCGGGCAACTCCTGGTCGGCTTTAATGGCGAGCACGCCGAGCGGGACGTCCTTGGAGCCGGGGATGTCGCCGACGCTCTGGCGGCTGGGGTCGTTGGGCTCGCGCACGTCGACGACGAGTGTTTTGGGATCGCCCTGCATGCTCTTTTGCGCCTCTTGTGGGCTGATCGCCGTGACCTCCCGGCGCGCCTCGCCCACCATCTGCCCGAATGTCTTAGCCATGTGCTCTCTCCTCAATTGTTCTATTGTTATCGCATCGGCGCACTCGTCGATACCGGGCACGCCCGCGGGATGTCCAATCACACTCTTCTCTGCAAGGTTCTTGCCACGCTCGAACGCGGGCGTTCAGCTATGTCAGGCTAGACGACTTGCGCGGCTGATCATACTATGGTAAGATTGGGGCATGAGAACAGCGAAAGTTTCGTTCACCCTACCACAAGACCTGCTAGACGAAGCGCGGACGCTGGTGGGCGACGGCAACCTGTCGGCGTATATCACACAAGGGTTGGAGCGCCAGCTTCGCGCGGACCGTCTCGCGCGGTTCCTCTCCGAGTTGGATCGAGAGTGCGGTCCCGTGCCCGAGGATGAGATCGAGGCGGTGCGGCGGGAATGGCGGGAATGGCGCGACGAAGCTTGATCCTCGACGCGGGCGCGTTGATCGCCCTGGCGCGCAACGACTATCGCGTCCGCTCCTATCTGATCGTGGCGCGCGAGCGCGGTGTCGACGTCCTGGTCCCTCCCGTCGTCGTCACGCAGACGCTCCGCGGGTCAGCGCAAGACGCCATCATCAACCGCCTCCTCAAGAGCAAAGGTGTATCTGTCCCTCCTGTCGGGGAAGAGTTGGCGCGCGCGGCGGGACACCTGCTCGCCAAGAGCGGCTTGCGGGACGCCGCGGACGCCCAGGTCGTGGCTGAAGCCGTCCGCGCCGCGCCCACCACGATCTTGACGAGCGATCCCGACGACATCGGGCGCCTAGCCGAGGGGCTACTGGGCGTCCAGGTTACGGCCATCTAAAGCATGACGAGCGGCAGTTGACGATAGGCGGGGGCCGGACGCAGGCCGGAGACGCGTAGCCCGATCAGGCGCAGCGGACGCCGCTCCCAATGGCGGCGCATCAGGCCGGCCGCCTCCCCGGCGATGCTCGCGGCGTCGTCGAGCGGGTAGGGCATGGTATGGTCGCGCGTCACGGTCGCCCACTCAGGGTAGCGCAGCTTGACGCCGACCGTCGTTCCCGCGAGGCCGGCGGCGGCGAGGCGGCCGGCCAGTTCGCCGGCCATCTCCCGCAACTCGGCCCATAGTCGCTGCGGGTCGCCCTCATCCCGCGCGAAGGTGTGTTCGGCGCTGTAGCTCTTGGGACTGCGCGCGGTGCGCACGGGGCTGTCGTCCTGCCCCTGCGCAAGCGCGCGCAACTCGCGCGCCCGCCGCGCACCCACGGCCCCCATGAGGTGTGCCAGGCTCGCCGCGGCCAACTCGCCCACGCGCGTCAGGCCGGCCGCGTGCAACGCCTCGGCCGTGCGCGGGCCGATGCCCCACACTTTCTCGATCGCCAACGGCGCGAGGAACATGGACTCCTGGCCGGGAGGCACGACCACGAAGCCGTGCGGCTTGCGCAGGTCCGAGCCGATCTTGCTGCACAGGCGCGTCGAGGCCACGGCCACGCTCGCCGTCAAGCCCGTCTCTTCAAGGATCCGCCGCTGGGCGCGGTAAGCGCGCGCCACGGGGTCGTCGAGCCCGCCAGCGTCGATAAACGCTTCGTCGACGCTGACCCTTTGCAGCACGGGCGCGATGTCCGCCGCGAGGATCTCCATCACGCGGCGGCTGCGCGGACGATACAGTGCGCCATCGGGACGCAAGAAGACGGCGTGGGGACACAGACGGCGCGCTTGCGCGGCGGGCATGGCGGAGTGAACGCCGTACTTGCGGGCAAGGTAGTTGGCCGTCGAGACCACGCCGCGCCCGTGCGGGTCGCCGCCGATGACCAGCGGTACGCTCGCTAATTCGGGCTGCTCCAGGATGTGACAGGCGGCGAAGAACATGTCGAGGTCGACGTGCACGATACAACGCGCTCCCGCCGGCCACGACACATGCTCCGCCCATGGTGTCGTGTCGCTGCTCATAGTACATGTAGATTACGACACCAGCCGCTCGGTAGCCACAGCTTGCTCACACCGCACAGTCGCCAATACGCGTGGTACTATAGCAGCACGGACAATGATCGTCGGGCAAATGAGGAGGAGCAAGCATGGCCTACGAAACGGTGCTCATCGAGGACGCGCAGGGGGTGGGGGTGCGCACGATCACGCTGAACCGGCCCCAAGCGCTCAATGCGTTTAATGAGACGCTCAAGGACGAGTTGATCGACGCCTTGAAGGCGGCGGCGCGCGACAAAGGCGTGCGCTGCCTCGTCGTCACGGGCGCGGGCCGCGCCTTCTGCGCGGGACAGGACCTCAAGGACCGCACAGACTCCGCGGACGGCGCCGGGCCGGGCTCGTTCAGCGCCTCGTTGCGCGACAAGTACAACCCCATGATCATGACCATCCGCACTATGGAGAAGCCGGTCATCGCCGCCGTCAACGGCGTCGCCGCCGGGGCGGGCTGCTCGCTGGCGCTGGCCTGCGACCTGCGCGTCGTCGCCGACAAGGCCACGTTCATCCAGGCTTTCGTCAAGATCGGCCTCGTTCCCGACTCCGGCGCCACCTTCCTGCTGCCGCGCCTCGTCGGCCTGGGCAAGGCGTTCGAGTTAGCCGTCACCGGCGACCCGCTCGACGCGGGGAGCGCGCTCACGCTCGGCCTGGCCAACAGCGTCGTCCCTGGCGAGGCGCTGCTGACGGCGACGATGGACCTGGCCACCCGCCTCGCGCAAGCCCCCACGCGCGCCATCGGTCTGACCAAGCGGGCTATGAACCGCGCACTGCTGGTCGACCTGGCGTCGGCGCTCGACTACGAGGCCGACATGCAGGAGATCGCGGGGCGCGGCCCCGACTTCGCCGAGGGCGTGAGCGCCTTCATGGAGAAGCGCCAGCCGCGCTTCACGGGGCAGTAACGTGGAACGGGACAGCGACATGGAAACGCTAGCCGGCCTACCGCTAGTGCTATTCGAATCCCAGCAAGAGTGGGAGGGCTGGCTCGACGCGCATCATGCGCAACCGCAAGGGGTATGGCTAAAGATAGCCAAGAAGGGCGCGCAGGTATCCTCGGTGTCGTATGCCGACGCCCTCGATGGCGCGCTGTGCTACGGCTGGATCGACGCCCAGAAGAAGCCCTACGATGACACGTTCTGGCTACAGAAGTTCACGCCCCGTCGCCCCAAGAGCGTCTGGTCCAAGGTCAATACCGGCAAAGCCATGCGGCTCATCGAGGCTGGCACGATGAAGCCGGCCGGCCTGAGGGAAGTTGACGCGGCCAAGCAGGACGGTCGTTGGGAGGCGGCGTATGAGCCTCAGAGCAACCTGACTATCCCCGACGATTTCCAGGTTGAGCTCGATAGACATCCACAGGCCAAAGAGTTCATTGACACGCTCAACAAGGTCAATCGCTACGCCATGTGTCATAGAATCGCGACCGCCAAGAAAGCAGAGACGCGCAAGGCGCGCATTGATAAGTTCATCGCGATGCTCGCGAAAGGCGAGAAGCTTTACCCGTAGTATTGGGGCGGAAACAGCGGCCGGAACGGGTGGCGGCGCTGGCGCGCACGGCCTGCATCCGTGTGCTCTTCTTTTTTATACGTCAACTGTTAGCGTGCCCGCGAGGTCGTCGGCGATCTCCTGAAATTGCGCCAGGGCGGCGCGCAAGTCCTCCACGATCTCGGCGGCCAGGATGCCGGGATGCGGCAACGAGGCGCTGTCGTCCAGGCTGTCGTCACGCAGCCAAAAAATGTCCAGGCTCACCTTGTCGCGCGCCACCAACTCGTCACGGGAGTAGCGGCGCCAGCGACCCGCGGGCGCGGCCTCCGACCACGTCTCCTGTCGCTCGTAACGCCGGCCGGCCCTGTAGCAGTCCACGAACTCGTCGAGGTCGCGCCGTGCGAGGGGACGTTCCTTGAGCGTGAAGTTCCTGTTGGTGCGCAGGTCGTAGATCCACAGCTCACGGGTCCACGGCGTTTCGGCGGCCGGCTTGCGGTCAAAGAACAGCACGTTGGCCTTGACGCCCTGGGCGTAGAAGATGCCCGTGGGCAGGCGCAGCAACGTGTGCACGTCGCACTCGTGCAGAAGCTTGCGCCGGATGATCTCGCCGGCGCCACCCTCGAAGAGCACGTTGTCGGGCACGACGACCGCCGCCGTGCCATGCATGGCCAGGATGGTCTTGACGTGCTGCACGAAGTTGAGCTGCTTGTTGCCGGTGGAGGTCCAGAAGTCGTCGCGCACGACGGTGATCGACTCGCGCCTGGTCTCGCCCTCCTCGTTGACGTAGGTGACGGAGCTTTTCTTGCCGAAGGGCGGATTGGTCAGCACCATGCTGAAGCGCTCGCCGGGGTCGGAGGCCAGGCTGTCGCCGACGTGGATAGGGCTGGCCTCCGCGTCGGCGCCGATGCCGCGTAGATGCATGTTCATCACGCCGAGGCGCGCGGTGTTGTCGACGATCTCCCAGCCGTGCAGGGCACGGCGCGTCACATGGTCGAGTTGGTCGCGGTCGAGCGGATGGTGGCGTCGTAGGATGTCGTCGTAGGCGGCCAGCAGAAAGCCGCAGGTACCGGCGGCGGGGTCGCAGATCGTGTCCGCGGGGGTCGGGCGCATCACCTCGACGATGGCCTGGATGAGTGGGCGCGGCGTAAAGTACTGGCCGGCGCCGCTCTTGGTATCCTGGGCGTTCTTCTCCAGCAGGCCCTCGTAGATCTCGCCCTTCACGTCGATATCGAGGCCGATCCAGGTCTCGCCGTCGATCAACTCGATCAGGCGGCGCAACTTGGCGGGGTCCTGGATGCGGTTCTGGGCCTTGCGGAAGATGACGGCGGTGAGGCCGGAGCCCATGCCGAGCTCGGCCAGGATATGGCGGTAGTGGGCCTCCAACTCATCGCCGTGCAGGCCAAGCAGGCCGCGCCAGCCGAACGCGTCGGGGATCGCGCTGGGCTGCCCCAGCAGGCGCGCCTGCTCGTCGTCCATCTTGAGGAAGAGCAGGTAGGTTAGCTGCTCGACGTAGTCGCCGTAGGACATGCCGTCGTCGCGCAGCACATTGCAATAGTTCCACAGTCGCTGCACGACCGCCGCCGATTCTCCAGCCACCCTATTCTCTCCTCACACATCATCCTGCACACCTATATCCTACTGGATGCGAGACCGTATCTCGCAATCCTGTGCGGGGTTGGCGCTAAGAGCTATGGCCCAAGGAGATAATCTAACTTTTGTGGATTTCGATGCCGTTTTAGGTTACTCTGAAGGGTACAAGGGGATTTGCCCATGCTCCAACGCCTGACGCTGCAGAACTTCAAGCTTTTTGGGGACGGCTGCGGTATCGCACCGAGCAGGGACGGCTCGTGAGCGAGATGAAGAGTGGTAAGACGAGCGTCAATCTCGTCAACGAGGCCTTTGGGTTGAACCAACTAATCGCGCCGCTGTTGTGGTTGAGCAAGACGCCCGACGGAGCGATCGTCGGCATAGAGGAGCCGGAGATACACTTGCACCCGCGGGCGCAAGCCGCCCTCTGCGACGTTTTTGTCGACGTTGCGACGCGCGAAGACAAGCAATTGATGCTGACGACGCACAGCGAGCACATCCTGATGGGTCTGCTGACCGCCGTAGCGGATGGGCGGCTCAAACCGGAGGATCTGGCCGTCTACGAGTTCCAGCGCGAAGGCGGCGTCGCGCGTGCCGAGCGGCTGGAAGTAAACGGGTACGGACAGATCGCGGGCGGCCTCAAGGGATTTCTCGAAGCCGATTTAGACGAGATCGGCGCGCTCATCGAGGCGCGGTTCCGGTAAGCGGTCGGGATGGCGCGCCACTTCGTCCTGGACGAGAACATCGTCATACTGGCGCAGAAAGGGCTCGAACAACTGACGCAACTGGGTATCGACGAAGGGGACCGCGATTTCGTGCGCGCGGCCGCCTCCGTGCAAGGGTCCATACTCGTCACCACGGACGGCCCACTCACGGCGCGGATCGAAGAGCAGGGCATCGACCGGCAGTACGGCTTCAATGTGATGTCGCATCGGGAGGCGCTTCCACTAGTGGGCCACGAGGCGGAAACATAGAGTGGGAGGCGACGCGGCGCCTAACCCGATGGTGCTATACTCAAGGTGGTTGATCGGCTGGTGAAAGAGCCCCTGGGCTCTGCCAGGGTAACACCTGGCTAGCCAGCCTTTTGCTTTTCGGTGTAGGATTGCACCAGCCTGTTTACCCTGTGCTTATGCTTCACGGTCGTTATGGCGGCGGCAGTAATGCTCGCAGGGTATGGTCGCCGATCAGGTTTTCCTTGACACCGATGTCCTTATCGCTTCCATACCAAACGAGACTGCTCCGCTAAAAGGTCCGCGTAGTATGTCGCCAAGCCCCCATCATCGTCCCTCAGCGGGACGCCTATGATTTCGGCGTGCCGCACATCGATCGGATCGGGGATCACTTCCAGCCCAAGGTCCCTGATATGCCCAGTATGTAGCGTGGCGATGCCCTTGACTTTGTTCAAGAGAGTCTTCGCCTCTTCAAGTGGACATATGGCTGCGATGAACACAGACATCCCTTCCTCGTCGGGACGACGATAGAAGGCAGCGGGCAATACACCGCCGTCTGGATCAATCCAGAGACTTTTAGTCAGCAAGCGATAGAGAATCGCATCGCACGGTATGGGTGTGAGAGAAGTATCTTCCGGCCCGACACTCATGCACCGGCGAACCACTCTAACCAGCGGGCTAGCGTTTCAGGCGTAACGTCTTTGTCAATCCCGTAGTCCGACCCGTCACGATGGTAGACGGATACCGTACGCCGATCGTCGGCGGGTATCATTAACTGTACGGCTCGACCTGGCTTTCTCCAATACAGATCAATGCTCCCATCATCGCCAACCGTGGTCGCGCCTTTTGGGAAGTCAAGGGCGAGGAATTGCTGTGTCTGATAAAGGTAATCCAGGGCCGATGACAAGGCATACTGTGCAGGCGTTTCGTCCTCATCCTCGGCATGAGTGAGGTCTTGAACTCGCGAGATAGTCGTGCTAAAGCCGCTATCAGGATAATGCCAAGGCATCGTCATTTCCATCGCCGCGAATATCCGCTTGTCCTGGCTCTCCCATATTACGGGTTGGCTTGTTGTGCCGTAAGTTCCGATAGTACGCCGTATAAAGGGCTCCATCGTCAGCCCATCGGCTTTTCCCTGAGATAATAACCCCTCAGTCAGCTGCATGTACCCTAAAAGCTCCTTGACAGTAGGGTTAAGAGGAGCTGTACTTGTAGCCGAGACTAATTGTCCATTCCCAACTACTGCACTGCCTGCAATGAGCATGGGAATAGCAATTGCCTTTGCTGCAAGCATTGTGTACACCTCGGTATCCATCTAACTAACCAAAGAGTTCTTGGGCAAAACGCTCTATTACATTGTATCCTCTCCCTAATATGGACGCTACCTCTTCAACCGCCGGCGCCTCTATAGCCGTGATGTTGTAGTTGCACGACATCCAAATATTGTTCGTGGAGGGGTCGTTGAAGCGTGGCTCAACGATTAACGTATATAGCGAATTGTTGTCGTCCCCAAAATAGATGCGTGCCGCGCCCCCGCGTACCTGCGATCCGATAGGCAAAACGCTTTCCACATTCACAAGTAGCTTTTGAGCAATAGTCTGTGCCGCATTGTTAGGCGCTTTTAGCTGAAATTCGTAATTTGCCCCGAGGGCCTGGATCTCCTGAATGTTAAGTTGATTCAACATCTTATGAAATAATAATGGAAGGTCGGATGATACTGGATTGTACCGTCCCGAACGATCATGTGCCTCGACGCGAAAATTGCTAACGCTCACACTCTTCTGGCTCGCCATACTCTCAAATTGATGTGCAGTTGTCGCTCCACGGGCTGGATCTAAGGTAAGGGTTTGAGAATAGGTAATAGGCGGGCGCAGGAGGTCTTCGAATTCCTCAGATTGGAAAAGCGCAGGCGGGTTTGGAATGTTTAAGGTTGGCTGGTTTAAGACGGCAACAATACTAATGTCGAGCACCTGATAGCGGAACCGTTCACTCATCTCGCTCATTCACAAACCCACAGTTTCTACAATCGGTCAATAAAGGTTGATAAGGGCCGACACGTAGCTTGACTCCCAGTGACTCTATAACCAATGCTCGCAAATCCTATTACCCGCATACGCGATAATACGTTAGCTACAAGCGATTGTCAAGGAACATAGATACGAGCAAGAATACCGATACGCGCGTTTGTACTCCTGGAAGGTAGAGGGGGGCGGTTAGGGCATAAGGGGCGGTCGATCCCAGTCCGTGGCCCGTCATCATAATGTGGGGACATTTATAGCGCTGATGCAGCATCCACGTCTATGTCTGGTGCGTTCGGACAGATCAACGTCAACTGGCGTTCCTCGGCGTTCTTTGCATCGATCCACTTGTCGTATGGCGCCATCGCATGTCTTGTCAACCCTTGCCCTTGTCTTTTGGCGGTTGTTCCATTCCATTGCGCCCGTAGTCGTTCCAGCAGCGCGCTCACCGGCTCGTCCTCGGGGTCCTGCGGCACGAGTTGACCGGCGAAGGCTTGCGCGAGGATGCTTTGGCGCAGCCGCTCGGCGCGCTTCAACTCCGCCGCGACCTGCGCCTCCGTCTCGGCAACGACCGATAGCCGCCGCTCCACCTCGGCCACGATCCGCTCTTGCTCGGCAAGGGATGGTAGTGGGAATACCATGCCGTGCATGAGGGACAAGCTGATGTTGTGCTGCCCAGCAGACGACGCGGCATTGCCTTCGATAAAAGTCCGCCCTGGCATGCTGCTCACGTACAGGTGCAACCAGTTTGGTAGGACAGTAGGCTCGACCAAACGAAAGCGCAGGAGATAGGACGCGAAGGCGTGGTAGGGTTCCAAAGGCGTGCGGATGAGGGCTGCTTTACCGATGAGGCTGACGCTGCCGTTCGTCCGGCACATGAGCATATCGCCGGCCTGCAGCGCGCTGGCGGCGTCGAGGGGCAAAGCCTGGGTTGCAAACTTTAGATCGGTTAGGTCGATCTCGCCAGCCGCTATGTTCGGTATGCGTAAGACCGGCGCACCCTCCGCCGAATAGTCGCATTTGACCGATGTGCCGTACTCACTGCGCGCGATTGTCTGCTGCATCGTCGCCCAGCACCAGCCCTTGAGCAATTGCGGTAGATTGCTCATGTCCGGCTCGGCGGGCTCCTTGTACTTGGCCTGCCAACCCTTCGGCGGCGTCTTGCCGGACCTGGCGTATTTGGCGAGTTCGGCCTGCTCCCAGGCGTCGCGGCGCTCCTGGAGGATGCGTCCGAGCAACTCCGGGGCAGGCTCGATGTCGGGGCACCCCGCGCGCCACGCCTCGGTCAGCGTACCCTCGACGGCGGCCTTGAGGACGGCGGCGCGGTAGCGTTTAAGCTTGGCCTGCACTCCCTTCAGCCCCGCTACCGCCGCGTCGAGCCGTGTGAACTGCGTTTCGATCGCGGCGACAATTCGCTCTTGCTCTCTCAGAGGGGGCAGCCTGATAGGGATGCTCTTTAGTGCGCCTTGCGTCAATTTAAGGCGCGTCGTGCCATTCACAAAATCCACGTAGTCGGTCGCGTTGAGGGCGAACAGCACAAAGCGATTACTGGCAAGACACGGCTTCGCTCGTAGTACATGGGCATGATTGTTTACCCAGGATTTGCCCGAGACAATGTACGCTTTCGGCTTAACCGGGTCTAGGAAAGGGGCTCCATCCTCGCCTAGAAGGATATACTCGCCATCCATCAAGTAACCATCGATCCAACCTACTTGTCCTGTCGCTCCATAATAACCTTTGGTGCTAGTTGGGGAGTCTCTCCAACGCCTTTGATGCGATGGAGGTAGCCCCAATGCCTCTGTATTGCGTCAAATGGTGCGCACACGGGTGAATCAGGGTCGTCAGGACCTGTTCGATAGCCGCATCGGCCTCCCATCAGGCATCTGTGCAACAAATACTAGATCAAAGCATCGAGGACGCGAGAAAAGCGGCGGTTTCAACTAGCACCAAAGGTTAATACGGATAGGGACCAACACGCTTGGCACGCTCCTCAGCATTGATAGGCTGTCTGAGATCGTCGCGGATGTCTACAATGACTTCTAAGGTCGTGAGCGACCACCCCACAGGTAGCTTGCTGGAGGTTTCTTCGGCCATTACCTCTGAGGCCGTTTGCTGATCTAGCATTTAGGCCACCAGTGCGTCGTTTAGTTCGTCCAACAGTTTGCGGAGGTCGGGGCCGAGGGCGCGCAGAGCGCCGATCTGGCCGCCCTTGGCGTAGAACTCGCCCCCGTTGAGGTCGGCCGGCGCGATGGTGAGATTGACGCCAATGAATTCGGCGATGCGGTCGAGCCACCAGCGCTGCTCGGGCGCGAAGGGGCGCCCGGCGGCCTCGTGCGCCGCCAGCCACGCCTCGTAGCGCGCCCGCACTTGGTCCGGGTACGGGGCCAGCTCGTCGTCCGGCCGCACCGCGTGGCGCACCAGCGCGACGAGGTCGGTCAGCACGCGCTTGGCGCCGGCCCCGCGCACCCGGTCCTTCTCGACGCGCGCGTAGGCCCCCCACAGCGCCTCGGCCGTCCAGCCATGCGGCGGCGCCTCCAGCGCCCGCGCCAGCTCTTTGACCGCGGCGTAGGTGAGCCCCCGCGCGCCGTAGGGCTGGTTGTAGATCAGCCGCAGCGCGTCGAGTTCGTCGCGATGCTCCGCGATGAACTGCTGGAAGAAGTCGATCGTGCCGCGCGCGAGGTACGTGTCCGACGCGCTGAAGCCGGCCTCGCGCACGCGGTCGCGGCTGGTCACGTCGATGACTAACTCGTTACGCGCGTGGGCGGCCAGGAGCGCCCGGCGCAGGTCCGGGTCGTCGAAAGGCGCCACGGCGCGTCAGGTCCGCGCGCGCCGCGTCGAGTTCGCGCGCGAGGTCGCCCGCGCCGGCCCGCTCCCGCGCCAGGTCGGCGATCTTGTCCTCGTCGGCGGCGTCGAGCAGCGCGTTGGCAAGGTCGGACAAGCGACGGCCGCCGGCGGCGCGCGCGAGCTCGGCGTGCTGTTCCACGCTCAGGGCGCGGCCGAGGCGCGACAGGCGGCCGGCCAGCGTGGTGAGCGTGTCGGGGTCGTCCGCGCCGATGGCGACGGCGTGGAGGATCTTGTCGAGCGGGACGGAGCGCTTGCGGTCGAGCGTCTGCACGTCGGCCTTGGTGTGCTCCACGATGCCCACGGCGTCCACGATCACGAAGTGCGTCTTGACGGTGGCGTCGGGCGTGACGGCCTGCAGGTCGGTCGGGCTGATCACGCGCGTGCCGCGGCCGAGCATCTGCTCGAAGAGCCCGCGCGACGTCACGGTGCGCATGAACAGCAGCGCTTCCAGCGGCTTGATATCGGTCCCGGTGGCGATCATGTCGACGGTGACGGCGATGCGTGGGTAGTAACTGTTGCGGAACTCAGCGATCAAGTCGTCGGTCTTGACGCCGGTGACGCGGTAGGTGATCTTCTTGCAGAAGTCGTTGCCCTTGCCGAACTCATCGCGCACGATGCGCACGATGTTCTCGGCGTGGTTGTCATCCTTGGCGAAGATCAGGGTTTTGGGCGTTTCGGTGCGTCCGGGGAAGATGTCGAGGGGCAGGTTGTCGCGGAACGTCCTGATGACGGTGCGGATCTGGTCCTCGCTCACGACATCGCGGTCGAGTTGGCCGGCGCCGTAGGCGAGGTCCTCGTCGAGCTCCTCCCAGCGCGTTTGGCGGGTCTGGCGGTGCAGCTTACCGACCCAATCGCCGGCCTCGACCGCGCCGCCTGTCTCCGTGATCCGGGTGTGAATGCGGTAGACCTGGCCGTCGACGTTCACGCCGTCGGCGACGGCGCGGCGGCGCGAGTACTCCATGACGAGGTTGCCGTTAAAGAAGCCAAAGGTTTGCTTGTAGGGGGTCGCGGTCAACCCGATCAGGTAGGCGTCGAAGTACTCCAGGACCTGCCGCCACACGCTGTAGATGGAGCGGTGGCACTCGTCGATCACGATGACGTCGAAATACTCCGGCGGCAGCGCCGGGTTGTAGCGCACCTCCCTGGGCCGGCCGCCCAGCAGGTCGCCGACCTCGAAGAGGGACCGCTCCTCGTCGCGCTCGTCGAAGGCCGCCTCGCCGGAGAGTATGGAGTAGAGGCGCTGGATCGTGGTGACGCAGACCTTACTCACGGGGTCGGGGCTGTTGGTGACGAGGCGTTGCACGTTGTAGAGTTCAGTGAACTTGCGGCCGTCGTCGGGCGTGACGTACTGCTGGAACTCGTTGAGCGCCTGTTTGCCGAGGTTGGCGCGGTCGACCAGGAAGAGCACGCGGTTGACCTTGGCGTGTTTGACCAGGCGGTAGATCGCGCTGACGGCGATGTAGGTTTTGCCGCTGCCGGTGGCCATCTGGATCAGGGCGCGCGGGCGGTCGGCGGCAAGCGAGTCCTCCAGGTTGCGGATGGCCTCGACCTGCGGCTCCCACAGGCCCTCGGTCGCTAGCGGCGGCATCGCGCGCAGCAGGGCGCGCACGCTGGCCGGCTCTCCCACGCGGGCCAGGAGTGTCTCGGGGCGGTGAAAGCTCCACACGCGGCGGCTGCGCGGATCGGGGTCAAGGCCGTTGGTGACGTAGGTCTCGACCCCGGTGCTCTCGTAGAGGAAGGGCAGGGGTTTGCGCCACGCCGGCGGGAGGTCGGGCAGGCCCGCGCCGTACTTCTCGGACTGTGATTCGATGCCGGAGAGGGTGGCGCCGGCGGCCTTGGCTTCGACGGCGCCAATGGCCTTGCGGTCGGCGAACAGGAGGTAGTCGGCGTAGCCGGTCTTGAGCGCGAACTCGCGGACCGCGACGCCGCGCGCCGCGCCGAGGTTGATCATGTCGCGGTCCTGCACGACCCACCCCGCGGCGGAGAGCATAGCGTCGATTGTTGCGCGGGCGCGCTGTTCAGGGGCGGTCACAGGTCCTCCGGGGATAGGGGCGCGTCAACTATTGCTTATACCATTGTAGTGTAGTATCGCAATCGGTGGGAACAAGCCCACCTCTGGCCTGACGGGGCAGTAGCCGCCAGAGTCACGGCGGCCTGTGCTATCCTAATTTGTGTGGTAAAAGTGCGTGACGTCATCTAAATCACTAAGTCACGGGAGCATACATGGACCTAGCGGTCGTGGGGGCGGGGACGATGGGCGCGGGCATCGCGCAGGTCGCGGTGGCGCGCGGACTCACTGTGACCCTCTACGACGCCTTCCCCGATGCGGTCGAGCGCGGGGCCGGCCGCGTGCGCGCGGGGCTGGATCGCTCTGTCGAGCGCGGCCGCCTCACGGCGGAGGAGCGCGACGCGGCGCTCGAGCGCCTGTCCACGACCGCGACGCTGGACGATCTCGCGCCGGCGCCGTTCGTGATCGAGGCCGCGCCCGAAGACCTGACGCTCAAGCGCGCCATCTTCACGCGGCTCGACGAGTTGTGCGCGCCCGACACGGTCCTGGCCACCAACACATCCAGCCTGAGCGTCACCAAGGTAGCCGCCGCCGTCGCGCGCCCCGCGCGCGTCGCGGGGATGCACTTCTTCAACCCTGTCCCCGTGATGGCGCTGGTGGAGGTCGTGGCCGGCCACCTGACCGGCGAGGCCACGGTCGAGCGCGTGACAGCCCTGGCCGAGCGGCTTGGCAAGCGGCCGGTGCGCGCCAAAGATACGCCCGGCTTCATCGTCAACCGCGTGGCCCGTCACTTCTACGGCGAGCCACTGCGCATCCTGGCCGAAGGGGCCGACGTGGCCACGATCGACCGCATCATGCGCACGGGCGGCAATTTCAAGATCGGCCCCTTCGAGTTGATGGACCTGATCGGCATCGACGTCAACTTCGCCGTCACTAAGTCGGTCTTCGACGCTTTCTTCGGCGAGCCGCGCTATCGCCCGCACCCGATCCAGGAGCGTATGGTCGACGCGGGCACGCTCGGACGCAAGACCGGCCGCGGCTTCTATACCTACGGTGACGGCGCCGGACCCGCGAGCGGCCGAGGCGCGGACGCCTCGGCTGTCCCCCCGGCGCCGGGGACGAGCGATGTGCCCGCGCGCACGGACGAGCCGCGGAAGAGCGGGGGCGACGATGCCGGGCGGTAGGGTCCTTATCGTGGGGCCGCCGGGCGACGCGCTGCTGGCGTGGATGCTGGCGCGCCTACGCGAGCGCGGCTACGAGCCGCGACTGCTCGACGACGAGGTCGGCGCGCCGATCTCGCTCACGCCCATCGTGGCCGGCCTCGACCTGTGGCGCGTAGCCGGCGAGGAACGCTTCGAGGCGGTCGCCGCGCTCGACGAGCGCCTGCCGCCTGGCCGCCCGCTGCTCGCGCTATGCAACGCTACGTCGGTCGACGACGTGGCGTCCTACGCTGTGCGCGGCGAGCGCGTCGTCGGCGTCGGCGTGTTCGGGCCGCCGCGCGAGAGCATGCTGGCCGAGGTCTTGCCGGGGCTGGGAACCGAGTCGGGCGTGGTCACAGGCGCGGCGGCCTTCCTCTCCGATCTCGGGTTCGCGGTCGAGATCTTGCCGCCCGGCTCGTGGGCCGTCTACCCGCGCGTGGTATCCATGATCATCAACGAGGCCGCCGTGGCGATCGCGGAGGGTGTGGCCGCGGCGGCGGATATCGACGCGGCGCTCGAGCTTGGAGCGGGCTACGCGCAAGGACCCCTCGCGCTCGCCGATGAGATCGGCCTGGGCGAGGTCCTGGCTGTGCTCGAGGCCCTGCACGCCGAGTACGGCGACGACCGCTACCGCCCCGCCCCGCTGCTGCGCCGCCTTGTTCTGGCGGGCTACACCGGCAGGGCGGCGGGGCGGGGCTTCCACCTGCATCCCTGACAATTCATTGTCTATTCAGGCAGCGCGGGTTATAGTGGGTTATGAGGCTCCTTCTTCCGGCGCTCGTCGTAGCCGGCCTACTCTTACCGGCGGCCGCGCTCTCGACCACCCTGCGCGCCACGACGCCCACTACGGTTCCGGCCCTATCAACCCCTACGGTCACGGGCGCTGAGGTCGCCAGGACGTACCCCAACAACGTGCTGGTCGTCTCGGCCGTCGATGGACTACGTCTGTCACGCGACGGCGGGAAGAGTTGGGCGACGCCGCGCGGTACGCCCGCACAGGGCAGCTTCTACCCCGCCATCGCCGCCAATCCCAAGGTCAATGGAACCGCCTATGCCAGTAACGGCGATGTCTATAAAACAGTCGATGGCGGCCAATCTTGGCGCCCGTTGGGGGCCGGCGCTGGCGCGCTCGGGCCGGGCGACACGGCCGTGCTGGCCGCCAGCGCCGATGGCGCGCTCTACGCGGCGGGCGCGAACGTCGTGGCCTACCTGACCTCGCACAACGGCCATATCGCTTGGCGTCCCTGGGGGCGTGGCTGGCCGGCGGGAGCGCACGCGGCCCTGCTGCTGGCGACGCCGGCGCATGGGCTGTACGCCGCAGCCGGGCATACGCTCTACAACGCGGCGGGTAAGACGGCGCCCTGGACCCCCGTCCACGACTGGTCCAGCCCCATCACCGCCATGACGCTGGGACCCGACCGCGCGACGCCCTACGTCGCCGTACAGGGACAAGGTGTCTGGCGCGCTAGCGCGGCGGGGATGTCGCCTAAGCAACTCGACAACAACGGGCTGCCCACCGACGCGCCGGTCTATGCGCTGCAAAGTGACTCCACTGGTGACGACCTCTACGCGGCGGCGGGGGGCGCGCTGCTCAAGCGGCATCGCCCGTCCGACGCGGCTCCGCGGCCGTGGCAACCAGCGCTGTCTATTTCTGACGGCGCCATCACGGCGTTGCAGCCGTTGCAGAGCGGCCAGAACCAGACAATGTTCGCGCTGTCACAAGGCGGGCGGATCTACACCGGGACGCGCAACAGGGGTGAAAGCCTGACGTGGGATAGTATCCGTACAACCAGTGGCGCGCTCACCGGCGCCGCGCCGCTCATCGCGGCCCTGTCGGGCGCGCAGTGGCAGCAGCCTACGGCGCCGCCGGTGCTGCCGAAGATGTTCACCAGCAACGGCTCGTGCGCCTTCCCTGGGGCCACGTTGAGCCAGAGTTTCGACGTGTGTGGACCATTCCGTACTTTCTACTTCGAGTTCGGGGAACAGGCCCTGCTTGGATACCCGCTCGACGTGGCCCGAACGACCGCCAGCGGCGACGTGGAACAGCCTTTCGAGAAAGCGCGCCTGATGTGGACGCCCCACATGGGTGTCCGGCTTGCTCCGCTACGCGCCATTCTTGGCCAGCAACTCCGCTTCCCGCACCCGACGCCCGCACAGGGGGCGCAAATCTTCGCGAGAGGGGGCGTCTGCGAAGACGGGTACTGTGTCGATCCGCGCTTTGCGGCGTTTTGGCGCACGTACCTCTATCAATCGAATGGGAAAAGCATCTTCGGACCGCCCATCTCGCAGGCGTTCCAGGAACAGGCCAGCGACGGAACCGGCAACCGCGTCTATGTGCAATACTTCGAAAACGCCCGCCTCGAAGAGAGCCCCGGCAGCGCGGCCACGGTTAGCTTTCTCAAGGGTATACCGCGCCATTAACGAGAATAGTTGTTAGCGCGCGGCATGTCAGGGATCGCAGGGGCTTATAAAAATAGGGCGGGTTTGGGAATAGGAAAACGGACATGACGGACGAGCAGATCGAACCGGCGGAGCCATTGCGGGTCATCGTGGCCGACGACCATTCCGTCGCGCGGCGCGGCCTGCGCATGCTGCTGGAGGAGCAGGACGACCTGCGCGTGGTGGGCGAGGCGGCTGACGGCGATGAGGCGCTGGATCTCGTACACCACGAACATCCTGATGTCGCGGTGCTCGACGTGCGTATGCCGCGCCTCGACGGTATCCGCGCCTGTAAGCGCATTAAAACTGAGGCGCCGGAGACACAGGTGCTCATCCTCTCGGCCTACGAGGACGACCGCTACGTGTTCGGACTGCTTGAGGCCGGCGCGACCGGCTACGTGCTGAAAGACGCTGCCGACGATGAAGTTCTCGCCGCCGTGCGCGCGGCCGGCCGTCACGAGCCCTACTTGACGCCGCGCATCCAGGCCAGGGCCAACAGCGCCGCCCCCGCCATCCATAAAGCTCCGGCGGGCGACCTGACGCCACGCGAGCTCGAGGTACTGGCCCTGATGGCGAGCGGACTCGACAATGTGGAGATCGGCGAGCGCCTCTTCGTGACCAAGGTCACGGTGCAGAACTACACGAGTTCGATCTACGGGAAGCTCGCCGTCAACACGCGCGCCAAGGCCATCCTCTACGCTATACAAAACGGCCTGGTCGAACCGGCCCGCGAGGCCTGATACCAATGGAAGGCGCTCTGACGACAGCGCGACCGCGTACCGCGCCGGCGCGTCCCCCACGGCCGCTCCTGGCGCGCGGCGCCGCGCGCCTGCGTGTGGCCTGGACGCAGGTCCTGCTCGGTATACTGGCCTGGGCCGTCCTGCTCGCCGGTATCTCCATCGTCCGCGACCTGTCCACGCACGCTCCACGACTCGGCCTGGTCACGACAAGCGCAGACCGCGTCGTCCTGCTCGACCCCGCGGGCGCGGGCGCGCGCGCCGGTATACGCTCCGGCGACACGGTGCTCTCCGTCAACCGCGTCGCCGTCCGTGGTCAGGGGTTCGCCAGCTTGCCGTCCGTGTCCGCGACCGCCGGGTTGGTCACCGTTCGCGTCACATCAGGAGAAGCGGGGAGCGACGGCGCGCTCTACTACCTCCCGCTGACCGGTCCATCGACGACGGAGGCGGGCGGCGACGCGGCCGCTCTCGCCGCCGCGCTGGCCCTGTGGGTGTCCGGTCTGCTGGCCGGCCTGCCGCGCCGGCGCTCCGGCGCGATGCGCCTCTACGCCCTGGCCGCGCTGGCGCTGGCGCTGGCGCTGTGCGCGCTGGTGGCCCGTGACGGGGCGCTGTTCTGGCCGTGGCCCGTATTGGCGCCGGCCCTACTCATTGGGCTGGCCGCCCTGCTCGGCGCCACGGCCATGCTGGCGCGATCGGCGCCGCTACGGCGCGGGTACGGATGGCGCCCGCTCCTTAGCCTCATCGCGCTCGTGACGGCCCTCGCCGTACTCCTGGCGGTCCTCAACACCTTCGTCGCCCTGCCGCCCGTAGCCGCGTATACGCCGGCCGTCGTGCTGTTCCTACTGGCGCTGGCCACCCTCGTCGCGCCGCTCATCCTCCATACGCGCGCCCACGACGAGCCGTCCCGCCGTCGCCTGCGCGTAGCGCTGCTGGCCGCAATACTCGGCCTGGCGCCGCCGCTGGTGTGGCCGGGACTCACCGCGGGCGCCGCGCTGCTGGGTCACAACCTCACGCTGTTCGCGGCGTCAAACGTCTCGCCCTTGTGGAGCGCCGTGGGTCTCATCCCCATGGCCGCCCTCTATAGCGCCCTGGCGCACACCAGCCCCACGACGGCGCGCGGAGTCACACGCGATCCCGCCGTCGAGGGCGCACGGCGCCTCGACCTCTACGCGCGGGTCGGGCTCTCCTACGTCATCGCCGGTCTGTACTGCGCTGCGCCGCTCATCGCGCTGTGGCCCCTCCTACCGGTCCAGGCGTCGATTGCCCTCACGGTCGCCGTCGTGATCGCCTTCCCGGCCGCCCAACGCGTGGTTGAGCGCCTCATCGCGCGCGGCGTGGCGCTCCCGCGCCCGAACTACGACGAGGCCCTGCGGCGCCTCGAGCGGCTCGCCGCCACGACCACGACGCCGGATGACCTGGCACGCGACGTGGTGACGGGGCTGCCGGATCTGCTGCGGGTACGTGGGACGGCCCTGTTGCTGCGCGACGAGGGCGATCCCGCCGGCCAGTACCGCGTCGTCACGCGTGGCGCCCCGGCGCGCGACACCGGCGACGACGCGATGACATCCCAAGTTCCGCCGCGCCCCGAAAATGTCGTACGGCTTGACGAAGCGGACGAACCCTCCGACGTGTCGGGACGTGTAGTGGTGCGGCGCGACACCGCCCTGCCTGGCGGCGCCGCCGCCGGGCAGGGCGGCGCGACGTTGTGGGCCCCCCTGCGCTGGGGCGGGACGCAACGCGGATTGCTGGCGCTCGGGCCGCGCCTATCGGGCGATCTGTTCGACGACGACGACCTGCATGGGACGGCCAACGTGGCCGGCGTCTTGACGCTGGCCTTCCAAACGCTCGAACTGGTCGACCACCTGCGCGAGCGTACCGACACGCTCGTCTCGCTCACACACCGCCTGTCGCACGCGCACGAGCAGGAGCGCGCCCACCTCTCGCGTGAGTTGCACGATGTGGTGGCCCAAGAACTCATCGCGTTGACGCGCCAACTGCGCCGCTACGGCGACGGCCGCACACCGTCCTCCGAGATCTGGGCCGACATGCTGGCGGCGGCGCAGGACGCGCTCACGCACACGCGCCGCATCTGCAACGGCCTGCGCCCCGCCATCCTGGACCTCGGCCTCGTGCCCGCGCTGCGCGACCTCGTCGGCGACGCCGCCGAGCGCAGCGCGGCGACCGAGGTCAGCATCACCGTCGACGGCCCCGAGCAGCGCTTCTCCGGTGAGCGCGAGTTCGCCCTCTTCCGCGTCGCCCAGGAGGGGTTGACCAACGCGCTGGAGCACGCGCAAGCCCGCCAGGTCCGCGTCGAGGTCCTCTTCGACGGCGCGGTGCGCCTGCGCGTGCGCGACGACGGGCGCGGCTTCGCCATCCCGAGCCGCTTCGAAGACCTACCCGGCGACCACCTCGGGCTCATCGGCATGCGCGAACGCCTGGCCGAGTTCGGCGGCGCGCTCACCGTCGCCTCCACGCCCGGCCGCGGCACGGTGCTGGAGGCGTGCGTGCCCCTGTGAGTTTTGCATCATGCGCGCAATAGTAGGAACGGCCTACACTAAGGGCACAATTATGTCGTGTATCTTGCGTCTCCGCGAGAGGACCCCTGACCGATGCGCCTTGTCCGATTCTTAGCAGCGTTGCTGCTGGCCCTTGCGCTCTCTATCCCCGCCGCCGCGTTCGCCGCCGGCCCGCGTGATACTGCCCTAAACCCGCCGCCGTCGACGGTCTACGCTGGCGTGAGTAACGTCGGCGTCTTCAAGGATACCGGCCCGACCGGCTCCTGGACGGGGCTGACCGCGTTGCCGTCTACGTCCGGCGCGCTCGCCCTCGCCACGGGCGATAGCATGCATTGGCGTGATGTCTGCGTGGGGCTCGACAGCGGCGTCGATTGCAGCCACGATGGCGGCGCGACCTGGTATGGCGGCCTGTCCGGTCACATGGTTCACGCCGTCCTTATTGCCCTATCGGGCGCGCGGACCATCTTCGCGGGCGCCGAGCGCCTGTATCGCAGCGACGACGGCGGCCGAACGTGGCTAACAGCGGGCATCACGCGCTCCGTCAACGCCCTGGCTCAGGCGCCTGGTTCCCTCTACGCGGGAGGAAACGGGCGGGTCCGGGTTAGCCACGATAACGGTCAGACGTGGGTCTCGTCGTACGGCAGAGGTCTACCCAGCCGGCTGACGGTGAACAGTCTCGCCGTCCGCGGGGCGACGGTCTACGCGGCTACGAGCGAGGGCGTCTGGCAAACGGGCGGCGGGACCTGGACACAGGCGCGTACGCTGCCGGCCAAGGCGGCGCCCGCGGTGACGGCTACACCGTCACGCATCATCGCGCTGGTAGCCGGCGAGGGGTTGTACGCCTCCACCGACGGTCAGACTTGGAGCCCAAGTTCGATTCCCGGCTTGACTGGAACGGTCGCGGCGCTGGCGCAGGACCAAGATCCGCAGCAGCCGAACATGCTCGTCGTCGGCGACACGAACGGCGCGGTGCGCTGGAGCCAGGACGGCGGCCAGACCTGGAGCGCCCTCGGCAGTACCGTCGCGGGCAACGACGGCAACGCCATCAGCGCCCTCGCTGTCGTGCAGCGCGTGCAATTGCCGGTCGACGCCGTGGCGGACCCGCACCAGGCGACGAGCGTCTATGCCAACGGGCACACGGTGAGCGCGCCGTTCCTCACCTACTGGCAGGCCCACTCCGACGTGCTCGGCGCCCCCGAGACACAGGCGTTCACGGACACAAAGCACGGGGGCGCGACCGCGCAATATTTCCAGAACGGGGAGTTGCTGCAAACAGGCAGCGGGGTCACGCCGGCGCCGCTGGGCGCGGAGCAGCAACCTGGCGGCGCCACCACGCGCGCGAGCTATGCGCCCGACCCCCACTTCATCAAATATTGGACCGAGCACGGCGGCCAAAAGGTGTTTGGCCCCGCCGTGTCGCCGCTCCTCAATAAACCGATCGGTGATGGCACGGGCCGCTCGTATCTGGTGCAATACTTCCGCAACGCGCGCCTGGAGTATCGCCCGACGCTCAACGGCTACGTCGTCGCCCCCGGCAACCTCGGAGATCAGGCGCTGCAAGCTATGGGCTGGCTATAACCGCGACAGACCCCACCCATTTGGGCAGGCGCGCGCCTTTCGCGCGCCCGGCTATACTAAAGGGGTAGCGGCGCGTGCGAACCGCGCCGCGCCCGTCGTATCCTCCATCCACGTAAGTCACGGGCGCGTGCGCCGGGCATAGTCCCGGCCCCTCTCAACGCCCGTCACGGTTCTACACGTTGCGCCCTTTTCATGGTGAGGAGTCCTATACATGACAATGACCGATACACGACCGAAAACGATCAGGGAGTTGCGCCGCGGCGAGTACCGCGTCCTGCCCATCAAAGAGGAGATGCGCAAGAACCTCGTCGCCAAACTGCGCCGCGACGAGGAACTCTTCCCCGGGATCGTCGGGTACGAAGATACCGTCATCCCGCAGGTCGAGAACGCCATCCTCTCCGGCCAGGACATCGTGCTGCTCGGCGAACGCGGCCAGGCCAAGACGCGCCTCGCGCGCGCGCTGGTCAACCTGCTCGACGATGAAGTTCCGATGATCGCCGGCTGCGAGATCAACGACAACCCCTATGAGCCCGTCTGCGCCGTCTGCCGCGCCAAGGTCGCCGAGCGCGGCGACGACGTGGAGATTGCCTGGCTGCGCCGCGAGGACCGCTATGGCGAGAAGCTGGCCACGCCCGACATCACCATCGCCGACCTGATCGGTGAGATCGACCCGGTCAAGGTGGCCGAGGGCCGCTACCTCTCCGACGAGGAGACCATCGCCTACGGCCTGATCCCACGCACCAACCGGGGCATCTTCTGCCTCAACGAGCTGCCCGACCTCGCCGAGCGCATCCAGGTCGGTCTGCTCAATATCATGGAAGAGCGCGACGTGCAGATCCGCGGCTATAAGGTGCGCCTGCCGCTCGACACCTACGTCGTAGCCAGCGCCAACCCCGAGGACTACACCAACCGCGGCCGCATTATCACGCCGCTCAAGGACCGCATCGGCTCCGAGATTCGCACGCACTACCCGCGCACGGTCGAAGGCGAGATCGCCATCATGGACCAGGAGGCGTCGCCATTCAGCGTGAGCGGCCTGCAAGTAACCTACCCGCAATACATGAAAGAGATCATCGCCGAGATCACGCACCTGGCGCGCAAGAACCCCGACATCTCCAAGCGCTCCGGCGTCAGCGTACGCGTCTCCGTCTGCAACTACGAGAACGTGCTCTCCAACGCCGCGCGCCGCGCCGTCAAGCTCGACGAGAAGGCGGTCGTCCCACGCATCTCCGACCTCTCGGCCGTGCTGGCCTCGACCTCCGGCAAGATCGAACTGGAGACGGTCGGCGACATCAACGAGGAGCGCCTGATCGAGCGCATCGTGCAGGGCGCCATCGTCAATGTGTGGAACCGCCACTTCCTGCTGGCCGACTTCGAGGGGCTGCTGGGCCGCTTCGACCGCGGCTTCGGTGTCGACGCCTCGGATGAGTTGCCCTCCAGTCACTACCTCAAAGGCATCGAAGACATCAAGGGACTCAAGGAGGCCGTGGCCAAGGTCGGCGGCCAGGGCAGTCCGGCCAGCATCGCCTCGGCCGTCGAGTTCATCATGGAGGGCCTGCACCTCAACCGCAAGCTCAACAAAGACCGCACCAACGCCACCGGGCGGACGCGGTATCGTAAGTAAGGCAAAGGGGCCTGCGACTGCGGTCGCATGGGAGCGTGACGCCGACTGCGGTCGGTTGAAGCTTCGTAGGGGCGTATTGCATACGCCCGGCCACCGAGGGCGTATGCAATACGCCCCTACGACAATCTTCCTGGCGCCGCAGCGCCCGTATGCTGCCATCGGGGTCCCCACCGCAGTGGGGAGGCAGTCGCAGGCTCCGCTAGGGGGAACCCACAATGTTCGAACGCTACTCCTACCGCTATTCAGAGTGGGACGACACGCAGCAGGTCGCGCCCTTCGACGCCGACGACGTCATGGACGCCATGGCCGACAAGCTGATCGAGGACGGTGACCTGCAGCGCGCTCTCAACGACATGTACCGCCGCGGCGACCGCGGCGCGCTCGACGACCGCCTCAAGGGCCTGCGCGAGATGATGGAGCGGCTGCGCCAACAGCGCATGGAGCAGCTACAGCGCCACGACCTCAATAGCATCATGGACGACATCAACGAACGCCTCGACGATGTCGTCAACACCGAGCAGGCCGGTATCGACCGCCGCCTTGAGGAGGCCAACAACCCGCCTTCGGCCGACAACGAGAACACGACGGCGGCAGACAACGAGGCCCTGCGCAAGATGCTGGAGAAGATGGCCGGCCGCAAGCGCGAACAATTGGGGGAGTTGCCCCAGGACGCGCCCGGCCGCCTGAAGGGGCTCTCCGAGTACGACTTCATGGACGATGAAGCGCGCCAGAAGTTCCAGGATCTGCAGCAGATGCTGCAGCAGCAGGTGCTCAACAGCTACTTCCAGGGCATGCAGCAGGCCATCCAGGAGATGACGCCCGAGGACCTGGCGCGCACACGCGACATGGTGCGCGACCTCAACCAGATGCTGGAGGACCGCATCCAGGGCCGCGAGCCCAAGTTCGACGAGTTCATGGACAAATACGGCGACATGTTCCCCGGCGTGCAGAACCTCGACGAGTTGCTTGAGCAGCTGGCCGGGCGCATGGCCGCCATGAATTCGCTGATGCAGAGCATGAGCCCCGAGATGCGCGACCAGTTGCAGGGGATGATGGAGGGCCTGCTCGGCGACGACCGCCTGCGCGTCGACATGATGCGCCTGGCCGCCAACATGGCGCAGCTGATGCCGATGGACATGCAGGGGCAGGGCATGCCCTTCAGCGGCGACCAACCGCTCTCCCTCATGGAGGCCATGGCCATGATGGAGCGCATACAGGGCATGAACGAGCTCGAGGCGCGGATGCAGGCCGCGCAGAGCGGCGCCGGCATCGACAGCATCGACCCCGACCAGGTCCGCGAGTTGATGGATGCTGAAACGGCCGCGCAACTGGAGCGCCTGCAGAGCCTCACCAAGATGCTCGAGGACGCCGGCTACATCCAGCGCAAGGGCGACAAGTGGGAACTTACGCCGCGCGCCCTGCGCAAGATCGGCCAGAAGGCGCTCAAGGACGTCTTCTCCAACATGAAGCGCGACGGCTTCGGCAAGCACGAGACGGAGCGGCGCGGGGCCGGCGGCGAGCGCACCGAGGAAACCAAGCCGTACGAGTTCGGTGACCCCTTCTTCATGGACATCAAGGGCACCATGATGAACGCGCTGGCGCGCAACGGCGCCGGCACGCCCGTGCGCATGGTCCCCAGCGACTTCGAGGTCTACCGCACCGAGCTGCTCACGCAGTCCTCGACCGTGCTGATGCTGGACAAGAGCCGCTCGATGTTCCTCAACGGCTGCTGGATGGCCGCCAAGAAGGTCACCATGGCGCTCGACTCGCTGATCCGGGGCCAGTTCCCGCGCGACAACCTCTACGTGGTGGAGTTCTCGTACCTGGCCAAGCAGATCGAGCCGACCGACCTGCCGCTGGAAACGTGGGACGAGTACACCTACGGCACCAATTTCCAGCACGGCATCATGCTGGCGCGCCAATTGCTCGCGCGGAGCAAGGCGCAAAACAAGCAGATCATCATTGTCACCGACGGTGAGCCCACGGCGCACCTGGAGAATGGCATACCCGTCTTCGACTACCCGCCGACGCAGCGCTGCATCAGCGAGACCTTGCGTGAGGTCGGGCGGGCCACGCGCGACAACGTCGTCATCAACACCTTCATGCTGGAGACAACGCCGTGGCTCTCCAGCTTCGTCGACCAGATGACCAACATCAACAAAGGCCGCGCCTTCTACGCCGCGCCCGACCGCCTCGGCGAGTACATCCTCGTCGATTACGTGCGCAACAAGCGCAAGAAGGTAAGCTGACAGGACAAAGCTCCTGAATTATCAGCGGCCGCCACTGAGAGCGCGGGCGAGACGCCCGCGCTCTCAGAATCAAGGGTTACGCCGGCTCAATGGACACGACCTCGACCTCACCGGTCTCGCGGTCGCGGTAGGTGAACGCGGTGAGCGGGAACTCTTCCGGGCTCATGACATGCAATTGCACGCGCACGCGCAGACGCAGTTCGAGGGCCAAACGCAGCAAGAGGCGCGCGTCGCCTTTATCCATGTGGCCGTCCGGGAAGATCAGCTTGGTGAGCCCAGAGAACGTGCGGTTGACGCTGCGCAGGTCGCGCGCGCTCCACTCGGTCCGCGACGCCTCGAACCAGCGCTCCCACAGCGCGCCATAGCTGCTGATACGGCGCAACTCGCGGTGGAACATCTCGCTAGTGTAGTCGAGGATGAAGCCGACGCGCCGCGTCAGCAGGTCCGGCGTCAGCTTGGGCAACTCCCAGCCCGGCAGGTAGGCCGCCCAACGGTCGTGGAAGGCCGTATCATCGCTGACCGAGGGCGGCAGCGACTTGAAGAGATGCTCGGCCAACAGGCCGCGCCGCGGGTCGTAGTTGATGTTGCCGTTGAAGACAAAGCCGGCGTCGCCCGACACGGTGATGGTCCCACGATTGATCTGCCCGCTCTCCATGTAGTTCTTGTAGAGGTTCTTATCGCCTTCGGCGTCGAAGCTGCTGCCGGCGATCTCGTCAAAGCCCACGATGTCGCGGTTGGCGATCAAGCCCGGCTGCGGCGGCTGAGTGTTGCTCACGAATAACTTGGGCACGGTCACGGCGCCGCCCGCCAGCAGCGTACCGTAGGGGCTGAACTCGGTGGAGCAGAACGACTTGCCCGTCTGGCGCGGCCCCAGTTCGATCAGGTGGTAGTTGTTCTCCACCAACGGGATCATGCGCGTCACGTAGAGCAGCTTGACGCGCGGGGTGAGCGCCGGGTGGGACGGCTCGTAACCCATGGTACGAATCAGCGTGTCGACCCACTGATCGCGCGTGAACTGAGCGCGGCCGCGACAGTACTCGTCGAGGTCCACGCTACTTACCTGCACCGGCTCCAGGCGTTTGATGATGAAAGGATAGGTGCGCTTGCCGTAGCGGATGCTGTCGTCGTACTCCACTAGCACGTTGCTCCACACGCCGGCCATCAAGAGGCGCTCGTAGCGCTCAACGATGCGCGGCTCGATGTTCACATGGTGGATGTTGGCGGTGAGGAAGCTGGCCCAGTAGACGCCCTTGGCCAAATTTTCGTCCAACTCCACCCTGACCATGTCGATCAGCCGGCGCGGCGGCCGCTCTTTGATCTGCGACTTGATGACCTCGGTCTCGTCGCCACGCGGGATATAGGCGGCGACCTCCTGCTGGACCAGCCGCAGCCCATCGCGCACATCGTCGTCGTCGAACAGGTTGGCGCAGTACTTCCCCAACATGAACTCGATCACGTACGAGGGCGCCTTACTCATGCCCCGGATCTCGGCGGTAAGGCTTTTGCGGATCACTAGGCCGGGGAAGGCGGCGAACAAGAGCCTGTCGAGCTCATCGGGGCTGTAGCCGGCGCCCTGATCGCTCTCTTTGTCTTGATTGCCCGGGGCGCCCGTGGCCGTCACCATATGCGTCTCCTACCACCCACCGGCGTCGCCGGCGGCGCCCGTGTCTATCCAGTCGTCTTTCTGCACCATCAACACACTCTCGCCCTCGGCGAGCGACTCCTCGGTCTTCGCATCGCGCACTTCAAGGAGCACGGGCGCATTGCGGGGCGCGCGGATATCCGTGGGCTGTAGTATAACAAGAGCGGTGTCCTGGTCGGGCGTCAACGCGACCTCCTCCGAGCGAAACAGGATCTCCCGTGTGTCCGCGCGACGGGCCACCATGGTGACGCGCCGCGCCAGGGCGTCCTCCGCCAGCAGCCCCGGCCGCGTGATGACCAGCGTCACGCGCACGTTCAGACTGAGGATGCGCGGGAGCGGGCGCAGCGCGACCTCGACCGGCCGCGCCTCGGCCGGCCACTCGACCCACACACAGGGGATGACCCACTCCTGCAGCGAGGCGCCGCCGTGGAAGTAGCCCAGGCCGCCGTAGGTCTTGAAGCAGGAGGCCCCGCTGGCCAGCGCGATCGCGTAGTGTCCGCCCGGCGAGAGCGCGTGCGGCGCGGGCAGCCGCGTGTCCGCGGGGTAGGCCAGGGCACGGCGCGTGGTATAAAGCGGGAACGGCTCGGGCGGGGATACTTGCCGCTCGGCCGTACCCGACCAGTGGATGTACCCATGGTCGGTGACCAGCAGGATGCGCCGCCAGCCGGCCTCGCGCAGCCGTGCGATGACGGCGACGTAGCGTTCGATCAGCGTCCCCGCGCCCAACGCCTCCAGTTCGTCGTCATGGCCGAGTTGGTCGATGGCGTCGTCGTAGATCACCAGGCGCCCGCGCAGGGCCTCCGGCTCTGGGATCGTGGCCTCGCGGATCGCCGCCAAGGAGACCAGCGCGTCGGGCCTGACGCCGCCGTAGTCCTGCCACCAGGCGCGTCGCCCCGCCGCCGCGCTCAGATCCAACTCGACGCCGCGCTGCCGCAACTCCCACGCTTTCCCCACCAGCGCGGCGTCGAGATCGGCTTCGTCGATGGGCAGCGCCAGGCCCATACCCAACGCGGTAATCGAGGGCAGCGGCGCGCGGGCGGCCGTCACCTGGGCGCGTTGGGCGCCCTCTTCCCTGTTGATCCGCGCGGCGATGGCCGCGCCCAAGTCGAAACGCAGCGCGTCGACCACGATGATGGCGGCCGGCGCCTTCCCGGTGAGCGCCTCCTTGAGCCAGGTCCCCGCGCTACGCAGGTCGCCTGGGCGCGGCGGGCTGCCCGCCGCGGACCACACGCTCGACCAGCGGATCAACAGGTCCTCCCAGCGATTGCGGTAGGCCTCGCGCAGCGGCGCGATCAGGGCCACCAGATCGGGTGACGGCCCCTCCAGCGCGCGCAGCAACTCGTCGCCGGCGCGGTCGACGCGCCAGCCGCGCTCGACATACCAGGCGATGGCGTGATCGGGCGTGGGCCAGTCGTCCGCCGGCGAGGCGTCGAGCAGATCGCGCGCCGCCGTAGCCAGCCGCGCCGCCTCGCACCAGGGCGTCGCCGGCAGGCCCGCCCGGTCCTTAGCGCCCTCGGCGCCCCAGAACCCCTCGGCGTGCCGCCGCAGATCATCGCGCCGCGCCGCCAGCGCCTCGAGTAGTTCCAGGCCGCGCGCTGTCGCAAGGCCGCGACACACCAGACTGAAGGCCGCCGCCTCGGCCGCGCGCGAGAGAAACGGGGCGGCGCCGGGCAGCGGCGCGGGCAGGTTACCCAGCGCCGCGATCTTATCGGCCTCCACCACAGCCTCGGCCAGCCGGCCGCGCAGGCTCACGCTATCGGCCCAGCGCGCCAGCGCGCCCAGCGCCTCCGCGCGGCGCTCCGGCGTGATCAGCAGCTCACGCCCCTCGGGGACCAGGCCGGGCGCGGCCTCGTGGGCCTGCGTCACCAGCAGGCGCGCCAGCGCGCGCAAGCGCCAACGCCGCAGCGCATCCGCGTCGCCGCTGTCGTCGTCCAGGACCGAAGGCGCCGCGAGAGCGGCCAGATCGTCGCGGTCGAGCGGGGGCAGGCCGGCGCCTCGATGGTCGCCTCCAGCACCATCAGTGCGTCGCCCCGCGGACGTTCTACACCGGCCAGCGCGCGCACCAGCAGAGCCGGGTCCGGCTGCAAGCCGCCCCAACCCCACTCATGCGGGTCCTGACCCAACCCCTGCCGCGCCAGCGCGGCCAACTCGTCGTCACCCATAGTCAGGCTTTGCAGCCGCCAGCCCCACTCCTGTACCTGATCGCGCAGGGACCGCATATAGATGCGCTCGGCCTCGAGCGCCTGCGCCCACAGCCAGCCCAACTCCTCCCGGCCGGCCCGCACGAGCAGCACGAGCGACTCCCCGACGTCGAGCCGCTCCTGTAACTGGCGGCGCGCCAACGGGCTCCCGGCCTCCCCGCCGGTCGACTCATCCACGGTGAGCAAAGAGAAAGGGCCCATCCGCTCGTCGGTGGCGACGCGCTCTAGCAGCGGCGCCCAGTCCCCGCGCGGGTCGCACCACACCAGCCACGCGCCGGGGTAGCCGTCGAGCACCGCGCACACCAGATCGTGGATGCGCCCTTGCAGCGAGCGGCCCATCACGACGCCTCCGTGTGCGAGAGTTTGCGCCGGGCCTCGGCACGCTTGGCCTCCAGTTTCTCCTGCTCGGCCGCGCGCTGGGGAGCCAACTCGGTCCAGCGCGGCGACGCGGGCACGCCCTCCGGCATCCAGCCGGGGCGTGGCAACACGCCTGCACGTGTCCAGCGTCGCTCGTCGGCGCGCCAGCGGGCGCGGTCGGCCAGCGCCTTCGTGGCGTCGGCCTCGTTGAGCACAGGCGCGGCCAGCGCGCCGGCCAGCTGCAGCGGGGCGATGTTGACGCGCACGCCATCGTTAGTGTCCACGGCCCAGGCGCTCTCCGCCGCCAGCAGGTCCGCGCGCGACGGCGGAGCGAGGTAGCCGTCGCCGCTCCAGCGGTCCAAGGGCTCCGCCGCGACGAGATCCTCCAGCGCGGAGCAGGCGAAGCCCTCGTCCTCGACCGTGCGCAGGCGCGCCGCGAAGTCCTCCAACTCGCGGGCGCGGGTCGCCGTCAGCGCCGCGGACGAGTCGTCCCCCGCCGTGCGCGCCGCCCCCTCGCGCTCCCGTTCGGCGCGCAGCAGCGGCTCGACGTAGCCAGTGCGCAGGCGGGCCAGTAGGCCCGTGCCGCAGGCATGGTAGTAGACAAGACACTCGAAGGCGGGCTCACGATTCCGGCCCCGTTTCGGACTCCGTCCTGGGAGCGCGGGCGTCCCGCCCGCGCTCCCAGCCACCGGCGTACTGGCGAGTTGCCAGGCCACGGGGCGGTGCTTGAACTGCCGCGTGTGGCGGGTGAAAAACGTGCGGCGTAGCCACTCTTCGAGCGAGAGGCCGGTCAACTCAGCGAGGAGCGCCTCGACCTGCTGCGCGCCGAGGTCGCCGTCCTCGGCGCGCAAGTGGTCGCGCAAGCGGCCGGCCAACGGAGTCGCGCCGGCGCCGGGGACGAGCGGGATGACGCCGTCGGCGGCGGCCCACTCGGGGACGGGCTCGCCGCCCTCGATCTGGCGCGGCCAGCGATGCCCGAGCAGGCGCAACGTGAGCACGCTCAGGCGGTCCTCCAGCAGCCGCAACTCCTCGGGCTTGCAGCACGCGCCCTCGGCCCGCAACTCCTCCAGCAGCCAGTACACGCTGATGGGGTGGACGCGCAACTTCTGCGACAGCTCTTCAAGGAAGGTTTCGGTCGGGATGGGCTTACCAACGTCTACACGTTTCTCCGCCTCCACCTCTGTGTCAGTAATCACCGTTTTACCCGGCCCCGCCTCATAGTATTGCCGCAGTGTCGTCTTTAGCTTTTCTAGCAGTTTGTCGGAGAGAACGGGGCGCTCCGGCCCATGGGTGGTGATAGACTGGTCAGTATGAGTAGAACATTCAAGACTGTGGATTATGAGGCGGCGCGCGACCTGACGGTGCGCCTGGGCGAC
>JAABUJ010001097.1_pt1 | contig 42441 bp, 48 predicted proteins | sample 5559131 | NCBI WGS metagenome assembly JAABUJ01 (sample SAMN10711875, study PRJNA513366) | rock metagenome | isolation source: Antarctica rocks | place: Antarctica: Victoria Land, Mt New Zealand nord | collected 2016-01-07 | reverse complement strand
TAAAATTTTCATGTAAAAATCTCTCAAAACACTCTCATAATAAAAATATTAGTAAAGCTACCTTATTAAAGCTACTGACCCTGACACCCAGCCTACTTTATATAATTAAGACATCAATGTCAAGTAGCTTTAAAGATCTTGTTATCTTTAATAACTGATATAATCTTATTCTTGTTCACAGAATTTCTCATCATTAAGATTTAAAGATAATATAACTTATCTTTACATACTGTATAATTAAATGTACTCTCTACTTTATTCTTTAGACATAATAATCTGTTCTTGATTTTAACTGATATTTCTTTCTTTTTAATTATTTCAATTAAGAAGAGATTGAGCTCTATATTAAACATAAGATAAACATTTATTAAAATAATATTTTAAGATTTTTCATTGCTGTTCTTTAACTGTAAGTTAATTGTTTCTACTTCTTAAGCATATATCACTTCAGACACTCTTCTTATAGAAAGTTTATTATTGAACATTTTAATCAAGCTAAATGCAGAGAGATTACAGCACATATATTGTATTATATTAAAGTCAGTTATTTATAACATCTTATTAATTACAAAACTATAGTTCTCTATTACAGTTAAGATTACTGAGTTCTCATTATATCACTTATCTTCAGAATTTAAGAATTTCTTTTTTTCTTTCTTTTTTTCTTTCTTCTTTTTAGTCTTTTGCTTCTTCTTTAGCTCTTTAGACATCTTTTCTGAGTATAATTTTCAGTAATTATTTTTAAAGTGAACTGCTTTTTTACAATAAGTATACATCTCATTCTCTTTCTTATTCTTATCAATATTTCTCTTCTTATTCTTTTTCTTCTTATCTTTATGATTCTTCTTTTTACTCATTAAAGCAAGCTTCTCATTTTCTTCTTTAAGATGCTCTTTATTGATTAGTTTAATGATCAAGTCATTAAGAAACAAGATCTCATTATGAGTCTTAGAGTGTTTCATTGTTACTTATTGAGAGTAGAAGAATTTTAAATTTGATAAAAAAGTAATGATCTTCAGAATTTTGTTAATGACAAGATTAAAGATTATGATTTCTCATAAAAGTGTCTTATACTTCAGAGCATAAGCATTGACAGAGAAGTATTGATTAAGTTGATAGATGTATAGATTGTTAAATAGAATATATTTGAGATTAAATTTATAAAATAGATAAAGATGTACAAAATGATTTTATATCTCTTTTACTATTTTTATGTTGTCTATAACAACAATGATCTTTAAGCTAACAATAAAAACAATAATAATTGTGATCTTATTGTTCTGTGTGATTCAGTCAGCTTAAGTGATGTTGATTAAAATCATTAATGTAATTATTATTATTTTAGATATAAATTCTTCAGTCATTACTGACTGACTCAAAACATCTAACTTTAATGAGAATTCAACATCACTTTCTTTTATTAAATCTCATAATTCAGCACTCATCAAACTGTATTTAATCAACATTCTTTATAATGAGTAGTCTGTCAATTTCTTAAGTTTTGTAACTTTTAAAAATGTAAGATTATATAACATTGTAGTCATTTTGTATGATGAGAACATCTAAATTAATGATGAAGTTGTTTTTAATGTAAAGATCTAACTTTAAAATGATTATGAGAATTGTTTTTGATTATTTTATCTGTAAATTTATAACAGTTTGATGTGAATAACTTCTCATTATATATTGAATTTACTTTATTTCTTAAGACTCTTTTTAGTGTTCATAAAATAACAATAACAATGAGATGTTTTTCTTTCACTGTTTTGAATAGAAACAAATAACTTAATGAATGAATTTTAAAAAATATCAATATATATTTGAGCTCATAATCTGTTAAACATAAAAGAAGTGACTAATGAAATGAATGTGTAATCATAAGTGTCTAGCTACTCTATGAAAATGTGATTCTATAAGAAGATCTTTAATCAGCAAAAGAAAAAACTTTTATCTGTAGCAAACTGTTTGTTCTAGCAAACTTTGCATGTTTCTGAAATCTCTGTAGGGCTCTGAAACCACTAAGGTAATGAAATGAGGCTGAAAGTTTGACAGATAGGCTTGTGAAGACAATTGTGAAGGAAACATGCAGCTATTTGCTTTCGCTTAACTTAGCCATTAAGGCTTGTGACCGCACATGGCTTACCCGGCGTTCGCTTAGCCTCTATTTAAGTACCTTCGTCCTTCTAGCCCCCACATTCACTCATCATTCACTTTACATAAGGTAGATATTTACCATTAGGTTACTCATATTCAGCCATTGAGCTATATGACCGTAACAAAACAGGGTGGTTATACAGACAGGAGAATACTTATTTATATTGGTTCGATAATTATTAAACACACAATCATAAGGAATGATGAGATATTAAGGTATCTCAGGTACAAGAGTCTCCTTATGGCGAAATCCTCGATCCTGAGTGAGCGAGAACCTCAAGTCTGGTATGTGGGTAGAAATTCATATTGTAAGATTACTACACTAAGGTTAAGGTAAGGTAGGTATAGGTACGGGGTCTCATCTAAACAAGGAGTGTGTTTCATTTCCTGCGAGCCCTTGAGTACCGATCCATGGGAAACACCCCCCTCCATGCAGTTGACATTACCTGACCTTTTCGACAAATTCCTTCTGACTGCCATGAAAGATGCACCCTCCATGAGCCGCCTCCTCGCCGTAGGTGCTTGCTATCTCGACACCATTCTGACGTTCGTAATCTTGCCCCATCCTCCGCACAATGCTGACCGCCCGCCCACAGCGTCGAGCATTATCCCTTGGAAGACTCAAAACTTCGCGCATCTCGCCTCATCCGGCGCCGTGGCGGTAACTGTCCCAACACGCTCGAGGTGCTGCAGCAATTGCTCGACCTGGACAATCACCAACCAGTATCCCTGATCCTGGCTGCTGTTCTGCCCTCGCTTTCGTCAACGGCAACCCAGCTGATCAAGACCTCGTTCGCACCTACGGTCGATCTGACGCACTGTGTCTACCGCGGAGAGTGCGATGAGCCGGCTTCCAGTTATGTTATCAGGAGCCGCGCTACGGACAGTAGGACGATTGTCAACTTTAATGAGCTGCCGGAAATGACGAGCAGGGAGTTTATCGCTGTGGCTGACGGGCTAGGGGAGGAGATGGGCTGGTGTCATTTCGAAGCCAGTAGCACTCTTCAGCTTTTTTTTACAGCGCTATAGTATAGCATCGCTGACAGTCGGCAGGGACGAATACCAGAAGTCACTCTAGAGTGCATGCGGCATCTCCGTCACCGCTTCCCCGCCGTCAGAATTAGCATCGAAGTGGAGAAACCCGCCCGGCCCGGCTTGCAAGAACTCGCAGCAGAGGCCGACGTCGTCTTTTACTCCAAGAGCTGGGCGCAGGTGGGTAGGCCCTTGATTCGCTCCTATACCAGTCCCTTGACGCTGAGCCCATGTCTGGTCCAGGGAAATGGCTATGAAGCACCTGAAGACTGCCTACGAGCGCAAGCCGCTTCGACGCCCAAAGCGTACGTCTTCCGTCTCCATCGCTTCCAACGTTTGAGTTGCGCTGAGCCCATCCTCAGCTGGTTGTTATGCTGCACCTGGGGCAACGAAGGCGCGTCGGCGCTGGAACTAACCAGCTTCGCTTACGAGCATAGTCCTGCGTATGTGCAAGAGAAAGTCCAAGTCGTCGAGTGCGTCCTGGAATCCACCCCTCGAACTCTACGATTCTAACTCTGACCAGTACGATAGGCGCAGGAGATACGTTCATTGCAGGCATGCTGTACGGTCTTATCTGCCACGCCAATGATTGGAAGCTATCGCACAAGCTTAATTTTGCGAACGAACTTGCTGGACGCAAAGTTGTGCAGGAGGGGCTTTCCGGGCTTGGAAACATCATGCATCATGGTCTTTGAACGATCCAACGGTCACGAACGTGTAAGGGATATAAGTCTAAAATCCGGACTTTTCACTTGGATGAAAGGAGAGGTGCTCACGTTAGCTTAGATACAGAGGATTGTGATTTGAAGGTAGGGTCGGGGGTTCAGTTGTGGTTTCTACTATGAGAACGAGTACCATTGCCAGCCAGCCGAGTAAACCAACGCCACGTTGTGTATCCTCGCCTATTGATTATTCCGATTGGATATGATCTGACTATTGGAGGCAGACCCTGGGCGGCAAAATGCATTGTGGGGCTTTTACGTGTAAGAAGTCCTTCCACGTCTAGTTGAGCCGCGTGAGATAGGTTACTTCAGGAAGCCGCGCCATTTCCATTCGGGGATGGTATCAGTAATGACTGTACGACGTGTATTCGCTCTGAGAAGCCCTAGACAAGGTCTTTGTTCAGAGCAATGGCAGTCTGGGCTGATGGTTTAGGCCGGCCTGTAATAGGGGGAAATTTCGAGTTGGATCAGGCTGTTCTGAAGGGTCTTTACCTCTCTTACATCTATCCAGCCAGCTTTTTGCTGATTCGGTCGCTCTGAAATTTAGTTTTGCCTGTTCCTGGTACCGAAGTCATCTCATGTCACGCGTATGGAATGTGGGTATGGGCTTGTCAAGCCAAAGTCGTCTGTCGGTTGCCCAATGCACAACTGGTGAACTACTTCTTGAAGGTATCTTGCTGCAGTCTCCTCGCGCTCTACATCTCCCTGACATATCCAACGGATCACAACCGGAGAAAGTAACCGACTCATGAGCGAAGGCCAGTACGAATCCGACAAGGCCATCCACGCCGTCTCCAACTCCATCTGCCCCAAACCTCACGCCTGGGGTCGGTACGAAAGGCCCGGTCCGCCCACCTACTTCCTGCTGGCCGACTTCCGCGAGATCGGTCAGCAGCCCCGGAGCCCACACGCTTCACGTCCCGCCTGGCCGACTTCCACCGAAAGTCCGTCTCCCCGACCGGCAAGTTCGGTTTCCACACCACCACATGCCACGGCAAGGCGGCCCAGCTCACCGACTGCTGGGAAGATTCCTGGGAGGTGCTGTACCGCAAACAGCTCGCGCATGTGTTCGAGATGGACAAGAGAAAGCATCCAGCCTGACCGGACTTCGAGTTCTGTGCGCAGCTGATCCTAGACAAGTGTGTCCCCCGGCTGCTGGGTCCGCTGCAGAGCGAGGGACGGGAGATCAAGCCCTGTCTTGTGCACAGCAACATCTGGGATCAAAACACGGCGACCGACATGGAGACCGGAGAGCCGTTTGTGTTCGACGGGAGTGCTTTCTACGGGCACAACAAGTACGAGCTGTGGAACTGGAGGACGCCCCGGCGTCGGTTGAGCAGTAAGACGTACATCAGGAGTTACAAGCGATATTTCCCGGCGAGCGAACCAGGCTAGTGCATACCCGGTTCGATCTCCAGCCGGTCAAAGGCGATTGATGATGGCGTAGAAGACAATTGGGACTCGAGGAATTTGCTCTATTCGTTGAGGTTCAACGTCATGGCCGCGACCCTCATTCCCGGGAGCAATTACCGTGAACAGTACATCACATTTCTGTTTCGGAGTCCTTTTGTGACTGACCTGTCCATTCTTAAAGTGTCTTTGAGGATTTGAAAGAGCTCTGCAGGCGTATCTGCCCTCAGGATCTTGCGGATTTCAAGTCTAGGGTTCAGGATGATGAGAATGATCTTGCCGAGGAAGAGGAAGAGGAGGAGGAGGAGGAAGAAGAGGAGGAGGAGGAGGAGGAGGAGAAGGACGAAGATGAAGATCAAGAGGAGTAGATTGTGGTTATGTTGGGCGGTAGTCCGTTCAAACTTTTTTGTGGTTGGCTCTGTTAGGATCAACATATCTGATGCGCATCAGGGACAGTCCAAGTTCATTCAGTTCGGATGAAAGGGAATCCTATAAGTTTAATGAAGTTCAGGGAAACACTGTGGTCAGAGAGTTGAGAATGATAGCAGGTGTATGGTTTTACAATTTGATGAATATACTTCATGCTTGTCTTGCTGCAAGAAGGGCAATAATAGCTGCACCGACGCTGGATCCATCCTTTGCAATACCCATTCGAATCCTCTTCTCGCCAGCTGCTCCGATTCCTTCCACGGCCCTGAGGACCTCGCGCATGTACGTCTCAAAGCCAGGGTAAAACTCGATCAAACTGCCGTCGACGGCAATATCAACAATGCCATGCTCGTCTAAAGCATTTGGGAGATCGCCCCCTAGCGGCACAGCTCCACTGGACGACTCCTGGCTCAAGCTTCTTCTCGAAGGCAAGGTCTCCGTACCCGCGATCGGTGGGTCCACAAGGTCGACCAACCGTTCGCTCTGCAACACGACGGCTCCGATGGCCATACCCGCCAATCTCGCGGCGCGCTTCCCGATCGCGTGTGCAATCAGCTTGACCGCTTGAGCGTCCTCGACTCCGACCGTCGCCGCGGGGACGGCGAGGTAGTCGGCAATCTTCTGCCTTAGGATCGCCAGCTCATCCGAACCGTCTGCTTCTGCAACAGACAAGATTGATGAATCGACCGCCCACGGCACATGCAGAGGCGATCCGTCATCGACCGGTGCCGGGTTGCTCGAAGTGTCGTGAAAGAGCTTGATTGCTGGGTCCGTATGCATCGCCAAGGTCACGTCTCGGAGAAGCTCGCCGAGAAACATGCCCGAGACTCGTTTCTCAAACATTTGATTGCCGGGGTTGACGCTGACTTGGTTGAGCTGGACGTCATAGGGTGTGTTCGGGAGAACCGATAGATCGTTGTCGAAAGAGCCCCACTCGATGCTGACGAGCATTTCACCCGTCGAGCGGTCGTACTGCCGGTCAAGTGGCTTGGTGATTCTCGAGAGCTTCTCCAGGTAGACAGCGTTTGTGCCGGTGCCGAAAATCGCGCCGATCGAAGTGCGCGTCTGCGAAACAGGTAGCGTGTACGCACCAGACATGATGGTTCCGGCCGCGTCGTTGACGAGAGCCGTGACTCTCACAGGCAAGTGTAAAGAGTCAATCTCGTGTTGAAGAAGCTGGCACACATCCCGTCCCACCACATTCGGGATGTCGAACCCTTTCGTCCAGCGCAGGAGGATCCCGGAGCCGATTGCGGTTTGGTCAACAGGATAGGAAAAGGTAAGTCCGAGGCTGAAGACTGGCTGATGCTCGGACGGCGTGAAGCAGTCTCCATGGAAGGTTCTCAGAAACGTCTCAATCTGCCTTGCGATGAAAGAAAAGAGGTCTGTAGCACACTTGGTGACCATGAGGTCGCGAGGGATCGACACTTTGGATTGCGTGGCACTGAACGTAGTATCACCATGGAAGTCCACCGAACAGACACGCAGGTTAGTCCCACCGAGATCGACAGCCAGAGAGAGGCCCTAAGAAGCCAAGTCAGGTGTCTGCCGAGCAAAACGGTCGACACAACATATATCATACCAACCTTCTCCCTCCCACCAGCCACGCGCGTAACGTAGGTCGGGATCTGACACATGGCAGGCCTCCTCTCCCGCAACACTTCATCTATCACACGAAAACCATCAGCTACCTTGTTCCCGTATGATAGCTCCCACACCCCCCACAGACAGTGCACCCCCCTCGCGTACTCATTTCCTGTCTGAATCTCGCCACACACCTGCGCACATCGTCGTCCGTGTACTCGAACTGAGCCGCTATCCGTGCCGCTTCCTCCAGAATGAACCTTTCATGCTGCGCCAAGTCCGGCGACGCGGAGGGAGGAGGAGGAGGAGGATGACGCATGGCTGTGAGTTCCGGATGGCTCAAGAAGCAGACATGTTTTTGCTATGTTGTGACGTTTGAGCCCCCACAACGGCGGCGGCGGTGAGCAAAGAAGACCCACGATCCATCAATATATGTAGCGTCCGTCAATATCGCCCCGGTCTGCAGACACACTCATTTGGTGATTGTGCCGCACTCGCCCGGTCATCCAATGAGAATGAGGAGGACCTCTCGGTCGGCATTGACAGCTAGGAAATGTATTGGTCCCGAAAAGCATCTCGGTGAAGGGGCTTGCATTATCGTAGCCCTGGCTATGCTTGACACGTATACTTTTGCGTACGGTCGTTACAAAGCTTGAAGGGGCTGGTAAGTGCATGGAAGCAAAGTGGCAGAAGGCACATGGTTATGAAGTGTAGCTGACCTCGGAATCAGCCAGAGCACAGCGATATCTTGGATTGATTCTTGTTTTCGCCATTTCTGCTAAATCTACTCGTACGTGCGCCCTCGGTTCCGAGCAACGCTCTGTGGGTTGGTAATGACCCCGACTAGCTAATAATATATGGTTCTGCCGAAATGGTAAGATAGTAAGAGCTAGCAGGGAGCAAAGATCTTCCATTTCTTTCATCGAGTCTGAGACCAGGTTTCTCCGTCCAGCGAAGATGAAGACGGAGATGAGGAAGAAAGGATCTGGACGAGCGAGTACTTTGAGAGCAACAAGTAAATAGTAGAGTATGAGTGGTGGGGTGAGTGTAAATATTCCCTCAAAACGCCCGAGATGCAAGGTAGCAAGCAATATCATAGCGAAAACAAGAGGGCAGCAGGATGATGAATGTTTCGTGTAAATAGATAGGGTTTCTAGAATCCACCAAGGAGATCGTCCAGTTCGGCGAGCTCGACATTTTCGGGAGATCGCATATCCCAGCTCGTCTCGAACCGTGTGTCTCCGAGGACGGAGGCGGAATCCTTCATGTCGGCGTCCATCATGACGAGTTTCCTGGCCTCGGTGACGATCTGTAAATGTGTGTGTCCGACCACCGGACTACTGAGGTCCATGGCGTCCATATCGTGGGTCGCGTGCGCATGACCGAACAGCGCCGCCGCCGCCTCCTTGTTCCTCTGCTCCGTCATCTCTGCAGTCTCCTCGAGAGGTGGAGACGGTCCGTCCGAAGCGACGTGTTCTGGCCCTTCCGTGCTCGGTCTGACTGAGTCATCAAGACTCATGCCTCTAGCCCGCATAGAGCTCGCCGTCTGGGTAAACTCTCGCTCGTCTCCTTCCAGTGGCGGCGAAGCGGCGCGGTGGTTGTGTACGAGTCTGACTTCACTGTGCGGATGCGTGCCATCCCTCGCCAGGCTCGAGCGGCCCGAGAAAGAGCCGGCTGGCGTGGGAGGTGCAATGTCATCATCGGCGTGGTCCTCAAGCTCTGGTGTGCTCAGATCGATCTCTGGCGAGGGTGAGAGCGCCTCTCTCTTCCTTACTTCGACTTCCTCGTCTTCGTCCACGCTTGCATTGCTCAGACTTGGACTGATGACTCTCTTGCCCCCTTTTCCGGCCCCTCGAACCGGGCCGAGGATGTCATCGGAACTCTCGGGTATGTCCTGCCTTGGAGTGTTGGTGAGGTAGAAGTAAACCTTTCTCGGGTGAACAGGGATCAGTTCTTTGGCGAGCGGACAGGGTGCGAGGGCGGTCCACGGACGACGTAGGTAGGATGAGAGACGGGACGATAAGAGGGCTGCTGGGTTCGCGGAACTGTAACACAGGACTAGGTCAGTATCTCTATAGACTAACGATGTGCTGCTTTTGCATCTGAGGAGAGACGTACCCAGCGACACTTTCGCTCGTCGTGCTCAGCACAGCTGCCAGCTCCTTGATCAGATGCGGTCTGTTGCCCGTCTTCTCCAACTGCTCGATCACGCCGGTAACTATGTCGTCGTTGATGCCCTCAGTGACGACCTTGGCGTCAGTGGTGGCACCTGGTGACGGTGGCGGCGTGTGTTCAAAGGTTACCCTGCCACGGGTTTTGGGGGGATCTGCTAGGCCATGATCTGCGGCCGAAGGGGTGGATGTTGACGGCTTTTCTGGTGAGGTCGGTGAGATTATTGCGGGAAGGTGTGACCGTTTGATCTTCTTCGCCGGCGGTGGCTGCGAAGCTTCGGTTGTGGTGTTTGTCAATTTGGAAGGCGGTGAGCGGTGAGCGCGTGAGCCGTGCGGTAACTGGATGCCTAGGGAAGGCAGGGAGAGGGATTTTCGACGGGTGTTGTATGGCATGGCGATGATGTTTGCGCCCAAGATGTCAACGAGTCAAATGGAAGTGAAGGTAATTTTATCTGGCGGATAGGATAGAATGGAAGTTGGTAAAGACTGCAAGAGCGCGAACAAGGCGAAAGATGTGTGAGTACCTTATGAGTGAGTATTGTAAAGTAAATTATTATTGTGATGGTTTGTGATTCGTAAGGTAGGGGGTTGCTGTAACAGAAAGTTAAGCTAAGGTGCCCTTAACGTTTAGTTTGTTGTTGCAGGAAAGAGGCAAAGAGCATGGAATGCCCGGAAGGAGAATTGATTGGTGGCGCTTAAATGCTAGTGCTGTGGAATGCATCATATAATACAATACACAACAGAGATAAATAACATACCCATATGTACCTTACCTACGGTATACCAGGCGCCGTTACAAATCTGCATACCTCCGTACAGTACCGTACTCCATACATAAGGTATCTTCAAGGCAACAGAAGAGAAAGTATGGGGTGCAGGAATGATGTTCTACCTTACATACTTCATATCTTACCTCCTCTTCAATCCCCCCTTCTCATCTGAAACTGTCACATGACTGCCTTCTCAAATCAGCGACGTCACTCTCCCCTTCATTAATATTGCCCTTGCCCTTTCATGAAACAGGAAGGCGTATCATCACTCAAAAAAGGAGGTCAAAGCCAGATAAGGTTATGTACAGTAAGTTAAGGGTTCTTCGTAAATACAATACAAAGTATAAGATAAGGTACTCTAGCCGTATGGAATGATTACCCTGACTCAAAGATATGCCGCCCGGCAGAAGAGTGAACGCCCGCATAAGGTAAGAGATTTAGTCAGACTTTCCCAATTTCAGGCTCCCAAAGCCAAAAATAAGAACCCAAAACCTAAAAACCCACGACATCGAAGGGGCTCATTCACGCTAGAACCAGAATGGACGTCGAGGCAGCAAGGGTGCATCGTGCTTGCCTGTGGGTCCCCGTTTCCGAGACAGCAAACGCGGCTCGCATGAGTTCGAACTCTATCTGACCCTCCCTTCTTCCTTCCTTACCTCATGTCGCCGTTTCCTTACCTTACATTACCTTAAGGTATGCAACATGCAACGCCTTTCACACAGTACATGTCCCCCACCGCAACTTTGACTTGGCCTATCAAACCGATAACTTATCTTTGTCGTGTGCTTCCTTCTGCAATAATACTGTGACTGCTCCGACTCGTGCAAAGAGAAAAGGAAAAAGGAAAAAGGAGAAAAGAGAAAAGAGAAAGTCTGATGGCACGCTAGGCTGAAACACAGTTTTGACAAGGCCGCCAGCAGTCATGTTGACGCAAGCACACATTTTGATTTACTTTGTTAGGGTGATGATCGTTTCATCGGATAGGGTAAGTACGGTAGTTGCTTATACTGAGACTCAAGCACTACCGGACACACCTCCTGAATGTTGACGTCTTGCCTCGGTAGGGTAAGCGTGGTGACGATTGAGAGGAATCACGATGTCTTGGGATGGTGTGACTTTTTTTACCTTCGCTGGTAAATTGTCCTGGGAGCGTTGATGCAATGCTTCGGAGGACTTGTAGGTTTATGGACAGCTTTACTTGATTGCGACGGAGCCCTTCAACGCGATGGGAAGCTACGGTTTGTATTATGGGAGACCTCGTCTTGGAAGCCCTAGGATAGACCCTCTCTGAATCTATATATGAAAGCCTGCTCCAGAGCCCTTCGCGACAACATATTGACATTGACATACATATATACCTTGTCATCTCGAATCTCATAGCTTGCTCCCCGTCCTCCCCATCTCCACCCCCAGAACCATCCCCCTCCTCCCCCCTCGACTCCCATCTTCCGTGGTCCAATCCCCCTCGATCCTCTCTTCCCTCCACCGCCACAACTCATTCAACTCTTCCTCCAACACGCCCTCTATCGCATCGACGACCTTCTCACCGATAACCGGCAGGAACTTGAACGCGTGCCCGCTGCCCCCAGTTGCCAGAAACAGCCCTTCGAAGTCCGGGTGATACGTGACGATGAAATCCCCACTGGGCGTGTCCGTGTACCAGCAGATGCGCGTCTTACTGAACGGCCGGGCCGCAAGAGAAGGGATCATCTCTCCAAGAGCGGCCCGGCAAGCGTCAGACCCTTCGCCCGGTATCGCGCCGCTTGCCGAGGGTTCGCTGGGCGGCGTGCTGATTTCCATCGTCTCGCTCCGCCCGTCACCTGAAAGGTCTGGACAATGGTGGGGATGTGGGATGAGCCGGCGGTTCGTATAGCCGTAGCCATGTCTGGCGACCTTCAAGAGTCCGTTACGAGGCGGAATGATGAAGTGGCCCGTGGATATGTTCAGGATGACAGGCATCTTCCCCAGCCGCGACTGTTCAGCGGCGGTGATGGCCACGTAGGCCAGGACCTGGCCCGTGGCTGTAGCGCGGCCGCGGAGATCGACGAGTGTGCCCGTCCAGGCGCCTGTTGCGAGGATGACGAGCTCTGCGTGGAGTTGGCCCCCGGAGCTGTCGTCGAGTTCGACACCGATGACTTTGCGGCCGCGAAAGAGCAGGCGTTTGGCCGTGCCGGTGAGGAGGGCGACTCGGTCCATGTCCTCGACCTTGCGTCGCGCGAACTTCATGGCGGCCTCGGCGTCGGCCCAGCCGCTGGAGCGGTTGATATAACCCCAGTCACCGCTGTGTCCGCCTGTGCCGATCATTCTCTGGATTTCAGTCTTGTCGTCCAACTTCTGGACCTTCACCTCGGTCCCATCGACCCTAGCGAGTCGTGTGACGTTCTCAAAGCTCTTCCACACGTAGTCGTCGTCCCCTTTATTCGCAGCCACTAGCAGCCCGCTCTCCTCGTACCGCCCCTCCCCACCCCATCCGGTCGGACTTGTATCTCGCCATAGCTCCTGCGCGCTTGCGGCCAACGAGGCGTACGCAGGCGTGGCGTAGTCGGCACGGATGATACGAGACGTGTCGATGCTGGAGCCATGAGGGTTAGGGAATGGGGCGGCGTCGAGGAGGGTTATGCGTGTGGAGGCGTAGCGGGGGCGATTAGCGAGGGCTAGGGCGGTGGAGACTTGAAGGCTACGGTGAGATTTGAAGTTGCTTTCATTCTAGGTTGCACATGTGGGACTGACTCACGCCCAAAGACGCCCGACCCTACTATGAGGATTGATGAGGGCCGTGGTGCTGGATCTGACTGCATTGCATTGTGGAGCACGGTAGTCACTGACCAATCCGTTCAATATTAATGAGGGATGCAGGGAGGACTAGCGCATGTTTCTTATCGATCCGCATCGGAGGTTGGAGGATTGGCATAGATCTGGACTAAGTCCGAGCTGCATACGTCTAAAGTGGACCAATCAACTCTGCGTGAAATCGACAAGCATAGGCTAGTGGCCCGTGCAAGTAACGTTACAACCCTTCAGATATCCAGCACATGGTGCGTGCAACTGCAAAACACTCAAAAGCTATCCACTCCAGCGAATGAGGAGTTCCCCCCCCTACCAGCAGCGGGCGCCGACCATGACCAGCCCTAAGGGAGCGGAACCTCTCCGATACAGGTCTACCCTCCTCCCCCAGCAGCGCACCTCAAGCCCGAAAGAAAGCACCAACCCACCCCGCCAGAACCCCAACCCGCACCCTCCCCCGTACCCTCCCTCCCCCCCCGCCCCGACAACCCTACCGCAAAGCGCCCTATATCATCAGCGGCCTCGCCATCTACGCCTTCACCGCCTACAGCGTCTACCTCTACCAAGCTTACACCCACCAAGCCACCGCATCGCAAGCCCTCGACGTCCCGCAGAATGTGCTGGACCGCTACTCGCGCAACGCGCCCGCCTACGACAGCGAGGTGGAGCTGGCGGAAAAAGCGATGTGGATGGGCCGGCTGCGGAGGCGGCTAGCGCAGCAGGCGAGCGGCGACGTGCTGGAGGTGTCGGTGGGGACGGGGCGGAATGCGCGGTACTATGACCTCAAGAGGTGTAGGAGTGTGACGATGCTCGATCAGAGCGGGGAGATGGTGGAGGTTGCGAGGGGGAAGTTTAGGGGTATGTACTGTAGATCTTCCGAGGTATGGGGTGGATTCGTTCCGTTACGTTCGCTGATGGAGGACCTCATGACTTAGACCTCCACCCGCACTACGCAAAGGCCACCTTCCTGGCCCAGCCCGCCGAATCGCCTATCCCGTCCCCGCCGCGGGACGGATATGACACTATCCTGTAGACCATGGGCCTCTGCTCAACGCCCGATCCGACCGCGCTTCTGCGACATCTGGGGACGTTGGCAAACCGGGAGCATGGTCGGATTCTCCTGCTCGAGCATGGCAGGAGTTACTACGCTTGGCTGAACCGCGTCCTTGATAACTTGGCGCCGCGGCACGCGGATCGGTATGGGTGCTGGTGGAATCGGGATATCGGGAAGATTGTGGAGGAGAGTGGGTTGGAGGTGAGGAGGGTGAAGAGGCATCATCTTGGCACGACGTGGTGGGTCGAGTTGCGGCCTCGACGGGGAGGTTCGGAAGAGGAGCGGTAGTGTAGGGAAGAGGCTGTTGATGGGTCAGTACGGTATACTCCGTATGATCAAAGGAGACAAGGTCGATCATGAGATGGAGTTTGTAGGATGTGTATATGGGTGTAGTATGGCTGGTGATGGACGTTAGAACTGGCGTTACTGGCTGATTTAGGGCTGTAGGCCTGGGCTACTGAACATAGTTGTAACCGTGGCACGTTGTTTTAAACAATCTCACATACTCGCATCACCAAGTTCGACCAGTGTCATGGTATCTTGTTGATTGCTACCAAAACTATAGTAACGGCGACGGCGATGTACGACATCAAGCTCAAAAGCGACGTCTTCGAAAACACGCACGTCCGCCGGATGACATGAGTGACCACCAAGACCCTGCCCCATTGGACTGTCAATGGCAATGCATCTCGTCCTCAACAGCCCAACAATTTCGGTCACAATACGTTCCGTCTCCATTCCAGCCCTTCGATCTCCGCGCCATCAACAATTTAGAGTCTATAGACCTCCCTCACCATACGCAGAGCCGAGACGCATCATTTCTGAGCGCTGCCCTGCGGAACGAACGCATTAGACGGCGCCTGTAGACCAGCGCACGCACCGACAAACTATTCGGCGAAGTGCGACTTTCTAGTAGAGGGAATCCCATGCGCAACAAAGATCGCTGGAAGAAACACCGGATGTGCAAACACCATGTAAATGCAAGGACGGAGTGATATTATGAAAAGGGCGCCAGAGCACAATTTGACCGGTCGATGAGGACCACAGTGAGGTTCGGAGACTCATGGGTGCGCAGTCGAAGACCGGTGTATCTGCAAGGGCCGTGATAGAAAGCGCTGCGGATGTAGTAATACACAGGAGGTGATGAAGTTGATTTGTACACAGGTTCGAGGGTCAACCACTGACGAGGTGTTGGTCGGTGGTACCGCTAGACTTTTCGAAAATCTGGACAGCGTTAGTGGGGGCGATACAGGAGACTTTGAAAACAAAAGTACCGGAAAGCACAGGATATATCATCTCGAAAGCTTGATATATCTCCTCTCGAACCTTTGCTCCAGTCAAGACGATCTTGCCACTGACGAATATCAAAAGCACAATCTTGGGTTTTATCATGCGATAGATAAGCCCAGGGAATAACTCAGGCTCGTACGAGCTGAAGTGATGATGGCGGCTTGCAAGTCCCTCAAGGCGAATCGGGAATTTGATGTCACACGAGCCAACAATGTTCTGGATCTTGAAGTCGGTGAACTTCGCGTTGAACCCGAGCTTCTGAATGATCCGAGCGTACTTTCTTGACGCCAACTTCGAATCATCTTCCGACTTGGCGCCGGTGACGACCATTTTGCCAGACGCAAAGATGAGAGCCGTGGTCTTGGGCTCGCGTATCCGCATGATGACGGCCGCAAATCGCTACAATGAGACGGTTAGCAACACAGTGTGAGCTAGAGCAATCAAGTCAGTACCTTTGGATTGTACTCGGCGTTTCTCGCATGCAGCGCGATAGTCTTGAGGTCCAAGCGACAATCAAGGTTGACGGTCGCGACGATGTTTCTTAAGAAGCATGCCATTAAACCTCGTGAAGATCAAACGAGGCGGCAGGGCTATACTCACTGTAAGGTGGGCACTATCCCACTCACACCCTGTCCAGCACCAGGAGTCGCGGCAGGAGTAGCGGGAGTCACCCCATTGCCAGAGGTAACGGCATTCATTCCTTGTTGCTGCTGACCGTTCACGTACCCATTCGCGCCATTTGTCTGACCGGAGCTACCGTTCACCTGTGTGTTTCCATCTTTTTCAGAGGAAGGTGGCGTTAAGTCTCCAGCTCCACCGGGAAAAGACAGCGACGACGGGGAGGTGAAGGCTTTGGCCTGTTGTGCCGTCGAGGGATGAGTGGTCAGAGTCTCCATCTTGACGAGTGTGCAGGCGTCGATGTGATCTTCAAGTAGAGGTATCGATAATATTCACTCTATCGAGAGCGAGGTTTGAGACACGTTTCTTGGCAGTCTGAGTCGTTATAGATTGTCAGAACGCGCTTTTGATGGTTTGTACTGTTGAAGGATGACGGGACGTAAGGTTCGAGGCAAGTAGTAGAGGTGTTAATGTGGTAGCCAAGTGGCCGTACCGTTTGTGGGAGATAAACAACTCAATGTCTCCCTCACAGTCACTGCTGGAATCCGAAGGCGACTTCAAGCTGATGAACGACGAGTCGCAGTCGATATTGATCAAGAGAGTGAGGTTCCCAGACTATACCAGAGAGCCTTGGGATGTCTGTGCGAAGGCGTCGAGTGGGTGGTTTGTGTAGTGTCTTGAGGTTGAGGTCGGGCGCACAAACAAAAAGTCGCAAAAGTAAATCGGAAAATGCCGATTTCGAAAACTCGTTCGAGAGTAAGAAAGACACGGATGAAGTGTACTTGAGAGTTTTGGAGTTGACAGAAAAGAAGGATGTGTGGCTTCTCTCTGTTGGGTGGTGAGGTTGATTGGTACACACAGTTCTGCAAACGGCCCAGAAATCGCGAAAGTTGGTGGGGGGAAGCGGTTCTTTAAGTAGTCGTGGGTACCGGGCCTCTGCGTCGCTGACTCATCGCACAACATTCACCGAAATTTTACAGGAGCCATTTTTAAGCGAGCAACGTTTGGCAGCCACGTCCCTTTCACAGCCAGTCAAGGACTCAAGGCGCTTAACTTAGCAGTAACAGTGACTTTCGAGTGTTGAGCGCACAACAGCCCTACACAAGCTTTGAGGTCATATATGAAAAATGTATTATTGTTTTTGAAAGTGAGTGAAAGATAGTAATTTGCGTGTTGAAGCAGTTCTGTTAGGGTGGGACCAAGTCATTTCAACCTCTTGATTGAATTTATCTCAACTAGCCATAACTCAAGACATCTATAGGTTGAGCACTGCAGGAGCTCCTGTAGATTTGCGAAAGACGAGTGCCTACCTACCTTGATAGGGTAAGGAAGAGGTGAGAACGCGCGTCATGCTGATTAATTTCCGAGTTGTGCTAAGGTAGGTAAGGTAGGTAATGAAAACGTTTGTCCCGAGCAAGTGGTTAACAGATTAAGTTACCTGTAATGTAAAGTAAAGCATTATTGGATAAGCTAGGCGCTAAGCCAGAACACAAAAAGCTAATTGGCCTGCTGCCTGCGCTAGTGTCAAAGCCATCCATGAAGATCGGTCACACAGTTTCGCCCTGCTCCTTCCTTTCGACCTCCTTTAATAATCCCTCAGTCGAGGACCAACGGCAATGACTGGATGCTGCTTTGAACCAGCCAACAACCACAGTCGTCCTTACCTTACTCCCGACAGCTGACTCCAACCAGAAGAACCAGAAGAACCAGAAGTTGCCTTACCTTGATAAGAACGGAACGACTGTAAGACACAACGCGACAAGCAAACTTAACACATCGGATCTGCGCGCGAGGCTACACAAGGCTGGATAATACACACCGCTGCCAATCTGTCACTATACATGTTTCTATATCCCACACTCTGCTGGAGGATATGATCAGGCTGGGGATTCGAAGATTAGGAAGGTCCAATGGCTGAGGCGCGCATCTTTGACCGTAGAAAGTGGGTGTTGTGAGGATTGCTGCAACGAGACAGGAAGGCTCCCCATAGTATTACCTCCGTGGATCGTGAAAATATCAATCATCAGCACGTCGCTCTTGCCGAAACCAGGTGGAGACTGTTGATCCGGATATGCGCCTCGTCCTGTCAGCTACCGGTACTTTACTTTCTAATCGAACCATGAGGTTTCCCATTCTTTTATGTACTGGTTTCGGGGTGGATGCGCTCCATGTAGATCACAATATCCGATAGACACTACCTACTAGGTAAATTCCAGTCGAAGCCTGAAGAACATTATTTGTGGCTGCTGGGTCTATCAAAGAACTTGCTGATAGACGAAACCTTGGACAATGTCCAGAGTAGCGACGAGTACAGAACTTTTGAAAGCGCACTGTGTGTGCACTGAAATTAGTTCAATGCCTATGACCTAGGATGTGGTTCCAGTAGAAGAGCAAAGCTCCCGTAGGACTGAGTAATGGAGATGATATGTCGGGGATCGCGATCTGTAGCTCCCCGTCGATGCATAGGGCAAGGCTGAGGTCAGAGAACGAATTGGTTGTCTTATACCAGCCTTGCGAAACACAGACCTGCAGGCTCGACCTGCGGGGCACCGCTGAGAACCATTGAGTAGTGGTCTTCGAGAGGGTAAAGGATAAGTGGTCAGTTGTTTGACTCTCTGAGCGCTCTGAGGCCTGGAATCTTGCTGGATGAGCTGTTCGACTTGTAGAAGGTTCTCGGCGACAAGGTTGACAATACGCAGCCTCCAAGACTTCTTTTGAGATTCACCAACCTGGGCAAAGCGCGCCCACGAAGCACTATACTCGATCAAGGCTTGCAATTCATGATAGTAAGCCTTTACCTGCAAAGAAGTCGCAGGTTTCATGCATGTCTTGTAGATGGAGTTCTCTACTGGCAGTACCAAAGAATAAACGGGGGCGACGACACAATGATGAATGAACTGCCGATGCGCCACAGAAAGTCAACGGCCAGCGCACGCCGTCTGGAGCAGACCCTCCGTTGCTGACATAAGTAAAGTAACAGAGAACACCCACTGAAAAAGATATCCGTCCCAGATTAACCGTCCAGTTATATCCAAAGGGTATCACGATCAAGGCTTTAGTTCTCATTGAGAGCCTCGTCTCCTCCTCCGTCAGCACTCAACTCCTGCTCTACCTCTTCGACGACAAAGCCTTCGTAGTCCTCAAGGCTCTTCTGAATATGCACCTTGAACTTGATGATATCGTTCAGCATCCGCTCGATCTCGGTGTGGAGTTCCTCGCGGAGTGCGTTGGCGCGGAGGGTCAGCTGTTCGTATCTATCAGGACTGTTAGAGAGGATAGACTCAAAGTCAGTGACGAGGAAGGGAACCTACTCGATGTTTGTGTTCATCTCACGCTGCTCCATCAGCTGCACGCTCTCGGTCAAGCCAGCGCGCATCTTCGCGAGCTCCTTTTCCATCTTCTCGATTTGAGCGTCCGAAGCAAGCTTCTGAGTTGTTGTGACCTACAATGTTGGTCAGCTTACTGTCTCCACTAATCCGGGGTTCAAAAGATGGACTTGCCTCCTTAGTTTTCTCAAATTCTTCCTCTGCGGCTCGGACCTTGTGCTCAAGCGCCTCCACTTCACCTCTTTTGTCGTCAATAGCTTCCTTGATATTGTCAAGGAGTTCATGATTCTTCTGGTCCGCATCACTAGCTGCAATTCTGCGCTCCTTGATCTCCTTTCTAAGAGCAAGCAGACTGCTCTTTACCGCTCCTCTGAGATCAAGATTCAGGAGGTGTTGTGGGTGGTAACCAGTGGCACTGTCGGCCAACAGTCGATCACCTTCGTCACGCTGAGAATGGCCCACTTGGGAAGCCGAGAAGTTCGGGCCTTCACTGATGCTCAGACGTAGCTCGAAGTCTTGATCTTTTGCGTTCACAGCGGTCGACGGGATTAGGCCGATCTCGTAGCCCAGGGAATTGTATTTCTCTACCGCGCGTTCAAGTTCCTCGAGTTTGCGGCTAGCCTCATGTTCCTTCTCTGATACCCTTCTCTTGACCTCCTCGAGTCTGATGGCGGTGGCTTCGACGCCTTTCTGCAGTCGCTCACGTTCATTATTCATCCGATCGATATCTTGCACCGTGATGCCCGACTTGTCTACCGCCTCCTGCAGGCTCGCCTTCTCTTTCTCTGCTTCAGCGAGCTCTCCCTCCGTCTTGTCAAGTTCTTCCACTAAGAATTTGATCCGGTTTTCGTACTTCTCCACCTTGCCCTCTACGTTGGTGTTGTACTCTTCGAACTTCCTCTTGTCGTCTTCGAGGATCCTGAAGTGCTTGTCCAACTTGGCAACGTCCGGTGCCGACTTCTCCAGCTCCTCTATCTGAACTTGCAGCGCCTTGTGCTCCGCTTCCAGCAACGTCATCTCCTCCGCATACTTCTTGTTTCCACGTTCAAACTCCGCCGCCATGGCCTGAACATGCGGGATAAGAAGCTTGTCCGCGTCATCCTCGTCGTCGTCCTCGCCCACTTGAAGCCAATCCCTATAAGCGCCGCTGAGAAATCTGAAGATGATCCGGTCACCAGATACGTCGACACCGGCTTCTGCACATGCTTCGTCGTACTGGCCTACTTCGTATCTATCCAGCATTTGCGCAAGCTGCATCATCCAATGCAGCATGCCCAAAAATGTGTACCAATTCTGCCCTCCAACAGCAGCAATCTGGCTCTTTGTGATGCTTTTCTCGTAGGGATATCTAAGCTGCTTCAAAATCGGTGGGACTTCGTTGTCAATGTTCTTCTGGAATCGGTACGCCGGGTCGATGCGATGGTACAGCCACTGGAAGATATAATTGAAGTCCTTCTGCGTCGGCGACTTCATGGTGTTCTGTCCCAAACTATGCTTCATCTCCAGCTCGAAGTTGTTGTGTGTTAGGTAGTCAAGCAACTCCTGTCCAATCTTCGCCTGATATGTTCTGTCCTTCAGAGGTCTCGGATCGCGCGGTACGCCTGCCGGTATGGGCGCCTGCTGAAAGAAGCTCTGATGGCTCATGGGACCGGTCGAAGAGGGGCGCGAGAACACGCTGCTCCTCCGCTGCAGATTTTGTGGAGCAGACGTGGGTGGTCCAACACTAGGCGGAGCATAGCTGGTTCTCGTCGTGGATGCACTTTGGAATATGGTGTTCGGAGCCGGTTTTCTGACCGTCGATAGCCCAGCATCAGCGAAGTTATTGCCGGATGCGGAGCGCTGGAAAGTGGGCTGCTGAAGGCGGCCGGGCGCTAGAGACATGCGCGATCCAGAGGTAGAGCGCGCATGATGAGAGCTGGAGGGAGGTGGTTGTGATTGGTACAGATTGTTGATGGAGTTTGAGCGTTTGAGGGCCGACGCGGGTTGAGGAATAGCGGAGTTGTGCGTCACGCCGCCGAGGGTCTGGACTCAGATATAGAGATTAGCATCATGCATAACAGAAGCTTTCAAAGACAGGCGACACTTGTAGGCTATTGATGCGCTCCTCAAGTTCTTACCTCTCGAGGTCGGCGAACGCTGAAGATTCCCGTTCCCGCGTCTTGTGACATCTCCGCGATGTCCTTAAATCACCGACTCGGTATTTTGACGAGATCGATGCTAGTCAAACTTCTTATGTCCTTGCTCTATTAGCGAAAATCAGCGCCAGCCAAGTTCATCCAGAATCGTTGGAAGCAAATGTCGACATGTGCAATTGCGTAGCCAGCGGCGTGTTGTTGATGAAAGGTAAACAAAGGAGTAGCTTGGCAAGTATTAGCGAACGGACGACGCTAGTTTAACCGAGACTGACTGTACCTCGGTCCAGCTATGCCCGATCATCGACATGGCTGATCGCATTACCTTGATTTCTTCAACGCCTTGCCCTACTCTCAGTATTCTTGGAGCAGAGTACTTACATATTCGAAGCGGGATATAGGACAGGATGATTCGTGAGGATCTGGTATCGTCTGCAGTAAGTAACCTCTCACGTGGGTGATAAGTAAAGTAACTGACCTTCTGTCTAGGTAAACTGTGAGAAGCATTCCACTTTAGATGCTGTCCGATATACTCGAGTTCTGGATCTTGACTTATCGTTGTTACCGCAGTTCTTCAAGATCCATCTGTGGCAGCATCAACCGTGGAGAAGCGCATTGCGTTTCTCCAATCGAAGAGCCTTACCAAAGATGAGATCGACATGGCCTTAGCACGAGCAGGCGATGACCCATCAGTATCGGGGCCTAATGCTTCACAGACAGCAAATTCATCATACAATGGTTACCAGCAGCAACAACTGATGCGGCAACAGCCATCGGGAGGTTATGGAGGATATCCGCAAGGCTATTGGAGTCAGCCGCCACCGCCCGAGTAAGTGAGGAATCAGCTCTTCAGGCCACTCTTCAGGCCCAGGCGTCAATATCCTTCGGGAGGGATCACTGAGTTGTTTCAGGTTGCCACGGAGAGATTGGCGAGACTGGTTCATCATGGCCACGGTCATGGGAGGAGTCAGCTACGGACTATATTTTGTCGCAAAGGTAGTGATGCGCACGCTGTAGATCTGGGGACCCCTAAACTGATGAGTTCCCCAGCGCTACATCTACCCACTCATCGCTCCACCTACACCTCCTCAACTAGAACAAGACAAAGCCTCTATAGACGCCTCTTTCGAGAAAGCCTTCGCCCTCCTAGATCAACTCTCCACCGATACCTCCAGCCTTAAAGCTTCCGAAGAAGCGCGTACCGAGCGCCTCGACACTGCCCTCCGCGAAGTCGAGGTTGTCATCACGGAGCTCAAAACCGCAAGCCGGCGACGCGAGGACGAAGGAAGGAGAATAAGTGAGGAGGTCAATGCGCTGAAGGGTTTGATTCCTAAAGCGCTGGAGGGACAGAAAGAACTTACCGATGGGCGATTAAAAGAGCTCGGAAGCGAGCTTAAGAGCTTGAAAACCTTGATCGGGAATAGAATGGGCGGGGGAGGTAGCTTGCCAGCGGCATCTGCCAGGAACTATGGGGCCCTAGGAGGCCAGGCAGTGAATGGAAGTGGCTCCAATACACCACGAGAGACGCCAGCTCAGATGTCATCCAGTGGGACAGGAAACTCAGGATTAGGGGCCAGCAACAGCAGCTCGGAACCCCAGCCAGTCCCGTCGTCTACCCCTGCTCCAGTATCTTCGGCGCCAAACAGAGAAGGGTCGAACGCTTCGGGTACCTCCAGTGGGAGGGCGGCAATTCCAGCGTGGCAGATGGCGGCAGCAAGCAAAGCCAAGAGTGCACCAACAGGAAATACGGGAGAGACGGCGAATGGGACCAATACTGAAGACGGTAGTAGCTCTTAGTATAGTAAGGTGTTCACGGAAACGGGCTTCGTACTGTATTATATGTCCATGTGGTTTGGTAGAACATCCATCTTGCGAACAATCTGACATGTGATGTTTTCGGAAGGTGCCGAGCTTTCCCAAATCCCCTACAGTATCAAACCCCTCTCCTACAGTAACCTGTCCTAAATTCCACGAATCATGTCGTACCGCTCTCATCAGAAGTCGAGAGGAGCCTTAGATGAGCTCACCTCACCGCACGGCACCCACCACCATAAGCGCAAACGCTCCCGGTCTCCACCACCTGTTCCTGTCCTTCCGTTCCAAGCGCAACGACTGACAAAGCATGACTTCGCCTTCTACAAGCCCATGTTTGCCCTCTATCTCGACATCCAGAAGCAACATATTCTTGAAGATCTGCCAGCGGACGAGGTGAAGGGCCGATGGAAGAGCTTTGTTGGGAAGTGGTAAGCTATGACCCAATCTTCCGATACGCGGATAGTAGTACTAGGTGCTCTGCGGAGAGCATTGAGTTGGGAGGCTGAGCTGACGTCTGTGAGGAACCGTGGAGAGCTGGCTGAAGGCTGGTACGATCCTTCGACACGGCAGAAAGCAATACAGTCGTCCAACGAACAGGGACATGGATCCAAGAGCGAGGATCACGAGCGTCAGGAGGCACAGCCTGTCGACCGTCGGCGAGACGCTCATCACGACGACGAAAGCAGCGACGATGATGACGTCGTCGGTCCTACGCTCCCAAGTCACGGACCAAGACGGCAAGGACGTCAGGGCACGAGAGCCGGCCCGGCGATCCCCAACATGCAGGATCTAGAACTCCAACGAGGTATTATACAAAGCATCGCTCACCTTCATCATACTCGACACTTTGGCTAATGGCTCGTAACCAACCTGTCCAGAACTCGCCGATGAAGACGCCCAGGCCGCGCGTGACGATATGCGGTGCGCGCGGAAGCTCGACCGCTCGCAGCAAAAAGAAGCGCTCGACGAACTCCTCCCCCGTGCTGACGCCGGCACGCGCGAGCGGCAACTCGAAAAGAAACGCGAGAAGACGGAAACGATGCGGGCGTTCGCGAGGGCTAAGTCGCCGGGGGCGGTGGAGGAAGTGGGGGAGGGGGAGCTGATGGGTGATGATGGAGGGATCGAGGGCTATAAGAAGGTGAGGAAGGAGGTGGAGAGGAAGAAGAATGAGAGGGAGATGCGGAAGGAGGAGATGTTGAGGGCGAGGGCGGCGGAGAGGGAGGAACGGGTGAGGGAGTATCAGGTTAAGGAGGAGAAGACGATGACGATGCTAAGGGCTTTGGCGGAGCAGAGGTTCGGGTGAAGGAAATGATCTTGATTGCGTGGGACTTGGTTATGACTTCAGACTTGTGCCTGTGTTGTTGGGTGGACGAGTTCTTTGTAGCTCTATACCTGCTAGAGCAGCAGAGGCCAGTCCTACCACCCTACTCTTGTATCCTCACCCATATTTCACATTTACAACTACCTCCTTCCCAAATCCAACTCCAACTCCAACTCCATATCTCTACTATCGCCACTCTCCGCCTTTACTCCCCATCCTAGCCCCTCAAAAAACGGCAACACTCCAACATCCACGACGCCCCTCCACAGCCCTCCCACAACCCCATCCCTCATCTCCTCCCCTTTCCCACTTTGCTTGAAATCCGGAAACGCATTCACCTCCAACAGCCAGACTTTGCCCTTTCCATCAACCATGAAATCGAGCCCGAAGATTTCAAAGGCGTTCGGCAGCGTCTGGAAATGGATCATGTTTTCGCGGGCAGCGGCTCGGAAAGTCTCGGACGTTATGGTGCGGATCTGCGCGTGTATTGAATCTTTCCAGTCCTGCTTTTCATCTTGAGAGATGGTGGATGCTGAAGTGTGTTCAGAGGGAGGGTGGGCAAAGGAGAGCTCGACATCGTCGTCAAGGCTCCAGAACCGACGTACAGAGGCCGTAGATTTGGTATCGGGTAGGTCCGTCTGGAGGCAGGTGTTTGTGAGGTGGGCATTCAAGTTGATGGCGTGAGCGGGCTGGGCGGCGGGGGCGGTGTAGGCGTCTGCAGCGAAGAGGGCGAGCATTGCCCTGTAAACGTATACGCGCAAGGAGCCGACGGCGAGGACGTAGGTGCGGATGTGGAATTTGCGGCCGTGCGATGAGGGTAGTAGGAGGGGCGGGTGGATGTAGGGTTGGGCGATGAAGTGGCGGAGTTGCGAGGTGATGATGTAGTCTTTGTCGGTGGTGCCGTCGCCGTTACTGGCAGTCCTAGTGTCCGGGGCTTCCACGTTGATGACGGTGGGGTTGTCGGTTTCGGTACCGCACTCAGAGTCGGAGTCTGGCTGCTCGGCCTCCCATTCTTCGAAGATATCGCGTAGTTCCTCTTCGGTGCTAAACATTCTGATGCCCTGGCCTCGATCGCTCATGCTCGGCTTCAGGATCCACCAATCCCTGTCGCGCTCGTCGGCGCTTTCGTTTCGAGCCCATGATTCTTTCAGCTCGTATGCTTCTACCAGCGCTTCGTCAAGGAACTCGGCGTAGTCCAGCTCGAAGTCGATGGCTGGCTTAACGTGAGTTTCCAGGATGCTGTCGGGATGTTTGGTAATCCAGTTAGCGACGGTGTTGGACAGGTAGTGTTTCCGGATCAGTGCTTTGCGGATGATGTATGCGTTTGCAAGCGAAGACGCTGGATGTGAGAGGAGGTGGTCGAAATCAAGACGCTCGTAGGATGTGATCTGTAGGACCGCAGAGGATGGATCCGGCAACTCGGCGAGACTGGACGTGAGGACGTAGGACGAAGCTGGAAGTCTGGATTGTAAGGCGCCGAGTATTAGGGGTTGGGTATAGTCATCTCCATAATCGACTAGAACATGAAGCTTTGCCGGCGATTCTGGCTCTTCCTCCTGGAGAGAAAGAGTGTGAAGCTCGGGTACACTGAATGAGTGAGTAGTCAGAATCTAAGAGAGCTCGTAAAACGTTCGTGTCTAGAGCTGATCTTCTTGTTGTTTATGAATATTCTATACACATTCGAGACCAGTCATGTACAACCACTCACAGCTTCAACTCTCCTTCTAGACCGGAAGATGCATGCATGAAATTCGCTTTCAAAGGGGTAACACTGTCCATCCAAAATTGATTAGCTCGATAGATTCCCAACCGCGCAGACCAACCGATGCGTACCTTGTATATCCTTCCCTAATTGCCCATCCATCATTGCCTGGAGCACTCTGTTCGACGCTCTTATGAACATCGGTAAATCTCGGCGCCCACTTGAAATGTTTATGTGTATGTCTCGAAGCCCTAGCTTCCTTGGGCCCATCTCGGAGCATATCTCCACTCTGCCTAATTTGCTCTTCCCGGCTTCCCGGATCCTCATTCTCTTCTTCATCAGCCGGAACCTCCTCAAATGAGCTTCCAGAGGACCAGTAGTTCTGTAGCATATGGGTATACAAGACTTTATGCTGTTCGACATCTTTAACTAAGGGCACATTGATGCTATAGAGATCGACATCCTTCCCCCAATGGTTGTAAAGATGCTCCACGAGTTTCACGGAAAGTCTTGAAGCCCCAGCAATCATATCTGGATCATGATCTCTCGAGAAGAAGGCATAAGAGAGTGCGATCGCTTTCTTCCCGCATATTGCCGCCTCCATAGCTCCACCTATAGTCCCGCTGGACAAACTGAAGATTGCCGTTGAATTCCTGCCATAGTTTGGTCCTGAGATAACCAAGTCCACTGGCCCTCGATCTTGAAAGACATGGAACAGACCAATTTGTACACAACTGGCAGGTGTGCCATCTACCAAGACCCACTCTTCACCCTCTGACGATGCTGGCAGAGGCCGCTGGTGCGTGGTACCGTCATCTTGGTGCAGTGTGCCGGGATGAAAGTATGTTGGCTTGACGGTTTGCCCAACGATATGCGCTTTGCCGATCCAAGATCTCTGAACGTGAGGCAACACGACCGAGACAGTATGACCTGCTGTTTGCAGTGTGCATATCAAGGAGTGAACATACGGGGACGACTGATTCGACGGCGGCCCATCGTCGTTGACTACCTGAAGTGAGGTCAATACTAGAGACTAGTCGAGATGGTTACAGGCTGCTTACCAGTATATGCATTGTACACGGTACGGGAAAGCTGATACTGGACTGCAAACACGAGTGGTTCCAGAATACAAAATTTCTGCAGCTTTGGCATCTACAGCCAGCCGTAGCGAATTCGATCGGCTTGCTGATCGTAGGGCTGAACTTCACAGCAGGTCCGAGAGCACCCAAACCTCACTAACTATTTAACCTTGTACGCCACAGTGTACGTTCGGATAAATTGTGCTTGGATTGCTACTGTACCATAGACTCTGGGATGCATTAAAAATGGCGGGCAACTCAAAGATTGACGAATTCCCCGACATCAGCTCGAAGCTTACTGCTCCGACCAAGAAGTCCATCTTCGAGCGTCAGAAAGCCGAAGCCGAAGCAAAACGTCAACGTGAACAAGCAGAAACTGCTGCGGTCTACGAGGACTTTGTGAAATCATTCGAAGACCAGGACGACTTTCCAGCGCCTTCTGCAGGTGGATTGAGACCAGGGGCAGGAGGGGTCTCGGGCACACTTGGGGCAGGGCCTGGTTTTGGTGGACCGTCCAAGAGACATTTCACTGGCCCTCCGACGGGACCAGCTGCGGGTCGTGGACTGGGTGGTTCTAGAGGTGGAAGTGGACCTGGGAGCCTGGGTCCTCCACCACCAAGTTTATCGCGGAAGAGAGCTTATGATGGGACACAAGCACCGCACAGAGATGGTACACAAGGTTTGTTTGCCTTTGAGAATTCCTCAGGGGTCCCAGTGGATGCCGCTACAGCCTTCCGCACCTCGGATGAGGAAGACGATAAGGCTGTTAGTGGACAGCCGAGAGAAAGGACCGCTCCAAAACCGACGCTACATCTTTCATCACTGCCTCCTGGGACTTCACCGGCGCTCATCAAATCCCTCTTTTCGTCCTCGATCACGATAGATGCTGTCCGGATTCTACCACCACCCGGTGCGGGCACCTTGGAACGAAGGTCCTTCTCGGCAATTGTTACATTGGCGAAGGATACACCCGCGAATGATATTGAGGCTGCGGTGAACTCCCTTCAAAATAGATATCTGGGCTGGGGTTTTTACTTGTCATTATCACGCCATCTCTCTTCAGCCGCTCTTACTGCGGGGATGCCGGTCGTCGGCGGGACAATCTCAGCGACATCATCATTACCGTTTGGTGCAAAACCTATACCTACGGGACCAGGTGGTGGACTTAACCGTGCACCGCCCCCAGGATTACACCGTGGTGGCTTTGCTCCACCTTCGTCTTATGCGATGACTGGACCGGGACAATTCGGCGGAGGAGCACCTCCTATACAGGTCAATGTCAACCCACCTTCCGATCTGAAACAGTTGAAGCTCATACACAAGACATTGGAGGCGTTACTGACTCATGGCCCTGAGTTTGAAGCGTTGTTAATGAGTCGAGCGAATGTTCAGAAAGAAGAGAAATGGGCTTGGTTGTGGGATCCTCGAAGTGCTGGTGGCGTGTGGTACCGCTGGCGGCTCTGGGAAATCCTGACAGGCTCACAAAGTGGCAGTGGGTATGGCCACAGTCAGAACAAACGCATGCCACAACATGTCTTCGACGGCGGTGCGACATGGATGGTACCCGAAAAGGCTCTTCGCTTTGAGTACACCACCAGGCTTGACGAGTTTGTCTCTGATTCAGAGTATGATTCTTCAGAGGACGAGGACTCTGCTGATGAAGGTGATCGCCAACATCGTCAGCATCTCGGAGGAGCGCCACCTTTAGACGTGCAAACTACCGGCACAGATGGTGGCGGCCGGGCTTACCTCAATCCTTTACAGAAGGCTAAATTGACCCACCTGTTGGCTAGACTTCCCACAACAAACGCGAAGCTACGGAAAGGTGACGTCGCACGCGTCACTGCGTTCGCGATCGAGCACGCCGGCGAAGGTGCCGACGAGGTCGTCGACCTGATTGTCTCCAACATTGAACAACCCCTCAACTTCACATCGGCCAACACCGACCGAACCGAGGCCGAGACCTCCGACCGTGAAGACGACGACCCAGACTCCAAAGACCGTTCCTCCAAAGAAAAGCAAGACACATCTCCCTCCAAACTCATAGCCCTCTATGTCGTCTCCGACATCCTCTCCTCCTCCTCCACCAGCGGCGTCCGCCACGCCTGGCGCTACCGTCAACTCTTCGAAGCCGCGCTCAAGCACCAGCGCATCTTCGAACACCTCGGCCGCCTCGACAAACAAATGCAATGGGGCCGTTTGCGCGCCGAGAAGTGGAAGCGCAGCGTCGGAAGCGTCCTGACGCTCTGGGAGGGCTGGTGCGTCTTTCCGCAGGCCGCGCAGGAGCATTTCGGCGCCGTCTTCGCCAACCCGCCGCTCACGAAAGCCGAGGTGGCGGCACAGGCCGAGGCGGAGAAGGTGGCGGCGCAGGCGGCGGAGAAGGCGAAGCCGAAGTGGAAGACGGTCGACGTGGAGGCAAGGCTGCAGGAGGGTCCTAGGCCGGATTTGACGCAGGCGGAGGTGGGCGAGGAGGAGGAAATGGATGTCGATGGCGAGCCGATGGCGGAGGAGGATGATGATGTCGATGTCGATGGAGTGCCGATGGATGATGAGGATGTTGATGGTGAGCCGATGGAGGAAGAGGCGGAAGAGGAGCCGATTGATGCTGAACGGAGGAGTCACACAGAGGAGAAAAGTGGCAGGAGGCGTGAAGACCTGGCGGATGGAGGTGCTGAGACCGGCAGAACGGACAACGCTGGTACGAGCGATGTGAGTAAGCCGGCCGAAAAGACTCTGGGAAAGCGACGCAGACCGAAAGCGGAGGATATGTTTGCCGATTCGGATGAAGACTGAAGTCGCAACACATCTCCTGTGAACCATCTTGTACATAAGATAGAAGAGGAGCTGCACATGGAAGTCCGAGTTGTCGCATGCAAGGCCAGCTGCCGGCTGCTGTTTTTGATCACTCAAGACCCAAATGAATCCACTTGCGGCCGTCTCAGTGATCGAGACCAATTACTCCCACAAAAAATAACTTCTCGGCTCATTGCTTAGCCCGCCCTCCCAAACCCAACACGTCCTCCAATTCCCCCAGTCCCCCAACCCTCTTCACCATCCCCTCCCCTTCCCCAATCCTCTCATCACCCACGTACTTCCCCTCTCGATCCAACAACACACTCCGCCACCCAGCCTCCCGGGCGCCAAACACATCCTTCTCCAAATCATCACCCACATGCACCAACTCCACCTCCCCCTCTTCCTCTCTCTCTTCGCCATCCAGTCTCATGCGTCGAAAAAGATCCCTTGCAGCATCAAAGATGCCACGACCCGGTTTCTCGACCCCGACGTCGTAGCTAAGGATCGTGAAGGCGACATCATGCTCGCCGAACAATCCGCGGCGGCCAGGGAAAGGGGAAGTGGGATCGTGCCCGTGCTCATGACGGAGAGGCGAGACGGCGAGGCCGAGGTTGGAGAGGACGGTCGGGACCCGGTCGTCGGAGTTGGTGATTATCCCGACTGCTGTGTCGGCTGCTGATATTGGTTGATTCGAGAGGAGGCGTTGTTGGCGGAGGCGGTGGAAGAACGGGAGGACGTCGGGGTAGAGGACGTAGCCGGCGGAGGTGGTGAAACGCGTTAGGAGGGTGGGGACCAGGGCGGCTGGGAGGGTTTGTGGGGGTGGGAGGAAGGGGGTGAAGGTTGAGCGGATTATCTGTGGGGATGGGGTGTTAGTGAGATGCTTTGTGTGGGCCAGGGGGGTGGGGATGTATGAGTTTCATGTAGGAATGCTCGAGGATTGGACGGGAGTTAGGAAGTAAGAGTTTTAGGGAGAAGAGCAGTAATCAAGGATCGAATGACCCGAAGACATAGCGTCTTCTGGACATCCGTAGAAGAAGGTATGGAATAGATGGATGAATTATAGAGAGCGTTCTAGGCCCTTGACCACAATCTTGAAGGCTGGAAGTCATTCTGCCCCGAGTATTTCAGTTCGAGAAGCCAAGAAATCCATGATTGGATATCAGAGATGGAGACTGTTCGAATTCTGACACGTCCGTCAAGGACATAGTGATATCATAGAAGGAAGTATGCCAGCACGGATTCTGAAATCGGAGTTTGGAGATAGAGAGGCGACCAAAGACATGATTTGATATTAGTGACTGTGGTCACACAGGTACACAGCCAGGTGTAAAGGTAAGGTAGTGATACGGCTTCAAAACGGGCTGGGGAGCTAGGACAAGCAGAGAGTGATTATTGGAAGAGCATAGAGAGTCAAGGATAGTGCAGGAGAATCCTCATGAATGTTAAAGAATGATTGCAGGTCTGTCCAACCACACCATGCACTGTTAACGGTTTCGGCGTTTGCCGCCTCACGATGTTCAAGAGGATAAGCCCTACATTCGCCCACCATTGGCCTGCCAGCATGCCCGACGCCTTCCCATAGTTTGGATGCCTTCTTGACTCATCTTTGAACGCTGCAGCATGGACATGTCAACAATCGACCGATCCGCAGTTGGTGTGCCATGGTGTGTGTGCATACCGGTACGGAAGGAGGATTGCACGGCACTTTCAGTGATGCCAGAAAGACCCAATTGCGAGGCGACTTCGCTGTACTGCTTCGCTATTGGCTCTCGAGGCGTGAAAAGCGTCCCGAATGCGTCGAAAGTTATCAGTCTGGGTAGCTTCCGTCCAATGACGCGTCTGCCCATCGCGACAAGGAAGGCTGGCGGGATGATTGTGTGAGTGCTCAGAATCGCGAAACTCGCGCCAGGTCAGGTGAAAGTCCAGCGGATAGGAGGTAAGGATTGCATTTACGAACCCTACAGTGTGTGATAAGAGTAGACTGAATTAAAATCCACAGGCTGGGATCAGAGTGGATTGGTCAACAGCTGTGGCTCATTTGTTACAGGAGGTTTGAGCAATGTTTGCAAATGATGTACAAGGTGGTCACAGATACTTTAGGTTATGCCCTGGAGGCTCTTATTCTTGGGGCTTGAGTATAAAGAGGAACCCATCTCGCTATTAGAATACTATCCTTCAAAGCTATCTATCAGACATACAGTCTTTCCTAAGATAATCAGCTCAGAAAGCCAGCTTCATTATCACCATCGATAAAGGGTGCAGCTTGACTCTCTTCCAGTCCTATCTGATGCATTAAGCTCACAGAGTTCTCTAGCCACTGCCACTGCAGCTTCGACTACCCTCGATCAGCAAACCAAATCGCACCAAGGCTTTGCGGGGCGCCGACGGGCGGACAGTGGAATCATGTTATCAAACGATAGAAAGAGAGCTCTGTGAGTAGCTCGTGGTGCAACGAGTAGCCAAGTGGCTGACAAAAACAGATCCGCTCGATGGATGCAGTTAGGAATTCTTCTTCGACGAAGGGAAATGTACAGAATATGGTGGACGTTGATACGAGTAGCCAAGTGGCTGACAAAAACAGATCCGCTCGATGGATGCAGTTGGGAATTCTTCTTCGAAAAAGGGAAATGTACAAAATATGGTGGGCGTTCATGATAGCAGAAGATAATGAACGCGACGTTGAGGAGTGACTCCGCTTTCACAGGAGCTGATGGGGTAGTGAGGAGGGCTCTGGACGATATACCGCGGGCGGTACAGAATGGAGCTCTCTCTGACAGTGACTTATGAAGCTTGGCGCAGGAGACATCAGTGCTTTTTGCTGCAGAATCAGATACAAATCATTCTCACATTTATTTTGATACCGTGACTGTTGAGTGTTGGTTGAGGGTTGTGCGGTAGGTATAGGTTCAAAATAGGTACCTAGGTAGGCTGAGGGCCGGTGACTTAACCCGTTCCATAATCCCTGCTACCTGGTCTTGCGCTAGATCCGGGTGCATCATCAAAGCATCTGCTCTGCTCCACACGCCACGAGAGAGCTTCCATAGCTCCCTGAGCTTTGACAGCTGTTTAACGTGATTGAATCAGATGTTTGCTCGACTCGGTCAGTTGGACTGAGATTGACGTTCATCCTTTCCCCATTCCTGGCTATCAATTAGTGCAGCAAAGCGTACAAGTAATTAGGTACCCTCGAAACTATTCCATTGCACCAGCTCAGCATAGCACCGACAACTCCTTTCTCAGAGAGTACTAAAAGCTAATTCCTGGTCCCACCAGTAGCAGGGTCTCCGAAGACTTACCTTCATCGGCGCGCCCTTTCGTCGTACGGTTACTGCTCAGAACTCCTGCCCAATTTAATTGGCTGGCAGCTGGAGCTCTCTACACGCTATTCAACTCTATCCGCTTTCGTCCCTTCTTTTCATCTAGACCATGCCTTGCTTCAAAGGGCTCGCCGTTAGCATCCACACACCAGACGGACCACTTCCCGAACACTCCATCCAGAAACAGTCCAAATTTGCGCGCATCACGTCCTACATCCCCGTACCACCGGCCAAAGTGCCTCCAGAATCCTTGACAAACAAGCCGGAGCAATCGACCTTTGCTATATCTATCACTCTTCTCACGCCGGGTCTGAATGTCCCTTATTCGGCGCCGAAGCCGACACCAGAAAACCCTTACCCCAGGCCGAGGGTTGTGGGGGGCCTGCCTGGACATACGGAGGAAAGGGGGAGGTACAGCAGTCCGATAGGACCTTATATACCACTCACCACATCACCGAACGAGACGATCGCCGCATATATTTATTTCGATGGCCGGCACAAGGAGGAGGTCGCTACGTTGCTGAGGAGAGGGGAGGAGACGTGGGTGAATTCTAGATGGGTGGGAATACCCGAGTCGGAAGGAGGCGGACTGGCTGAGAGGGAATTTCTCTTCAGAGAAGTCGGCTTAGAACGGTGGCTCAACGGATTAGACCTAACCGGCAAGGACGTGGCTGCAACGATTGAGCGAAGAAGACAGAAGATGGAGAAGAGACGTCGGAGGAGGAAAGAAACTCGAGGGAGCGACGACGAGGCTGCGGATGTCGACATTGTTGATCGTGACAGCAAGGAAAGTAAAGGTGTCTTGCGATATGGCGCCGAGCAGCAATCACCGTTAGAGAGACTCTCCGACGACGATGGGCTGTTCTCCTCGGATTCTGACGACGATGATGATCCGGTGCCCGAAGCAGCCGGTCAGATCAAGGTGGCGTTGTTCCGCGTCCTTGCTTCAGGGGAGATCAAACGGGGAGAATACTCTCCGCAATTCGACGCTCACGATGACGATGAGGATTCGCAAAACGGACGTGCAGTCGAAAACGGAAATACCGCCAACGGAGAAGGGGCTGAAGAGGCAGATATCGACCACACGACTAGCTTTGCAAAACCCAAGACCCTCGATCCCAAATCTATCAGTACGCAAACCGTCACAGGGATCGATGGGCCAGACAAGCCGTATGCTGTGTTTACCTTTCTCTATCGAGGCGAGAGTACGTCCCTCGCTTCCAAATGTCCCCATTCAACCTTTCACTTACAACCAAACAGAGCAGCTCCAGAAAATGGGCATCCTCCCCTCCCCAAAACCGCACGAGAAATCCACCGGCTCAGCCTCAAAGCGCCGCTCCGTCCAAACGGACTTCGCCAACCTCGCCCCACTCAAGCCCGGGGGTGTCCTCGGGTTCTCCACCTTCCGCGACAGCACCCCTCGCTCACCAGGCATCTTAACGCCTGACTCGAAATCCGGTGGCAAAAAAGGCACCAACGGCACCATGGACAGCGACGACGACGACGACGACGCCGACATCGACGACGTGGACAACGACGACTACGTAGTCGGCAAGCTCGAAGACATCGACGCCAACCAAACAAACATCAGTCTCCTCTCCCCCGAAGACGCCAAACGCCAAGGCGAGCTCGCGGAAGGCGTCCGTAAGATTAAGGTACGTCCTCGTACCCCACCACTCCCCTTCTCCCAACTCCACAACATATCTCATCTCATCTCGACCCCACTATCCCGCACTAAACATACACACAAATCTGACCACACACGCTCCCCACCCAGCTAAAACGCCAACACTCCGCCGACCCCCTCAACGCCAGCACCACCGTCTCGCCCGCGACGCGCAAATCCCCGGCCCAGAGCACCACGCCCACGGGCGAATCGCCGCCCCGCGACCTGCGCCCCGCCGGCACCACCACGCCGCCGGCCTTTGGCGCCAGCGTGCCGTTCGATGCCGGGACCAGGAAAGCCGACGACGAGGCTATCGTCGGCAGTCCGTTGAAGAAGGCCCGGGCCAGCTTGTCGGGTTTGGATGGCGAGATTATGGGGAGGCGGCTTGGGTTGGGGGGGCCAGGGCAGGGACAGGGACAGGCGTTTGGGTTGGGGTTGGGATTAGGGTCGGGGCTGGGGGGTGGTGCGGTGGGGTTGACTGCGGGTGGGGATGGAGGGGTCAAGAGGGAGGAGGTGGATGAGGAGTTGTAGTTGGTGGTGAGGTTGGTGAGCAGCTTTGTTGGGATTACTGTACGGGAGCGTGCGGGTTGTTGTGGTATGTTTGCTTCTTTGTTGGTTTGCGTGTGCGTGTGTGCTGGCTTGAGAGCGAGGACTCTTGCGTGTGTTGTGTTGCGGGAAGTGGAAGGGAATCGAATGCAGTGTACTGAGTGAGCGGAGAAGGTCTTAGAGTTCTTTGAGCGAGAGGGACGTGGATGCCCCTTGGTCCAGAACGATTTAGGTTGAAGGTTTACCCGTATAAAGACATCTTATTCGATATAGAAGGCTTCCTTCTGTTTCAAGTCATCGGCTGGGGGATAGATGTTCCATGATGTTTGTGTACCTCTCTGAAGAGAAATGGTCCAATGAAATGATATGAACAGAATGGTAGAAATCAGTCCAGCTTGTGCCCGTACGCATAACCCTACATAGATCCACGCACGCCGTGTTCGTCCCAGCCGCTATGCACGCACAAGGTCCTCGGATACCTGCCTGCCTGCCAAGTTCAACCGCTCTCAGAGGGCCAGGAGCTTTGCAGACCGGTCGGACCCGAGGATAGATAGAAATCAAGACCCCTTCGTCTACCTACGCTTCCAACACCGGACGCTCGGAGGAGAGAAGGAGAGAAAGGAAAGTAATAGCCGAGACCCGTTTTCCCTTCGAGATATTGGTATATCTCAATCACTAACCCACACGCATTGACAGCTGCCATCGTTGATGTCCTTCTTTTCGAGACTTGTCCCACTGCTATGGTCCCGCCAACTCTTCCTCCCCGAGCCTGTGGCCGCTTTCTGCTGACTCGGCTCCGTCTCGTTGAGATGGACGATGACCAGCTCGCCAGACCAAGTTGTGACTTGACCGATGCTGCCATCGTTGAGCACTTGCATCTGCTGGCAGTATGGTGCCACGGCGTTTTCGTTTGGACGGCGCTCTTCGATCTTAACGACTTTCGGGTAGAGTGGTGGTAGCGATGATGGAACCTCGCGCTTCCTTGCAGCAGCAGACATGGTAGGATCAGGCGGGTCGGGGTTCTTGGGTGGAGGCGGGTTGGGGTTCTTAGGTGCAGGCGGGTCGGGGTTCTTGGGCGGAGGCGGTGGTCGACTTTTACTTGGAGGACCAGATGGTGTCTGACATGCGACAGAGGAAGGGTTGGAGTTCGGGCAGCCGCTGGAGCTGTTCTGGGTGATGTAGATGAAGCCCTCGAGTAAAGTGTTGTTCCAGAAGCAAAACCATGGTCGGTCGCCGACTTGGGCCACCTCACCGTGATACCATCCTGCGGGGCCACCTCGATCCTCCAACACAGGGCCAGCCCGTACGGAGCGCTTCGTTGCCCCAGAGTCTATTTTTCTCTCGGGAACAATGACGAGCTTGTCATAGAATTGCTGAAAGAAGAATGCCGGTCCCCGTTTCATGTCGGCTCTGTCCAGCATTACCATAAGGTCGTATGGCTCATTCAATACCGGCGGTTGCGCTCCGTAACGTAGTGGACCGCCAGGCAACCATCCGTTCATGAGTTGCACCTGGTTAATACCATTACTCTGCTTGGAGATCTCCATCCCTAGAAGCCCACCAAATCCACAGCTCCATGCGGTGCTGTGGGACACGTTGGCAAGACAATCGTGAGAAGATTCGATGGGAGTACCGAGTAGGACTCCAAAGCTACCATACGGCAATGAAGGTAGGTTTGTTGCCGGTGATGGCAAGGGCGTGGCGTCGATCAAGGATGTGGCGGTTACTGTTATAGTGGGTACGCTATAACACATGTCAGCACTACCTTAATCGAAGAATTAAGGGTTATCTCGGTTGACAGACGCCGTTGTTTGCAGGGCTTGAGGCGCCGCTTGCTCATTTCGCTCGGAACGTCGGTGACCGATCACGTGACCAATGACACCACCCAACAAGGCTCCTGCGAATAAAAGCACGATCATGATCAAAACGACAAGCCATATTGGAAGCATTCCCCTGCACATCCTTCTTTTACTCTTCTCGGTCCACCTCTCTTTGAAACTCCCAGATTCATCCGATTGAATAGCGGCGCCGGCAACTGCGGCATTGAGCCTAACGCCACTTGCCTCGGACGTATCACTTCGCGTTGCCGAAAGCGGTGACTGGGGAGATTGGAGGGTGTCCCGTGACATCTCCGGATTTGGCGGCATATTGACAGTATTAGTGAACGCTGGGGGAGTAGATTTCGGCGCGATACCGTCAGGATATCTGGTATATGGTGGCAGTTGTTCTGTGTGTCCATCTGAACCTATGATATCTGCCGCTTCCTCGCCTTCAGGTCCTAACCGCCGTCGGTAATTCTGGCCTAAACCGGGAAAGCCAACTGGGATGAAGGGGTTTTGATCAACGATCGGGCTAACATCGCCGTGGGCCACGGTATTCTGAGAATACAATCCGTAAGGATGCGCAGGTCCATTCGTTCTGGCATAGCTTCGTTCCGGCATACCTATCGTCGAGTGTGTTGCGACACTGGGCGTTCGTGTCATGCCAATATCTTGCGGATACATGCCGTAAGGATGGCTAGGACCAGTGGCGCCTTGATATGGACTCTGTGTTCGAGGCATGGTAAAAGTGGAGGATGTGCTCAGGGTCCGTAATGGTCCAGATGTCGTATCGGATGTCTCGGAATCTGACCTGACGCTCCCTGTCCGCTGATGGGGTCGTGCTTGGACGGTATCATGGCGGAGTGTGAATGACCCTCCTCGACGACTGACTCCTTGTGAACCTCTACTTCGTATTGGTGTGTCTAGTGATGGCTCTGCCATTGCGTTGAATGATAGAGATCGTTGTGGCGTGGTGCAAGGCTGTGACGGTGTTTCTTCAGATCTGCCATGAGCAGATAATGGGTTGTAGCCATCGGCCACTTCCAACCGTTCCAAAGCGAAATCGTCACTAAAGATGTCCGGATTGGAAGATCGGATTGAGTTCCCTCTCTCGCTCGATTGCCGTCGTGAGGCTGTCGATGATTGTCGATTGGGTGGGCGCCCAGCCATGCTGAAACCGTCACCTTATCTCTCGGCTTCCGCCGACACTCGCAGTATCAGTGATCTCAATTCAATAGGGCAATGGCATTTACAGCTCGGAGACTTTGGATACACCAGAGTATCGGCAGCGATGGTGTGCAGGATTCGGGAAGGCGGTTGTGGATTGTCGGAAAGATGGAGTGTCGTTAAAAGGAACGTCGTTAAACGGGACAGAAATAGAAAAGTGATGAGCTAAGGTTGGTTCAGGGCGGCGGGCGGGGACTACGGCAGACCACAGAACCCACCTTTCACTCACTCTCTCACTCTCTGATACCTGATGTCTCGAATTTACAATCTTATTATGCATGCTTATATGTATAAGCCCTAGATCATATCTTAGTCGAGGGTGTACCCTTAGTACTGTGTTTGTCGATGGTAATTGGAACTTGGTGATCTCAAGTTATGAGTTTCATCTTCTCAACCCTCTTACCTGTACCATACTCCAACTTAGTGCACTGATGAGTCAGCTTTCGCTATGGAGCATCGCTCTGGCTGAGTGCCTGGTTTCACAACGCCGATTGGGTTAAGGTAGTGAAGCTAAACATGAGGCTAACCTCATCTGGAATATCTAACCTGATTGGTCCCTGACTTGGACCTGCATACCTTAACTACCGTACCTTAGGTACCTAAGTTAACGTTTGACTGCCTGTGCAGCGTCTGGGGATTCTAAGGTAACTTATACGAGGTATGGCTTGGAAACTGACAGTACTATACTGGTGACATTTTCCATCATTCACACCAGAGTTTCTTTTCTTTTCTTTTCTTCTTTCCAACTTTATTCAGTGACACGGTCAATTATTTGATGCTCTGCAGTCAATGGAGGTTTGTATCTGTTGCGGTAATGTTAAGCGTCAATGCCGTCAATGCCAATATTAACGCCGATTCTGATGGGGCAAGGGGGTGACGAAAAGTTTAAGCCCATTTTTAGACTAACGTTATTTGGGTGTTTTATAACAGTCAGACGAGGTCTTGGCTTGTAACGCTTCTTGAGAAGCTAATTCCGTGGACACTTACTTACCTAGGTAGGTACCTACCTTACCATATCTGATCTAAGGCTCTGTTTTATTACACCAGAAGACCGTACTAAACGTTTACAAACGCGTAATTTAAGAAGGTTAATTCTCACTCCATCCCTATGATGGGGAACCAAGAGAGATACCAGCAACAAATTGTTTTACAACGCCATTCCTGACCATTGTTGTCTACAACACCGCCAAGAACGTTGACTTGTGAGTGCCATTTCTTTGAAGACCTCATATCGGTGGTCTTAGAGAAGCTCTTACTAACATTTAGAAACATAACAGTGCACTTGTTTGTTGCCTCTTCAACTTGTGCTTCGCTTTCACCGTCACTGCTTGGACAACCTCCCGTCTACGACCCTACCTGATCGTCTGGAGCACTCAGCCACCCGAACTCGGCGCGTTTATACCATCAGCTTCTGAACCACTACAAAGACTCTCCGATCCTTCATCATGGACTCTCGACCGCAGAACATCGGCATCAAGGCTATAGAGATATACTTCCCCAGTCAGGTACGTCGCGCCCGCGACAGTGCAAATCAGAGCGCCAGTTCTTCGCCAAACAAATGCGAATGCAGGAAGCTCATCATTGATCGCAGTGTGTCGACCAAGCTGAGCTTGAAAAGTTCGATGGCGTCAGTCAGGGGAAGTACACCATTGGACTCGGCCAGACGAAGATGAGCTTCTGCGACGACAGAGAAGGTACGCTTGAAGTTGATGCTAGGAAAAATTGGGAAAAGTGCTAAGTCTGGATGCAGATATCTACTCGATAGCCCTCACGACCGTCTCCTCACTTCTCCACAAATACTCCATCGACCCTACTTCAATTGGTCGCCTGGAGGTCGGCACAGAAACGCTTCTGGACAAGTCAAAGTCGGTCAAATCCGTCTTGATGCAGCTTTTCTCCCCGTCCGGCAACACCAACATCGAAGGTGTTGACACGGTCAATGCGTGCTACGGCGGCACCAATGCTCTCTTCAACGCCATCAATTGGATCGAGTCTTCTGCTTGGGATGGACGCGAGGCAATCGTGTGCGCTGGCGATATCGCTCTTTACAAGAAAGGCAATGCAAGGCCAACTGGCGGCGCTGGCTGTGTTGCTATGCTCGTTGGACCAAACGCGCCCTTGGCATTCGAGCCGGGACTCCGTGGGACCTACATGCAACACGCCTACGACTTCTACAAGCCAGATCTCACCTCCGAGTACCCGATCGTGGACGGACATTTCTCGGTCAACTGCTACACGCAGGCCGTCGACGCTTGCTACAAAGCCTACAACGCTCGCGAGTCGACTTTACAAAAGGCCGCAGCCAACGGTCACGTCAACGGCAACAGCGCCCACTCCGAGTCAGAAGACACCAACACCCCCCTCGACCGGTTCGACCATATCGTCTTCCACGCTCCGACCTGCAAACTCGTCGCGAAATCCTACGCGCGCATGCTCTACAACGACTACGTCGCCTCTCCCTCCCAACCGGCCTTCGAATCCGTCCCCGCTGAGATCCGCGACCTCAGCTACGAGCAATCCCTATCCGACAAATCGGTCGAAAAGACCTTCATGGCCCTCAGCAAGAAACGCTTCCAACAGCGCGTCCAGCCCAGCATTCAGGTCCCGACCATGTGCGGCAACATGTACTGCGCCAGCGTGTACGGCGGCCTCGTCAGTCTGCTCAGCAACGTTGGCGCGGAGCAGTTGAAGGGCAGGCGCGTCGGCATCTTCAGTTACGGCAGTGGGCTGGCGAGCTCGTTCTTCAGTCTGAAGGTGGTGGGCGATGTGAGCAAGATGGTCGAGAAGGTCGATCTGCATGCCAGATTGGACGCCCGACGGACGGTGGCGCCGGAGGTTTTCGATGAGGTATCCATTACACTCCGCCCTGATGCTTTGCAGGAGAATCGACGTGTGCTAACCAGATTCACTAGATGTGCACCCTCCGCGAAAAAGCTCATCTGCAGAAAAGCTACGAGCCGAAAGGGACTCCGGACACCATTGTCAAGGGGACGTACTTTCTTACGGAGATTGACGATATGTTTAAGAGGAAGTATGAGATTAAAGCATAGGGAGGGTGTTTGGGGATCGGGCGAGTGAGTGAGCGGTTTTGGGCTTTCCCGCTCCGTAGGTTGGAGGCCGAGCAGGCTTGTATATGGGATGTTATCAGGTTGGGTCGAGTCAAGTGCGGCATGGCGATGATAAAGACTAGTCTTTCTGACGCATGCGTGGTTTTTTGGTTTCGCCCGGTAGGTGAGGTAGTGTTGCATCCAACGCGATAGATCAGAGAAGATGAGGTCCATTTGTATCTATCTACCCTAGAAGTATTTCAAATACCAATATATACTTTAGCCTAAATTGAAGACATCTATTCTAAAGAGAATCTCACCCTACTCTAGGAAGGAACATGAACTCTATGCCCTATCTATCCATCTATCCGCGCACTGATATGTACCCATCCCACTCAGTGACCCTAACCTTACCCGGTACTCACTCCTCACTAGACTCCAAACGATCAGTACGAAAACCCTCACAACTTCGGCAGCGCCTTCATCTCCCCCTCCTCCCCTCTCGCCCTCCTCCCCCGCGCCTCCCTCATCCTCCCCAGCACCTCCTCAAACCCACCAACCCCCACCTCACCCCCCAACCCCCCCACATCAACCTCCCTCTTATCCCCCATCCCCGCCTCCACAAACCA
>JAABUJ010001096.1_pt1 | contig 42449 bp, 38 predicted proteins | sample 5559131 | NCBI WGS metagenome assembly JAABUJ01 (sample SAMN10711875, study PRJNA513366) | rock metagenome | isolation source: Antarctica rocks | place: Antarctica: Victoria Land, Mt New Zealand nord | collected 2016-01-07 | reverse complement strand
TTCTCCTGCGACTTACAACCCCGGCGCGGCCAAACCCCGGCGAAACCAACGCTCCCGGCCAGCTCCCAGCCGACCAATCGTCAGCGTATACGGGCGCACATCATCCCTCTACACGAGCCGCACCCAACTGATATGGAGAGCGCGTTGTCAAGGGGGGCGTCACGAATTTCTCGCTTTTGAGTTGGTTGTTGGTGGGGCGGTGGGTTGTGGTCGGCTGGGTGGGTGGCGGTCCGGCAGGCTGTGCGCGACGCGCGGTCAGACTGATATACGCGGGTTTGGGGATGCCGCAGGACCATGATTCGTCGTGGGGAGCCGCTGTCTGATATGGCGGTCGTTTTGTCAAGTGCGCGTGGGTAATCGCGGCCGCTGAGCGGTCCTGGGGCGGTTGGTCGGGAGTCCGGGGCGCCGGGCTCGGTATCGGCGTTGCCAGTCTGAAATGCGGGGATTGGTACCCCAGGGCCCGGGTTTCGTGCTGCCGGCGAGCGCTCTCTAAGAATCGAGCGTGACGGTCTCGCGCACTCGTGTCGGGACCGTTGCTCATAGACAGCTCGCGCGTGCCGGCCGCGTTGGCCCGGCGCCCTGGACTCACGACCAGGAGGGCTGTTGCCCGGGGTTAGTCGGCTGTCGCGGCAGCCCAGAGGAAGCAGGACAGCTCACGGGCGCACGCAACGACGGTCACGTTGCCTGGTTTCCCGCGGGCGCGCATCTTCTTGTGAACGCGGTAGAGGCGTTGTTGGGCGCGGTTGGAGATCTGCAGGACGTGGGCAGGCTGCCCTGCTTGGCGATTGCGGAGAGTCACGCCGAGCCTGGGCTCACGGGTGTAGTGCCAGGCGGCCTCGACCAGCAGCCGACGGGCGAGCATCGACCCGGTTTTCGTGATGCCCCCTTGGTGTGAGGACTCTCCGGACTGCGCCATGCTCGGAGTCAACCCCAGCCATGCCGACAGTGCGGTCGGTCGCTCAAACCGGGCCCAGTCCCCACCGAGCTCGAGATGTATGGTGAACGCGGTCAGCGTGTCGAGACCGCGGAACGCTCTGAGCCTGGAGACGGTCGGCCACCACAGCTCGTCGGTCGCGAGTTCTGAGAGCCGGCTAGCGATCGCCATCTTGCGAGCGGTGATCCCGTCGACGGCCGCGACAAGATCGGCGAACACCAGCTCGCTGGAGGTCTCATCAAACTTTTGCCGCGAAAGCCACGCGCGATGCCGAGCCGTCCAGGTCGACGCATCGGGGTACACCACGCCGTGTCGCAACAACATCTTCGAGACGCGGTTGCGCGCGGCTCCTAGATCACGACGACACGCGTCATGCGCCCGGGTCAGCTCCCGCGCGGCCTCGACCTCCGGCGGCGGGACGACCACCCGCGTCAGCGACCCCGCCAGCAGGCACCGGGCGAGCGGTTCGGCGTCCTTGCGATCGGTCTTCACCCGATCAGATGGCCCGCGCGGCGTCTTGCCCGGGGCGATCACATCGATCGCGACACCGGCCGCGACCGCCGCGCGATACAACCCGTACCCCGTCGGACCAGCCTCATAGCACGCCCGGACCGGGCCCGAGAGACCCTGCAACCAGCCGACCGCCTCATCCACTCCCGGCCCGAACTTGCGGCGGACCAGCTCGCCCGTCATCGAGTCAATCGCCGCCGCATGCGTCGAACGGGCATGGACATCCATCCCAACCCACGTCATCGTGCCGGTCATGGCCGGACCTCCTCAAACAGTTGTGGGGTCAGCCGGAGCCGCTCTCCGGCCAGACAAACCCCCGCGAGGAGCGTCCGGCCTATCAGCCCGGCAGGTCAAGCCTGCAACAGGCGACCCACGCCATAGGGTCCCGGTGTTGAAATGAGGTCTGCCCCGACGCGGGCGACGGTTCGCGTTAGGGTCGAAAGCCGGACCGGGGCCTGACCCAAATATTGTCTGGACCCCTTGGGTGTCCTGAGTTAGAAGTGTCGGCCTCGGTCTGTGCTTTCGGGAACCGGTCTGACCTGATAGGAGCGTTTGTCGACGTGATCTTTGACGTCGATCCCGACCGAGACGTTGTCGACCGGATCCTCCAGAAACCGTAGCGCGCAGCGCGCGTGCCGAGGAGGTCTTCATGGCCAGGAACATCAGGCGCAGTCCGGGACCGTCGAGCACGTTGATTACGCCCGATCGAGCAGGCAACGTGGTTGGGGTGGACCCGCACAAGCGGACGTTGACCGCGACCGTTGTCGATCCGCGCGGCGGGATCGTCTGCTCAGAGCACTTCCGCGTCTCGGGCGACGGGCACCGGTCGCTGGAGGCGTGGTCTGAGCAGTTCGGTCAGATCGTGCGCTGGGGGATCGAGGGCGCCTCGGGCTGGGGTCGGCACACCGCGATCTTTCTGGTCAGTCGCGGCTATGACGTGCGTGACGTGTGCCCCAACCGCACCGGCCGCCAAGACCGCGCGCGTCAGCGCGGCAAGTCAGACATGCTTGACTCTGAGCGGGTCGCGCGTGAGACGCTCGCGCACCCGCTGCTGCCCAGAGCGTTCAAGCGCGCCGGCCAGGACGCCGGCCCCGACGAGCAGGCCGAGCTTTTGACAGTCTGGTGGCAGGCGCGCTGCTCGCTGCTCAAGCGCCGCCAGCATGTGCTCTCAGAGGCTGAGGCGCTGCTGCGTGGTCTGCCCTTGGCGCTGATCGAGCAGCTGCCTGACAGCCAGGCGGTGCGCCCCCGCCTGGCGGCGCTGGCCCGCGTGACCCGCCGTCGGCGGTTTGATCCACCGACCAGGCTGCGGCTCACGCTGCTCAGCGGGTATCGCGCCGAGATCGCAAAGCTCGACACCGACGAGAAGCAGGTCACGCGCGAGCTCGCCACTCTCGTGCAAGCCAGCGGCAGCACGCTTGAGCAGCTCTGCGGACTGTCGACCGTGTCAGTCGCTGAGCTGCTGGTCGAGGTCGGCGACGTGCGCCGGTTCACCGAAGGCGGGTTCGCGCGCTTTAACGCCACCGCGCCGCTGGCCGCCTCCACCGCAGAAGGACCCGGAGAGCCAGTCCGCCACCGCCTCAATCCCGGCGGTAACCGGCGCGTGAACGCGGTCCTTTACCGGATGGCGATCACCCAGCTGCGCTGCGAGCCGCGCGCCCAGGCGCTCTACGCCAACGCCCGCGCTCACGGACACACCAAGAAGGAGGCCCGCCGGATCCTCAAACGCCACCTCTCCGACGTCGTGCACCGTCGCATGACCCGCGACCTCGTCGCGCATTCCGCCCAGCCCCTCCTCGCTGCCTAAACCGCGCGCGACGACCGGGGGCAGTCAAGGAAGGTCTGTCAGGACCCGAGCGAAGCCAGCCGCACCGCGGCCTCCTTGACGGCGCGACTAAGGCGCGCCAAACCTCGCGGCGACGAGGGGAGCTGCACGTGCTCTGTTTCCGGCGACCTATCCATCGCGGGCCGCCTTCGCATGCCCGCACAACGCCTCCCACAGCGCCGACGCGCAACCCAAACATTGCACCATCGTCATCGCGACTCTTGAGGCCCCCGCTCCGCCGGGCCCTCCGACTTGACATAGGAGCTTCTAATCGACGCTTCCTCAGTTAGCGCACGCCTGGTTCACGAGGTCTGCGCTCGCTGACGGCCCCACGGATGAAGTCGACAATGTGCTGTAGGGAGGCGCCGGGCGTGAACACCTCGGCGACGCCTATGCGCTTGAGCTCCGGGATGTCGTCGTCGGGTACTGTGCCGCCCACGGTGAGCACCACATCATCGACGCCCTGCTCCCGCAGCAGCTCGGTGATGCGCGCCACCAGTGTCATGTGCGCCCCGGACAGGATCGACAGCCCGACCGCGTCGGCGTCCTCCTGGATCGCCGTCTCGACGATCTGCTCCGGCGTCTGGTGCAATCCGGTGTAGATGACCTCCATGCCCGCGTCGCGCAGCGCACGGGCGATGATCTTGGCGCCGCGGTCATGGCCATCGAGGCCAGGCTTGGCCACAACCACGCGAATCTTGCGCGTGGCGTGATCGGAAATGCCGGCGATGACGCTCATAGCGAACCGCACAGCGCGGGCCCGTAGTCGCGACGGCAGTCGTGGAACCCGACGCGCGCGTAGGAGGCGTTCGTCGCCCGGCGCGGTCGCCCATGGCCACCGACGAGGCGCAGGACATAGCAGCCGGAATGGCGCGCCAGCGCGCTCGCCGCCCCCACGAGTACCCGCGCGACTCCGCTCACGCGTGCCGCGTCGACTGCATAAAGGGCGAGAAGCCGCGCCTCCGGCGTCGACCGGCTCAGCCGGGGGGTCGTCATCACCGCGGCCATATGGTCGCGCTCGGCGAGCATGATGGTGATGTCAGAGCGCGCGAAGAACGCCAGCGCCTCGACGTCGATGGAGCCGGGACGGCGAATCGTGAGGTCGAGGACGCGGGAAGCACGGCGGTGGCCGCGCCAGGCGGCTGATTTTGAGGGGAAGGCACGAGACAGTCATGCATGATATCTTATTGGTGTCCACAGAGGAGGAGGAATGGCGACTAGGTCCATGCCCGAGGCGGTGCTCGAGCGCGTCGATACGGAAGACGCGGTTAAGTTGACCCAAGAGATCGTGCGCATCCCCAGCGTGGTCGGCGATGAGGCCGCGCTGTCGGATAGCCTCGCGTCGCGCATGCGCGGGATGGACTACGACGACGTTTATCAGCAGGAGGTGCTGCAAGGACGCAAGAACGTTGTCGGCGTCGTCGACTCCGGTCGCCCCGGGCCGACGCTCGTGCTCACCGGTCACATCGACACCAAGCCGGTATGCGTCGGCTGGAACGAGGACCCCTATGCTGGCCGTCTCGACGGCGACCGTCTATACGGGCACGCCGTGATGGACATGAAGGCCGGCATCGCCGGGATTGTCTCGGCCGGCTCGGCGCTGGCCCAGTGCAAGGAGCTCTGGCGCGGCCGAGTACTCGTGTCAGGCGTTGTCGACCACATGGGCGATCAGCTAGGCGCGATTCGGTTCTTCGACGAGCATCCGGCGGACTACTGCCTGCTCGCTGAGCTGACCGATCTCGACGTCTACCTCGGTCATCGCGGTCGCCTGTACTGGGACATCACCTGTTACGGGCGCTCCGCCCACACCTGTCGGCGTCACGACGCGGTCAACTCGATTGCGTGCATCACGCCGCTGATCGACGAACTCGAGGCGTTGCGCTGGGAGCCCGATGTTCCCGAGTGGATCACCGAGCTCGTTGGCCCGGAGCTCTACACAGCGGTCGGCAGGATCTACGGCGGGCTGGCGCCAGGCGGACCGTCGATGATTCCCGACAAGACGACGATCCGCGTCGACTCACGTCCCCATCCAGGGATCGAAGCAGAGCAGGTGGGCGCCTATCTCCAAGCCGCCGTCGATCGTGCCCAGTCGCGGGTCTCCGACGCGCGCTACGAGATGGTGCTCGCCGATCGCAAGGACGCCTACTTGATCGAGCGGGACCACGAGCTAGTGCAGGCGCTGGATGCCGCCTACGAAGCGGTAACGGGCGAGCGGCCGAGCTATGGAGCAGGGTCGTGGCTCGCCGACACCGCGAGCTTCGGCAAGCTGGTACCGACGGTGATCTTCGGCCCCGGCCACGATCCCGTTTACACGCCGAACGAGTGGCTGCACACGGGCGACATCACGTGCGCGGCTCGGGTCAACGCCGTGATGTCGACGATCCTGCTCGCGCCTGAGGCGTAGCGGATGCTCGACCGTTTGCAAGGCGTCGGAGCGCTGCGGCGGCTGGCGGCGACATGCGCGGGGGTCCGGACTGACGAGCGGTGCCTGATCGTCACTGACAGCGCCGCCGATCCCGCCATCACGGACGCGATGGCCGTCGTCCTGCGCTCGCTCCGCGCCACCGTCGTCGTCGTCGAGTCCGAGCCCGTCGAGCTGCCCGGGGACGAGCCGCCGCCAGCGGTGTGTGCCGCGATGCTCCACGCCGACGTGATTTTCGAGTTCACCTCGAGCTTCGCCGGCGCCAGCCGGGCTCGGCGGGACGCTTGCGCCCGAGGCGCGCGGTACCTGACGGTGCCTGGGCTGACGGCGACAACGCTCCGTCGGAGCGGCCCGTTCGACGCCGACTTCGCGTCCGCTGGCGAGCGGGCGAAGCGGCTGGCGATGACGATCGATGACGCCGACGAGTTCCACCTGACGAGCCCGCTCGGGACCGATCTTCGGGGCAGCTTCGAAGGGCGCGCGGGACGGCCTCTGTGGGGCATCGCTAACGAGCCTGGCGGCTACGCCGCGCCACCAGACATCGAAGTCGGCGCGGCGCCGGTCGAAGGCACAGCGAACGGCCGGGTTGTCGTCGACGGATCGCTGCTCTTCCTCGGCCCCGCGCAGCTCGCGTCGCCGGTCGAGCTGCAGTTCGAGGACGGACTGCTCAGTGGGCTCGACGGCGCCGAGGCTTGGCGCCTGCGCGACGCGCTCGAGCGCTCGGGCGATGAGCGGATGCGCACGCTGGCGGAGGTCTCGATCGGCCTGAACCCCCTCGCCCGGCCCGGGGGGTCTCCACTTGAGCTGGAGGGGATCGTCGGCGGCGCGCACGTCGCGCTCGGCAACAACGTGCCGTACGGCGGATCGGTCGCCGCTCGGTCGCATATCGACTGCGTGTTGCTGCGCGGCCAGCTCGAGCTCGACGGTTGCCGCCTCGATCCATCGGCCTAGTCGATGGGCGTCACCGAGGACATCGAGGCGCTCGTCGCGATCGCGGCCCCGACCTTCGCGGAGGACGCCCGCCTGAGCTGGCTCGAGCGGCGCCTCGCCGATGTCCCCGGCGAGCGCCGGAGGGGTGCGTCGAGCAGCCTCGTGTGGTCGTGGGGCGGAAGCCGTCCCGAGCTCGTCGTCACGGCGCACGTCGACACGGTCTTTCCCGAGGGCACGGTGCTAGGGGTCAAGCGTGTGGGAGACGATTTGGTCGGTCCCGGGGTGGGCGACAACGCTGCCGCCGTGGCCGTGGCCATCGCCGTCGCCGAGCGTCTGCTCGCGGTCGAGCAGCTCGCGCCCGGCGCGGTCGCCTTTACCGTTGGCGAGGAGGGCCTGGGCAACCTGCGCGGGGCAGTCGAAGTCTGCGAGCAACTCGCGCCGCACGCTTTTATCGCGCTCGAGGGGCACGGGCTCGAGCACGTGATCGTCGACGCCGTCGGGAGCCTGCGCGCACGGCTGAAGGTCACCGGTCCGGGCGGACACTCGTGGGTCGACCGAGGGACGCCGAGTGCGATCACCGCCCTCATGCGCTGTGCGGCCAGTCTGCTCGAGCTCGACGAGCCGGCGGCGCCGGTGAACGTCGGCACCGTCGGCGGCGGTCGCTCGGTTAACGCGATCGCCGACCGTGCCGAATGCCTCGTCGAGCGGCGCGCGTTGTGCGAGGCTCCGCTCGACCACTTCGCGACGGCGCTGGAGGCCCTGCGCGTCGACGACCGCCTCTTGCTGACGGTCCAAATCATTGGCCGCCGGCCGGCCGGCCGGCTCGCGCGCGACGGATCATTGCTCGCCAGCGTACGCACCGCGCGGGCACGGCTGGGCCTCGCCGACACGCTTGGCGAGGGTTCGACGGACGCCAATGCCGCGATCGCGCGGGGGATCCCCGCGCTCTGCCTTGGAGTGGCCTACGGAAGCGGGATGCACACGCTGAGCGAGCGGATCGCCGCTCCATCGCTGAAGCTGGGCGCGGCGCAGCTGCACGAAGTTATGCGCAGCCTGCTCGGTTGCCCAACCGTAGCCCGAAAACGCAGTGGCAGGTGATGCACATCATGTATGATATCCCAATGTCCACAACGTCGTCGATGGAGATCTCGCAGCGCGAGGAGCGGCTGCGTTCGGCGTGGCGGGAGTGGCGCGAGGCGGTCGAGCAGGCGGGCATCGGAGAGGCTGTGACTGACTCCGGCATCCCCGTCGAGCCGCTTTATACCCCGCTCGATGCCGGAGATGAGGATTACTTCGAGCGGCTTGGGCTGCCTGGGCGACCGCCGTTCACGCGCGGGATCTACGACTCCATGTACCGCGGGCGGATGTGGACGATCCGCCTGTACTCGGGCTGGGGAACGCCCGAGGACACCAACTCGCGCCTTCTCTACCTTCTCGAGCGCGGCCAGACGGGCCTGAGCGTCGCGCTGGACCTGCCAACGCAGATGGGGCTCGACTCTGACGAGCCCCTCGCGCGGCCAGAGGTGGGCAAAGTCGGAGTCGCGGTTGCCTCGCTCGCCGACATGGAACGGATCTTCCAAGACGTGCCGCTGGACCGCGTGAGTACGTCGTTCACGATCAACGCGACGGCGCCGATACTCCTCGCGATGTACCAGGTGGTGGCGGAGAAGCAGGGCGTCGCTCCAGCAGCCCTGCGCGGAACGGTCCAGAACGACATCCTTAAGGAGTATCTGGCGCGCAAGACGTACATTTATCCGCCCGCGCCGTCAATGCGACTCGCGGCCGATGTCATCGAGTACTGCACACGCACGCTTCCGAAGTTCAACCCGATCAGCGTGTGCGGCTATCACATGCGACAGGCCGGGTGCGACGCGGTGCAGGAGATCGCGCTGGCGCTCTCCAACGCGGCGGCCTACGTACAGGCGGTCATCGACCGCGGCATCCCCGTAGACGAGTTCGCTCCGCAGATTTCCTTCAACATTTCGACGATGCGCGACTTTTTCGAGGAGATCGCAAAGCATCGCGCCGCCCGGCGCATCTGGGCGCGCGTAATCTCCGAGCGCTTCGGCAGCCGCGATGAACGCTCCGCTCGGCTGCGGCTCTACTCCGGCGGCGACGGGACCTCGCTGACGGCCGCCGAGCCACTCAACAACATCATGCGCGTAACCCTCCAGGCGCTCGCGATCACCCTGAGCGGCGCCCAGGCCGTGCACACGATGTCGTGGGACGAGGCGCTAGGGCTTCCGTCCGAGGAGGCTGTCCTGCTTGCCCTTCGCACCCAGCAGATCATCGGCTACGAGAGCGGCGTGTCACGCACCGCCGACCCGCTGGGAGGCTCCTACTACGTCGAGTCGCTGACGAGCGAACTCGACCGCCGCGCCAGCGAGCTGATGGACCGGATCGAACGCAACGGCGGCGTTGTCGCCGGTATCGAGGATGGGTCGCTCGAGCACGAAATCGCCGAGTCGGCGTACGTTCAGCAGCAGCAGATCGAGTCGGGCGAACGCGCCATCGTGGGCGTCAACTGCTTCGCGGCCAACGAGGGGGCGCAGGCCGGCCAGAGACCGTTCACCGTCGGTGCGGACGTTCTTGACCGCCAGCTCGCGCGGCTGCACCGCGTGCGTTGCGAACGTGACGGCGACGCCGTGCGTGCCGCCTTGGTGCGGCTCGAGAACGTCGCGCGCGGTGACGACAACACGATGCCGGCGATCATCGACGCGGTGCGTACGTACGCGACCGTCGGCGAGATCTCGGGCGCGCTCGCCGGCGTGTTCGGTCGCCACCACCCCCAGAGCGTGATCTGACCCGATGACACGGCTCCTTCCGACGGTGGCGCTCGACCACGTTGGCATCGCCGCCGAGCATTCGGCGACGGCATTGACTGGCGCACTCGATGGCGGATCGCTGGCAGGGCGCCAGATGCCCAGCGGCGTCGCCGTCGGGCGCTTCGGTCCCCATCAGGCGCTCGAGCTTGTCTGGCCGGCGCGGCCGCGGTCGCCCATCGAGGGATTCCTGGCGCGGCGCGGTCCCGGGCTTCACCACGTCGCGCTGCGCGTCGATGCGGAGCTCGAAGCGTTGCGCGCGCGGCTGGCCGCGGCTGGGCTCGAAGTCATTGGTAATCGCGTGGAGCCGTCCGCGGACGGCCGTCCTTGTCTGTTTCTGCATCCACGCTGTATGGGCGGGGTCCTCACTGAGCTGGTGCAAGGAGCGCCGCGGCGTGGCTGACGCGCCCGGCGATCGCTTCCCGTTAGCCGGCGTCAAGGTCCTTGACCTCACGCAATATGTTGCGGGACCGTACTGCACCCAGGTGCTTGCCGACCTGGGAGCGACCGTCCTCAAGGTCGAGCGACCGGGCACCGGCGACGTCTACCGTATCCAGGGGCCAGTGTTCCAGGGCGGCGAGAGCGCGAGCTTCCTGGCCCTCAATCGTGGCAAGCGCTCGATCGTCCTTGACCTACGCGAGGAGGGCGATCGCGCCCGGGTGGTCGCGCTCGCCGACGACGCCGACGTGCTTGTCGAGAACATGCGCCCAGGCACACTCGATCGCTACGGCCTCGACTACGAGGCGTTGTCGGCGCGCAACTACGGCCTCGTGTACTGCTCGATCTCGGGCTTCGGACAGACCGGACCCGACGCCGGGCGCGGCGCCTACGACCTGACGATCCAGGCGCTGTCAGGCCTGATGTCGCTGACCGGCCACCCCGGTCAGCCTCCGGCGAAGATCCCCGTCGCGGCGCTGGACTTCGGTGCGGCGCTGTACGGGGTGATCGGCATCCTCGCCGCGCTGCATCAGCGCGCCGAAACGGGACACGGCCAGCGGGTCACGACCTCGCTGCTGGAGACGAGCCTGGCCTGGCTGTCGATGCACGCGATGACGTACCTGATCGGGGGCGAGGAACCTGGCCCGATGGGCAGCCGCAGTCCGTTCTTCGCGCCCTATGAGGCGTACGCCACGGCCGACGGACACCTCGTAATCGTCGGCACAGGTGGCGAGCGGGGCTGGGAGGCCTTCTGCGCTGCGCTCGGGCTGGAGGCGCTGGGCGACGATCCAAGGTTCCGCGACAACAGCCTCCGCGTCGCCCATGCCGAGGAGCTACGCGAGGAGGTCGAGGCAATGCTGCGCACCAGCGACACCAGCTACTGGGAGTCGAGGCTGAGCTCGGCATCCGTCCCCTACGCTCCGGTCCGACGGCTCGCGCAGGCACTGGAGTCGCCAGAGGTGGCCGAAGTCGGCACCGTAAGCAGCATAGAGCACCCCACCGCCGGAACGATCCCCATCGTGCGTCTGCCGATTAGCTTCTCGGACTCCGCGTCGACGTCGACGACGGCGCCGCCCCGTCTCGATGCCGATCGTGGGCGCGGCTTCGGACCGCACGGCGACGAGAGCTGACGAGCTCCTGCGCCTCAGCCTCGAGGTGGCCGAGCGAGTCCGCCTCGACGCTGTGGATGTGCGCGACGACGGCGTCGGCGGCCGCGTCGGCGGCGCCGGCGACGATCGCGTCGTAGATCCGTTGGTGCTCAGCGATGGAGCGCACGGTCCTGTCGGGCTCGTGCAACGACACGCTGCCGATGAGGCCGAGCAGCGAACGAATGCTGCTGAGCGTCTTCACCATCCACGGATTGCCATGGCCTTCGGCCATGATGTCGGTGAACAGCGGGATCAGTCGCAGCAGTTCCGCGTGGTCGCCAGCCTCGTCGGCCCGCAGCGATCCCTCGACGTTTCGCTGCAGGCGGCGCATGACTGCTGACGGACGATGCGTTGCAAGCTCGCGGGCGATGTGTCCTTCAAGCGCGCGGCGCATCTCGCAGATCGCGCGCACGTCCTCCGGCATGAGCCGCGTGACGCGAGCCCCACGGTAGGACTCCATTTGCACCAGTCCGTCGCGCTGCAGGCGGATCAGCGCCTCGCGCACCGGCGTCTTGCTGATCCCGTACTCCTGGGCAAGCCGGGACTCCACAAGCGGCGCGCCGGGCGGATGGGCTCCATCGAGAATTGCGTCGCGCACACGCTCGTAGGTCAGCTCGTCGATCCGACTCCCCTGGATCTTTGTCGCCATCGTGAGATATCGTATCCGCCGCGGCGGCGACCCCACGAATTCGGACCTCAGTCGGTGGCGATCGACGGCCAGCGGCGAGTGTGCTCACGAGCCAGCCCCTCGACCGCATCGCGCTGGTAGCCGGCCAGTTCGCGCAGCGACGGCGCGAGGAAGTCCTCAAAGGGATCTGCATGACGGTCTCCAACGCCGGCCATCGCCTCAACGATCGCCAGCCCGCAGAACGGCGCGTACGCCGGGCTGTAGCCGCCCTCCTGGATGAAGGCGATGCGGCCGGAGCAGATGTTCTCCGCGAGCGCGAGCAGGCGATCCGCGATGCCGGCGAAGCCCTGAGCGGTGACAGCCAGCCGTGCCATCGGGTCGAAGACGCTGGCGTCCAGGCCGCAGGCAACGATGATGAGTTCGGGCGCGAACTCCCGCAGCACCGGCGCGACGATCCGGTCGAGCGCGAGCTGGTATGCCGCGTCACCGGTTCCGCCCGGGAGCGGCAGGTTCACGTTGCGGCCAGCCCCGGCAACGCCACCGACGACCTCGACGCCCCCCGTATCAGGCGGGAACATCCGGTCCTGATGCAGCGAAACGGTCAGGACCGAGGCATCCTGCGCGAAGATCGCTTCCGTGCCGTTGCCGTGATGGACGTCGATGTCGACGATGGCGATCCGGTCCACTCCGAGCTCTGACTGCGCTGTTCGCGCCGCCACTGCGACGTTGTTGAAGATGCAGAAGCCGAACCCCATCTCGCGTGAAGCGTGATGGCCGGCACGTCGCAGCATCGCGTAGGCGTTAGGCGCCGAGCCCTCGACCACCGCTCGCACTGCAGTAATCGCCGACCCCGCGCTCAGCAGCGCGAGATCGTAGGACCGCCCGTCCATCGGCGTGTAGCCGCCGCCGCCGTCACCACCGCCCGCACGTGAGATCGCGGACATCCGGGCCACGTGCTCGTTGGAGTGCGCCCGCTCGACCTGCGCCGGCGTGGCGGGCGTAGGCGCGACAATGTCGAGCACCGGATCAAGGCCGGCCCGGCGAATCACCTCGCGCATGCGCAGCGAGCGCTCGGGGTTATCGACATGGGGCAGCGTGCCCTGCACCAAGCCTCCCTCGTAGAGGTACAGAGCCGCGTTCCCTGTGTCGTGGATCGCGAAGCGGTCGTCCCAGCAGAGCAGTGTCAATGGTCTCTCCTTTATGTCGATCCTGCGCCCAGCGATCGTATCTGATATCTTGCCGCTCACGAGGGTCCCTCGGTCCTCACAGGGCAATTCTCGGCAATTGGACAGGAGAGCATGGCGACGGTGATGAATAACGCGGCCGCCGAATTCGCGGACCGCGAGCACGGGATGCTCATCGGCGGTGAGCGCGTCGAGGCTTCCGACGGCGAGCGCTTCGACGTCATCGACCCCGCGACCGGACGGCGCTTTACGTCCGCGCCCGCCGGCCGGCTCGACGACGTCGATCGTGCCGTCGCCGCCGCTCGTGCCGCCGCGCCGGCTTGGGCGGCGATGGCGCCAAACCGGCGCGCCGAGCTGCTGTGGAACCTCGGGACCCGGATCGCGGAGGCTGCCGACGAGTTCGCGACGCTCGAGGCGCTCGACAACGGCAAGACCATCGCCGACGCACTCGCCGTGGACGTCGCGCTGTGCTCGGAGATCTTCCGCTACTACGCGGGCTGGGTGACCAAGCTCGAAGGCGCAGCAATTCCGGTCGCCAACGGCGCTCACCTGCACGTCTACACCCGCCGCGAGCCGGTGGGCGTCGTGGGCGCGATCATCCCCTGGAACTTCCCGCTGCTGATGTGCGGCTACAAGCTGGGGCCCGCGCTGGCCGCCGGCAACACAATCGTGCTCAAGCCCGCCGAACAAACGCCGCTGAGCGCCCTACGGCTGGCCGACCTGATCGGGGAGGTCGGCTTTCCGCCTGGCGTGGTCAATGTTGTGACCGGCTTTGGCGACACGGCGGGCGCGGCGCTCGCCGCTCATCCCGGCGTCGACAAGATCACGTTTACGGGTGAGACGACGACCGGTCAGAAGATTCTCGAGGCTTCCAAGGCGAACCTCAAGCGCGTCTCGCTCGAGCTGGGCGGCAAGTCGCCCAACATCGTCTTCGCCGATGCCGACATCGACGCGGCGATCGAGGGCACCTACGGCGCGGTCTTCTTCAACCAGGGTCAGTGCTGCGTCGCCGGCGCCCGCGTCTACGTAGAGGAGCCGATCCGAGAGCAGTTCGTTGAGCGCCTCGTCGAGCGCGTGCACGCGACGCGGCTTGGCAGCGGGCTTGATCCGGAGACGACGATGGGGCCGCTGGTCAGCGCCGAGCAGCTCGAACGCGTGACGAGCATGGTCGACTCTGGCCTCGACGAGGGCGCCACCGACGTCGCCAACGGCGGTCGCGCCACCGAACCCGAGCTCGCCGGCGGCTACTTCGTGCGCCCGGTCGTCTTGACCGGCGTGCGACCCGGAATGCAGGTGATGCGCGAGGAGATCTTCGGCCCAGTCGCGCTCGTGAGTGGCTTCAGCGCTGAGGACGAGGTCATCGCTGCCGCCAACGACACTGAATTCGGGCTCGCGTCCGGCGTGTGGACGCGTGACGTCGGGCGCGCCCACCGCATCGCCGCGCAGTTGCACGCCGGGACCGTCTGGATCAACACGTACGGCTTCTTCGACGTGGCCATCCCGTACGGCGGATTCAAGATGAGCGGCTACGGCAAGGAGCTCGGACGCGAGGCACTCGATCCGTACCTCGAGACCAAGACGGTCTGGACGGATCTCTCGTGATCACCGCAGCGAACAGCAGGGCGTGCTGATGAGGGCCGCCGTGCTGGAGAAGAGCGGGTCCGTTTGCCTACGCGACGTCGCGGCGCCGGAAGCTGACGGGTGGGCGCTCGTCGATGTGCGTGCGGCAGGCGTGTGTGGCACGGAGCTGCACTTTCTCGACGGGATGCTGCCAGCGCCACATCATCCGTTTGTGCTCGGACACGAGATCGCGGGCGTCGTCCGGGAGGCCCCGCCCGATGCCGACGTCGCCGCCGGCGACCGCGTGGCGGTCTACAATTTCGTCGGCTGCGGTGAGTGTCACTGGTGCCGTACGGGCCGCGAGTCAATCTGCGTTTCGCCCAAAGGCCAGCTCGGGTTCACGATCGATGGAGGCTTCGCCGACATCGCCCGCGTACCCGCGCGCAACCTCATCAGGTTGCCGGACTCGGTGTCCTTTGAGGACGCCGCGGTGCTCAGCTGTAGCGGTATGACGGCGGTTCACGCGACACGCCTGGCGGGCGTAACCCTCGGGCAGACCGGCATCGTCAACGGGGTCGGGGGTGTCGGGTTGATGGTCATCCAGGTGCTCGTTGCCGCCGGCGCACGTGCGATCGCGGTCGCCGACTCCGAGGCGAAGGCTGCCCTGGCCCGCGAGGCCGGCGCCGCCGAGGTCGTCGTGCTCGACATGGGGAAGGGCTATGGGACGCTACCCGACCGCGTCCGCGAGCTGACCGTGAGCGCCGACCACTACTTCGAGCTCGTCGGCTCGGCGGCGACGATGCGGGCCGGGATCCTCTCGCTCGGCCCGCGCGGGACCTGCGTGCTGATCGGCTACACGGGCGACGACCTGACGATCAACCCGGTCGAACTGATCCTCTCCGAACGGCGCATCGTCTCCTCCGTGGCGGCCGCCCAGCAGGACCTCGAAACGGCGCTCGGGCTTGCGGCCGACGGGCGGCTGAGCGTGGCGATCGACACGCGCTACCCGCTCGACGAGGTCGGCACGGCGCTGCACCGCCTGCGCGCGCGCGAGGTGCGCGGCCGCAACGTCCTCATCTGGTGATGCGCTACGGCGTCACACTCCAGGGGGTCGACGATCCCGATCGGTTCGTCGAGCTCGTCACCCGGATCGAGGAGCTTGGCTACGACGACCTGTGGCTGACTGACTCCTCGCTGCACGCTGGCGAGGTCTACGTGTACGCGACGCTCGCGCTGCGCGCGACGCGACGGATCCGCGTCGGAACGGCCGTGACCAACCCGCTCACGCGGCATCCCGCGATCACCGCGAACGCCTTCGCGACACTGCACCAGCTCGCGCCTGGCCGAGTCGTGTGCGGCATCGGCGTTGGGGACCGGCCGCTATTGGAGATAGGCCTCAAGGCCGCGAAGATCGACACGCTGACCACCACTGTGCAGACGCTGCGGCGGCTCTGGTGCGGCGACGAACTCGATGACGCGGCCGGCCCTCACAGCGCCGGCGCGCGCCTACGGCGGCCGCCGGGCGAACTGCCCGTGTACTGGGCCGCAAGCGGTCCGCGGACGCTACGCGCCGCTGGCGAGCACGCCGATGGCGTGATCCTGCTCGCCGGCCTGTTTCCTGAGGGCCTGGATTTCGCGCTCGAGCACCTCGACCGAGGACGCGCAGTGAGCGAGCGCCGAAGCTTTACGCGCACGTGCTTCCTCTACGGCTCGCTGCGCGAGGACGAGCGCACAGCGATCGACGAAGCGCGTACGATCGCCGCGTGGTTCCCGCAGACGGCGCCGGCGTACGCCCGCCTCGCAGGGATGAGTGACGAGCTGATCGCCTCGATTGTCGCCACCTACGGTGGTGGCGAGTTTCAGGATGCCTCGGCGGCGGCCGAGCTAATCTCCGACGATCTCGTGCGCAAGCTCGCCTTCGTGGGCACTCCAAGGACAGCCGCGACGAAGCTCGACTGGTTGCGCGAGCGTAAGTTGGAGGCTGTCAGCGTGTTCCCTCTCGGAGCCGATCGCCAAGGAACGATCGAACGGTTCGCCACTATGGCCCAGGCATGAGCGGGTCGTTCTGTGATCGCCTGCGCGACGCCTCCATGCCGGTGTGGCGCGTTCTGCCCGGCCATCCTTTCGTCCATGAGCTCGCCGCCGGCACACTGCCGGCGGAAAAGTTCCGCTTCTACCTCGAGCAGAACCTCCTCTACCTCCCGGAATACGCGCGCGCGATCGCCATCGGCGTCGCACGCACGCGTGACACCGCGGAGCTGCGTAGCCTTGCCGCCGCGCTCGCCAACATCGTCGAAACCGAGATCCCCGAGAACTGTGAGCTGCTCGAGCGCGTGATCGCTGCCGGCGCCCGCGACCGCGGGGGTACGACCGCGGTCGCACCGGCGACCCTGGCCTACACGAGCTACCTGCTTGCCTCAGCGTTCCGCGGCGGACCGCTCGACATCATGACCGCGATCATGCCGTGCGCGTGGAGCTACGGAGAGATCGCCCGCGGCCTCCGTGCGGTCGACGCTGGCCATCCGATCTACTCCGACTGGATCGGCTTGTTCGCCAGTGACACCTATGCCGAGCTCGTCGAGCGGATGAAAGCGGACATCAATGCGCTGGCCGCACGCGGCGCTGCCGATGAGTCACGACTCGCCGACACGTTTCGCAACGGTGTTCGGCTAGAGCTGGGTTTCTGGCGGATGGCGTACGAGCTCGAGCAATGGCCGGATGCGGCGCTCGACCTGCACGAGCTTGCAACGTGATGTCTCGTATCTAATATACTATAGTGCCGGGCGCACGAGCCACCGGTCCCGGGAGGGTAGAATGAGCCAACCGATCGTCATCCGCAACGGGACCGTCTTGACGCTGAACGACGCAGACGACGTCCGCTTCGGTGGCACCGTCGTGATTGAGAACGGGCGGATCACGGCCGTACTCGGAACTGACGACGCGGCCGGCGCAGACCGTCGCGATGCGCGCGTGATCGACGCAAGCGGCAAGATCGTGATGCCTGGGCTGGTCGACCTGCACTACCACACGGCGCTCGGCAAGGGCTGGAGCGACCACCTGCCGCTCTGGGAGTACCTGCAGACCTGCTGGTACCCGATGATCCGGGCACTCGATCCCGACGCCGCGCGCTGGGCGGCGCTGGCCAGCTACGCCGAGTCGATCCGCTGTGGCGTCACGACGGTGAATGACATGTATCGTCACCTCGACGCCCTCGCCGACGCGGCCGAGGAGATCGGCATTCGGGCCGTGCTCTCTAACGACGTAGCCGTCGACGAGGAGCGCCTCGATACTCTTGCGGACAACGAGCGTGCGTTTCGCGCCAACCATGGTCGCGCCGACGGGAGGGTGCAGGTCAGGATCGGCATCGAATGGCTGCCGCTGGCTTCCGAGGAACTGCTGCGCGACGCGCGCGCGCTGGCCGACGAACTTGGCGCAGGATTGCACATTCATCTTAACGAGTCGCTGAGCGAGGTCGAGATCTGCAAGCAGAAGTTCGGCCGCCGACCGACTGAAATGGCCTACGAGACTGGCTTCCTCGGACCGGATTGCATAGCAGCGCACTGCGTCTGGCTGTCCGACACCGAGATCGCGCTGATGCGTGAGACGGGCACGCACATCTCGCACAACCCAAGCTCGAACGCGAAGCTTGGCAACGGGATCGCCCGGCTGCCGGAGATGCTCAACGCCGGGATTAACGTCGGCCTGGGGCACGACGCCGCGGAGTGCAACAACAGCCGCGACATGTTCGAAGTCATGAAGTTCGCGTCGTTGCTGCATCGCGCCGCCCGCGTCGACGCGTCGCTGCAGCAGGCGCGCGACGTAGTGCGGATGGCGACGCGCAATGGGTCCATGGCGCTCGGCCACGACACCGGCGAGATCAGCGCCGGCCGCCGAGCGGACGTGATCCTCGTCGACACGGCCACTGAGATGTTTACCCCGCTGATGCCCAAGAACGCCGACCACGTCTTCTCCCATCTCGTATTCGCGGCCAACGGGAGCTGCGTCGACACGAGCATCATCGACGGCGAGATCGTGATGGAGGGCCGCGCGCTGACGCGCGTCGACGAGGAGCAGGTGCTTCGCAACGCTAATCGCTGCTTCCGCGAGGTCGTCGAGCGGATGGAACCGCCAGCGCTCGAGGCGATGGCGCGGTGAGGCCTGCGTGGGGAGACCACGGATGAGCGCGGCAACGGTCCTTGACGGCCGCAGCGCCGGTGGCGGCGCACCCCGGGACGGTATCGTCCTGTCGGGTGTCACGCGCTCCTTCGGCGAGGTCACCGCCCTCCGGGACCTCGACCTGAGCGTCGGCCTGCACCGTCGCATCGGCGTCGTCGGCCCGAGCGGATGCGGCAAGTCGACGCTCGTCGGGCTCATCGGCGGCCTCGACGAGCCCGACGCCGGCACGATCGACGTCCTTGGGCGGCGCAGCGCGGAGGAGCGGCTTGCCTCGTGCGCACTGATGCCGCAGAAGGATCTGCTGCTGCCCTGGCGCTCAGCTCTGGACAACGCCTGCCTCGCGCTTGAGAACCGGGGCGTCGCGCGCAAGCAGGCCTACGACCGGGTGCGGCCGATGTTCCCCCGCTTCGGCCTGGCCAGCTTCGAGAACCGGCGGCCGAGCCAGCTGTCGGGCGGCATGCGCCAGCGCGTCTCGTTCCTGCGAACGCTAGTCGCCGATAAGGAGGTGCTCCTGCTCGACGAGCCGTTCGGTGCGCTCGATTCGATTACTCGCGCGACGATGCAGGAGTGGCTGCGCGAGGCGCTCGACCAGGAGCCCCGCACGGTCCTGCTGATTACGCACGACGTCGAGGAGGCGCTCCTCGTCTGCCACGAGGTCGTCGTTCTCTCTGAACGGCCGGGCCGGGTCGTTACGCGCCTGACCACCGACCTGCCCGCCGCCGCCTCGCGCCGGGAGCTCGTCTCCTCCCCCGAATTCGTCGCTCTGCGCGATAACGCTATGAGGGCACTCGAATGCTAGACGGGGCCGAGCAGTCAATGGGAACCGTCGCCACCCCTCCCCTGTCGTCGACGGCTAGACGCCCGCGATTCAGACGGCGTGTGTCGCCGCTGCTGCCGCCGCTGCTGCTCGTGATCGCGCTCCTCGGTGCCTGGGAGCTCGTCGTGCGCCTGGGCCACGTCGCCAGCTACCTTATGCCTGCACCCGACGAGATCGCCACGACCTTCTACAACGACTGGTCGGTGCTCGGCCCCGCGGCATGGGTGACCCTCAAGGAGGTGCTGCTGGGATTCCTGGCGGCACTCCTGGTCGGCTTGGCGCTGGCGATCTGCCTGCATATATCTAGCCCGCTGCGCAAGGCGTTCTACCCGCTGCTGATCGGCGCCCAGAACATCCCCGTGGTGGTGATCGCGCCAATCATGGCGATTCTGCTTGGGTTCAACCTTGGCCCGAAGATCATTGTCGTCGCGCTCACCTGCTTCTTCTCGATCGTGGTGAATACGCTCGACGGACTACGATCGGTGGACCCCGAGCTCAAGCGGATGATGAAGACGCTGTACGGGACGCCTTGGTCGACGTTCCGGCGCGTCGAGTTCCCAGCGGCGCTGCCGTCGATCTTCACCGGCGTACGCATCGCCGCGACGTTTGCGGCGGTCGGCGCCGTATTCGCCGAGTGGTCGGGGTCTAACAACGGCCTCGGCTTCGTGATGCTGCAGGCGACCCCGCAGCTGCAGACGGCGCTGGTATTCGCAGCGATCGTCCTACTGGCGGCGATGGCGATAGCGCTGTTTGCACTGGTCAGCGCCACGGAGCGCTTGTGCATCCCGTGGGCCTTCGAGACGCGTGTGCGCCAGTAGTGTCCGGTGCAACTGTCGGTTACCTGTGTTGTAGACGAAGACATCCCGCTCGGCGCGTCCTAAACCGAAACTTGGGTTGCGAGCCACTCGATTTGCAAGCTGCTCATCTGCCGCGAATCTGGACGTCGGATTGGCTGTAATGCCGAGTGTGACTGGCGGAACATACCGGGCTCATTGAGGTCACTGTTCTTACGGAATTCTCATAGGTGGCGCTGCGGCGCCAAACTCAAGATGGAAAGAGCGTTTGGAGGCTGCGTCGAGAACCGACGTGATTTGACCAATTTGAACACATCGAGGGAGAGAGGCAATGATGAAACATAGGAGCTGGTGGACGGTCGTGTTGTCGGCAATGGCAATGTTGCTCGCGGCGGCGGGCTGCGGAAGCTCGAGCGGAAGTAGCAAATCCAATGCCGCCAGTGGGTCCAGTAGATCGGCGAGCACGCAGCAGGTGACGCTGCTGCTCGACTGGTTCCCCAACCCGGATCACGCGGCGCTCTACGTCGCTCAGGATCAGGGCTACTTCAAGCAGGCGAGTCTTGATATGACCCTGCAGGCGCCGTCCAACGCAGCCGATCCGGCCAAGCTTGTCGCCACCGGCAATGTACCGCTCGGCATCTCCTACGAGCCCGAAGTGCTGATCGCGCGGGCGAGTGGCCTGCACGTCAAGGCGGTCGGGGCGCTGATCCCGGTCGCGCTCAACTCGCTGATCTCGCCGGGCAAGCAGGGCGTCCACTCCGTCGCCGAACTAGCGGGCAAGAAGCTTGGGGACGCGGGCCTGGCGTCGGACACGGCATATATGAAGGCGATCCTACGCAAGGCCGCTGTGCCGACGTCATCAGTCAACGAGATTAACGTGGGCTCGAACCTTGTGTCCTCGATGCTGTCAGGGTCCGTGAACGCAACGATCGGCGGCTACCGCAATGTCGAAGCCATTCAGCTCCAAGATGCCGGCGCTAATCCGTGGGTGCTGCCGGTCACCGACGCCGGCGTACCTAGCTACAACGAGCTGGTCATCATCGCCAATTCCGACCGCCTCAAGAGCGACTCCGCGTATCAGAACCAGGTGCGTAAGTTCCTGGGCGCCGTCTCTAAGGCGAATGCCGCCGCGATTGCCAACCCAACGATGGCCCAGAACGCCGTCGGCACGATCGCCAAGGGATACTCCAAGCCACTGCTGAAAAAGATGGTTGACGCGACCGTTCCGCTGCTCAACAACCCGAAGGGTTTCGGTTACATGGATCCTAATGCGTGGGGGTTGTTCGGCAAGTGGATGTACACCCAGAAGCTGATTCCAACGCCGGTCGACGGCGCGGCTGCGATGACGAACGCCTATCTGCCGGGGCACTAGGGTGTCCGAGCTCGACATTTCATCGCAGGCGGCCAGTGGGGCACAGCGGGACGGCTTCACGGGCGAGCTTTGGGCGCTCGCGACGCCGACGTACGAGGCGATCCTCGGACAGCCATTCCTGCGCGGGATCGTCGACGGCACGCTATCGGCGGAGCGCTTCCGCTTCTTCGTCGTCCAGGACATTCACTACCTGGGAGCGTTCTCACGGGCGCTCGCTCTGGTCGCGGCACGGGCGCCGATCGGCGAGCAGGTCGGACTGCTCGCCGGCGGCGCCTCTCAAGCAATCGCCGTCGAGCAGGAGATGCACGCCAGCTTCCTCGACGACCTCGAACTCAACGCGACGGTCCCACGCTCGCCGACGACGGTTGCATACAGCGACTTCGTGCTCGCCCACGCCGCGTTAGACCCGTTCGCCGCAGCTCTCTCGTCGGTGCTCGCGTGCTACTGGGTGTACTGGGAGATCGGAGCGTCGCTGATTCCCGAGGGCTCGCCGGTCCCACGCTACCAGCGCTGGATCGACGCGTACGGCGACCAGGACTACGGCGCGGCGGTCGCTGCCCTGCTCGACCTGGCCGACGACGCCGGCCGCCGAGCCTCAGCCGCCGAGCGTAATCAGGCCAAGGAGGTCTTCGTCACCGCCTGCCGGTACGAGTGGTGCTTTTGGGACGCGGCCTGGCGCCAGGAGACGTGGCGGATTTGAGCGCCGCATACAAGCCGGCTGCCGCGAGCGGGGCAGGATGATGCGCACGCTGATCGTCGGCGACCCGGTCGTTCACCTGGGCGACGAGCCGTTGATCGCCGATGGCGCGATCGTCGTCGAGGACGGCAAGGTCGCCGACGTCGGAGCACGGGCGCGACTGGAGTCGGGGACCTTCGACGAGACGCTCGGCGGCCCCGGATACTTCGTCATGCCGGGCTTCGTCAACTGCCACTACCACAGCGAGTGCGCGCTCGTGCCAGGCGTCTATGACCTGATCTTCGAGCGCGCCAACATTCGCATCCACGGCTCGCTGTTCGCGCTGGCCGAGGACGACCTGTACCACGCGATTCTCGCCAACCTGCTCCTGCTCATCCGCGGCGGGCAGACAGCCGCGATCGACATGTACTACGGCCGGCCCGGCATGGAACTGTTCGGCGCCGAACCGGCCCTGCGGGCCTATCGGGATGCCGGCATGCGCGTCGCCTTCGGGCTCGTCACCCGCGATCAGAACACCTATGTGGACGACGATGACGAGGCGTTTCGCAGCTGTCTACCGGCACGACTCGCAGATGAGCTGCATGCGTTGCCGATTGGTTACGCGTGGCCGGCTGACGACGTCTTGGCGGCGACGCGGAGGCTGGCCGCCCGCTGGGACGGGCACGACCAGCGCATCCGAATCATCGCCGCACCCGACTGGACTCCCGCATGCTCGGACTCGCTGTACCGCGCAACCGCCGGCTCGCCGACGAGCTGGCGACCGGCCTGACGACGCACGTGCTAGAGACGCGCTCGGAGATGAGCTTCAACTTCGAGCGCTTCGGCGTTCCGGCACTTGAGCGCCTTGATGAGCTGGGCGTGCTCGGCCCCGACGCGACGCTCGCACATTTCGTCTGGGCGACCGATCGCGACATCGACCTATTAGTGACCAGCGGTGCGGTCGCCTCCAATGACGCGGGCTCGAACCTGCGGCTCAGCTCGGGGATCGCGCGCATGCGCGAGATCCTTGCCCGCGGGGGCCACGTCGGCTTCGGCACCGACGGGATTTCGTTCGCTGACCGCGAGGACTTCTTCGACGAACTGCGGCTCGCGGCGCTGCTCCAGCGACGCCCGATGGAGCTGGCCTCGGGCCGGGTGGACTCCGAGTCGCTGCTGCGGAGCGCGGCGACGGCGGGCGCCCGAGCGGTGCGCTTCGAGGGTGCGCTGGGAAGTCTCACGCCTGGCCGCGATGCCGACGTGCTTGTGCTGCGCCGCGACCGCGTCTTCTGGCCCGAGCAGCGCTACACGAACGTCAACCCACTCGACGTGATCGTCGATCGCGCGGATGCCAGCGACCTCGACACCGTGCTCGTGCGCGGTCGCGCCGTGATGCGCGACGGCAAGATCACGCTGGTCGACGAGGCGAAGGTACGCGCTGCGTTCGCCGAGGCCGCGGCCAACCGCCTATGGCGCTTCGCCTCTGATCGAGAGCGGCGGTGGGCGACCGAGCTGCCTGACGAGATCGAGCCCTACGTGATCGACTTTTATCGTCGCTGGACGGAGGCGCCAGTCGCTCCCGGATATGCGTACAACACGACCACCGGACCCCTCCGCAAAGACGAGCGCCGAACCTCGCAAGACTGAGTGCTGCAGGGGCCCGTCGGGGTGGGGATCGAGTCTCGGATCGTGATGATGTTGTCGTCGCCGCCGACGAGCACTTCGCGTACGACGAGCCGCAGGATCAGCTGGTGCTCGGCGGGATTGAGTTGGTCCAGGCCGTCGCTGAGCCGGGTGGGGAAGGCTTCGAGGGTGTGGGCGAGCGAGGTAGCTCTCGGCGTCGTGCAGCTCGGCGTCGAGCGCTTCGAGCTGCATCTGGAGGGTGGTCTGGCGCTTGCGCAGGATTTAGGTTTAGGGCTCCAATTTGTCTTAGGTCATATCTGCTCATCTCGCGACACCGTTCGGCGACAGGGGACCGGAGCCGGCGCTTGTGGCGCCGCACACGCACTCGGTAGCGGACGCCATTCGCGTTCATCGTTGTTGAGCGACTTATTCCTGCCTGTCGGCGGCGCGGCAGCGCTCGGCGGAGCTCGGACGATTTGGTGTCACCCCCGGGGGCCGGTGTCGCCGCCCCAAATCCTGATGAGTCCGGCCCTTCGAAGCGCGACTCCAACCAACCATGTGATCCGCTGGGATGACGCCTTCTCGATCGGCCCGGACATATGGCTTCGTTGATCCGGAGGAAGCGAGTCAACTGGTTGATGCCACAGCGCCAAACCCAAAGATCCGAGGTGAGACATGCCCGGTAGACACAGTCGATGATTGAGCGCGAGATCCAGTCCGCTGTCACCAGCCTCCATGCCAACCCGCGAGGATGCCGAGCGGCTCCGACTGGGGCGGCTCGCCGGGCCGCTTCCGTAGGAAGTCGAAGTCGCAGCCGGTGTCCGCCTGCTCGACATGTTCGAGGTAGAGCGCACCGTACCCGCGGCTGTACGCGGGGGGTGGCGCCCGCCAGTGCGCGCGGCGGCGCTCGAGTTCAGCGGGCTCGACGTCGAGGTCGATACGCCGACTGGGTACGTCGAGAGTCACTCGGTCGCCATCTCGGATCAGCGCAAGCGGACCCCCGACCGCGGATTCTGGAGCGGCGTGGAGCACCACTGTTCCAAAGCCGGTACCGCTCATGCGGGCGTCAGAGACCCGGACCATGTCGTCGACGCCGGCTCGCGCAAGCTTCGCCGGGATCGGGAGCATCCCCCACTCCGGCATCCCGGGCCCCCCCACGGGGCCCGCATTCCGCAGAACCAGGACTGAATCGGGTTCGACCGGCAGGTTCGGATCGTCAATGCGGCGGCCGAGGTCCTCGATCCCGTCAAATACGATGGCGCTGCCGCGATGGGTCAGCAGCCGGTCCGATGCCGCACTGCGCTTCAGGAGCGCCCCGGCGGGAGCGAGGGACCCGCGGAGCACGGCCAAGCCGCCACGAGGCCCGATCGGCCTGTCGAGCGAGGCGATCACATCGCGGTCTAGTGCGTTTGTACCTTCGAGCGTGCTGGCGAGTGTGCCCCCTGCGATGGTCAGTGCCGATCCATCGAGCAGCGGGAGCAATTCGGCGAGCACGGCGCCGGTACCGCCGGCGTTGTCGACGTCCTCGAAGAGGTACTCCCCCGCTGGACGGACATTCACCAAGAGAGGCACGCACTCTGCCACATCGGCAAAGCGCTCCAGCGTAAGCGGGACGCCGACTCTCCCGGCCAGCGCAAGGAGATGAAGGACCGCGTTGGTCGAGCCGCCCACGGCGACGAGGGCGGCGATCGCGTTGTCGAAGGCGGCGGCAGTGAGCACCTGCGACGGCCTCGGGCCCTCGCGCGCAATCTGCACGGCACGCCGTCCGGTGGCATCAGCGGCGCTGATCCGCCGTGGGTCAGTGGCCGGTATCGCAGCTGAGCCAGGCAGCGACAGGCCGAGCGCCTCTACGACAGCGGCCATCGTGGAGGCGGTGCCCATCTCGGTGCAGTGACCCATTGTCGAGCCCGCCGCCGCTTCGAGTGCCGCCCAATCCTCTCCCGCCATGCGACCGGCGCGGTAACTGTCGGCGTACTTCCATAGATCGGTTCCCGAACCGAGGCGCTCACCCCGATAGACGGTCGGCTCGGCCGGTCCTCCGGTGATCATGATCGTCGGCACGTCGACGCTGGCCGCGCCCATCAGCTCTGCCGGCACAGTCTTGTCGCATCCGCCGATCAGGACGACGGCGTCCATCGGATAGGCGCGTATGGACTCCTCAACGTCCATCGCCATAAGGTTTCGATGCAGCATCGTCGTCGGCTTCATCAGGTTCTCACCCAGCGCGATCGTGGGGAATTCGAGCGGCTGGCCACCGGCGGCGCGAACACCTCGCTTGACCGCGTGACTCAGGGCTCGGAAATGCATGTTGCAGTTGACGAACTCCGACCAGGGATTACAGATCCCGACGATCGGGCGGTCGTCGTCAACCGAACGCCCACCCGCAGCGCGCATCGCCGCGCGATGGATGAAGCTGCTGAGATCACGCCGGGCAAACCAGCGGTCGCTGCGCAGCGTCACGAGTGCGCGCCGACGACGTGGAGCATCGGCTCTCCGCTCAGGGCGCGGAATGCCTCGTGCGCTGCCTGCGCCTGCACATCGGCGAGCGACTCACGGGAAAGAAAGCCAGCGTGCGGCGTGATCACGACATTGTCCAGCTCGAGTAGCGAATCGTTGGGCCGAGGAGGTTCGACCGCCAGGACATCGAGGCCCGCCCCACCCAGCGCCCCCGAGCGCAGCGCCTCCTCAAGCGCCAGTTGGTCGATCAGCCCCCCGCGCGCGGTGTTGATGACGATCGCTCCCGGCTTCATCGCGGCGATTCGCTCCCGGCCGAGCAGCTTGCTCGTGCTCGGCGTGAGCGGAATGTGAAGGCTGACGACGTCTGCGACCCTGAGCAGATCCTCCAGCTCAACCGGCTCGATGGCCTCACCGCGGAGTTCCGCGTGGGAGCGGTTGGGGTCGGCCGCGAGGATTCGCATTCCCAACGCCCGCCCGCGCAACGCGAACGCCGACCCGATCCGACCGGCGCCGACCAGACCGAGAGTCAGAGTTCGAATCCGCCGCATCTCCGAACCGAGGTTGTAGTCCCAGCGGCCGCTTCGCACTGCCCGGTCATACAGCGCCACCTTCCGCGTGACGGCAAGGAACAGAGCCAGAGCGTGGTCGGCCATCTCATCCACGCAGTAGTCGGGCGTGTTGGTGACGGCGATTCCTGCCCGCGCAGCGGCATCGACATCGATCCGGTCGACGCCCACGCCGTACTGACAGATGACTCGGCAACGCTCGAGACCGGCGATTGCATCATCGGACCAGACGAAATAGTCGGTCAGCACCGCATCGGCTGTCCGCGCGAGTTTGAGTACCTCGCCCACCTGTAGGTTCCTCGCGTCGAGGACCTCAGCACCGATGGGCGCGAGAACTGTGCGTTCCGCGGCAAGGTCGGGGAAGTCAGCACCGACACCAGCCAACACGAGCGGACGCTGCTCGCTCACAGTGTGAACACAGCCTTCGTGGGACCGCGTCCGCTTGACAGCATTTCGAGCACTGCCGGCCCATCCTCCAGTCGCACCGCCTCGGTCCATTGCAGCGACGGGGGATCGTCGCGGAGTAGCTCGAGCGCGTGGCCGAAGTGCTCTGGCGTATACGCATAGACTCCGCGCCACGTGATCCCGTCGCGGACGATTCGTCCCACCGACGCGGTTCCCTGCGCCTGACCGAGCCCGACCTCGGCGACGGTACCGCCGGGCCGGACCATCGCCAGTGCCGCTTCCCAGGTCGGCTCAACGCCGACGGCGTCAACCACTACGTCGGCGCCAAGCCCCCCGGTCGCCTCTCGCAAGGCTGCGTCGACGTCATCGGGGCCGGTACCGATGACGTCGGCGAAGGCCCCCGCTTGCTCTGCCCGATCGCGGTCGAGGTCATACGCGACGACGAGGCGGGAGCCGGCGCGTGCAGCGGCGTAGCAGCTGAGCAGTCCGATGGGCCCACAGCCAATCACGGCGACGACGGAGTCGGCCCCGACGCCCACCCCCTCGAAAGCGTTGATCGGGGTGGCCAGCGGCTCGACGAGGGTGCCGAGCAACGGCGGCATTCCGTCAGGCAACGCCAACAGGTTGGCGCGCGGGACCTTGACGAATTCGGCGAACGCACCGGGCCGGTCGAGTCCGAGCAGACCCCGCTTTCGGCACAGATTCGGAGTTCCGCGCGCGCAGCTGGGGCACGAGCCGCAGGCGACCAACGGGTTCACGATGCACTGAGCCCCAGACGGATCCTCACCCACGACCTCGTGGCCGAGGATCAACGGCGGTACCCGTACGGGACTGTGGCCACGATAGCCGTGCAAGTCGGATCCGCACACGCCGGCTGCACGGACCGCCAGCAGCACGTCACCCTCTCCGGCGACGGGCACGTCTACCGAGCGAAGCTCGGCCTCATGCGGCGCAGTCCAGACCAGCGCCTTCATCGTCGTAGCCGCCATCAGTGCGCGACCTCGACGAGCGCGACGCCGAACTCAGGCAAATCCGGAACGGTGATCGCGAGCCGGCCGGCGGAGTTCTCGGGCGCGATCGGTGTACGGTGCCCGCTCGCGGGGTCGAGGATTGCCGCGGCCCGAACGGGGCGCCCGGCGGGCGGGTCGACCATCGCCTTCAGATCCGATTGGCCGAACTCCATGTTGACGAGTGCGAACACGAACTCGTCCTGGCGTCGGCGAATGAACACGGGCTCGACGCATGCGGCCGCGGGTCCTTGCACCTCGACGTGCAGACCAGGCAGCCCGGCGGGCGCGATAAAACTCGAAAGGCCGCGCTGCATCGACGTGTGAAGCTCTGGATCTTTCAGCAGCTCCGGAAGGGCGAGCGCGTAGCGGGGATCGATCTCCCCCGCGGCGAGCGCGTACGCGATCACGGCATAGGCGCGGTAAGTAATTACCGAGCCATCGCGGTAGCCCGTCCACCAGTAGTCCAAGGCGCGCCCAATGGCGGCTGTGACCTCGTCGTCGCCGATGATCCGGTTGGCCATCATCAACCGGTAACTCGAGGCGACGGTGTAGACGTCTTCGATCTGCGGGACGAGGTTGCGTTGGACATACGGTGGATCTCCGGGTAGCTCCAGCCTTGGGTCGAGCTGGCTGAGGCAGTAATAGAACTGGCCGTCGCCCTTCTGGATACCGCGCTCCAAGCCCCATTTGAAGGCGTCAAAGCCGCGCTTCACCGCCTCGAGGGCATCTTCGTCCCCCGTTCGCTCGTAGAGCTGCGCGAGGAATTCCGTCGCGCCCGCATGCGTGTTTAGCACGTGCCGGTCGTCGGTGTATCCGAACTCGTTGATGTAGCCCCCCCACCGGTACCACCAGCCCCCGTTGCCGACCACCGTGTGACCGTTGGCCGGCGGAGCGCCCAGCCAGAAGTCCTTGCAGCGTCTTGCCGCGGAGAGGAACGTCTCCGAACCGGTCGCGTCATAGGCCTCGAGCAGGAACAGACCGCCGATGTACGTGTCGTACATCTGGTGGTGGCGCGGCGGCAGGTTGTAGAACTCGATGCCCTCGAACCAGCCGCCGTGGTCATTCTGCGTCGCGAGGAGCGCATGTGCCTTCTTGATGCCCGATTCCCAATAGCGATCTTTACCGGTCAGGCGCCACAAGCCGAAATCCTCGTTGTTCCAGGTGAACCGCTTGCGAGCAAGCACGTCGAGTCCTAGCGGCCGCGGGATCAGCTGGTCGTGGGGACGTTGGGGCGCGCCCTCGGTGATCGGAGGCCCAAGCCATACCTCGTCGGTTTCCCACACTAGGCCATGTAGGTACTCGCCCTCGGGAACGTATTTCGCCTCTACGCGGCCGTAGGACGCCTCGGCGATGAGTGCCGCGCGGTCGACGTCGCCGTGGCCGTGGCCGTGGCCGTGGCCGTGGCCGTGGCCGCGAAGCATGATCGCCGCCTCCACGGTGTCGGTCGCTCCGAGCTCCGTCAGGCCGGGAGCTTTCAGCTCGACCACGGGGTGCTCCTCACTCGCCACCCCGAGCGCGCTCGCGGACAGCGAACGATGATTGTGGCACCCGATGTCGTTCCAGCTGGCCTTCCAGGGCAGCTTCTTGACGATGACTCCAAGCGAGCTGTGAGCGCCTGCGAGCTCGAGCCACCCGGACGTTTCTTCCCTCTCTCCCGCGGGCCGCAACCCATCGCCGTCGATCACGAGTCGGGGCAGGACCAGGTCGCGGAGCTCGGCCTCGCGTTCGGCCTCTAGGCGAACGTAAACATGGACGTTGCCCGTCTGAAAGACGTCGTAGGTGGTGCGGAAGCGAAGCGCGGTACCGAGCGTGCCCTCATGGACAACCCGTACGAGCGTCGGATCATCGATCGCGATCCGCACGTTCACGTCGCCGACATCAGCCCCCGCGACGGCCGGCTCGCACCGCAGCGCAAGGCCGGTAGCGAAGCTCACCACGGGTCGCGCCAAGTCGAAGTTAACCGAACCCGAAGGGTTCGTCACCACGAGTAGGCCCGCGCGTCGAGTCCGCTCGAGCGCAGGAGGATGCTCGGCAACTCTGTCAATACGACGTTCCGCGAGGTTGGTGACACTCATGTTCAAAGTCCTCCTGATACGAAGATGGCTTCGCCGGTGATGTTCCGAGCCTGTTCGCTGCATAGGAATACGGCGGCGGCGGCGATCTCGGCACCCGTCTGCGGACGCCTGATCGGTTGTTGCTCGACCGCGTTGAGAAACAGCTCTTGTGGGTCCTTGCCGGTGATCTGCGTCACCCCCGGGGTCGAGCTCGTCCAGATATCGCTCCAGACGTTCCCGGGGCACACGGCGTTGACGGTGATGTCGTGCTCGGCGAGCTCGAGCGCTAATCCCCGCGTCAGGGACAAGACGGCCGCCTTGGATGCCGAGTATGCGGTGAACAGCGGCACCGGCCTCCGACCGACGAACGAGGCGATATTGACGATCCGCCCACCACCCGATCCGATCATCGCCGCGGCGCTTGCCTGCGAGGCGAAGAACACCCCCCTCACGTTGGTCGCAAAGACCTCGTCGAACTGCTCGACGGGCATCGTGAGCACCGATCCTGAGTGGTTTTTGCCTGCGTTGTTGATGAGGACGTCGAGCCGCTCATACCGTTCCAGCGTCTTGTCGACGAAGGCCTGAAACTGCGGCGGACTGGAGATGTCAAGCGCCTCTGCGAACGTCTCGAAACCCGCTCCCCGAAGTTGCGCCGCGGTCTCGGCCGCGCTGCCCCCCCTCGCGCAGAGCGCCAACCGGCACCCTTGCTCGGCGAGCGCGGCGGCGATATCCCGGCCAATGCCAGATCCCGCGCCCGTGACGATTGCGACTTTCGCTGACATCTCGTGAGACCGCTTCATCGTGGCGCCCGCTGTCCGGGCGCCACGATGATAGGTCCTGCCGGCTAGAGCCCAGTCGCCTCGTGGACAGTCAGCGGCGGACTCGTCCACGGGGGACTCACCGGAAACACGATCCCGGGCGAGAGCTTGGGGAACGTATTCTGGCCGACCTTGATCGCGTCACACGTCTCGCCAGCGGGAGACACGCGGTTGGTGCTGAAGCACTGGCTCGGCAGGACCTGGTCCTTCGGCTCCGACTTCCCGTCGAGCACGTCGATCGCCACCTTCAGCGCCGAGGCCGACTGCCACGGCGGATCGGTCGCCAAGAAGCACGTGGCACCGGACTGCGTGGCGCAGTCGGACATCGGGCCGTTATAGCCGAAGGCCGCGAACGGAACGAGCTTGTGGCCCGCGTTCTTGAAGGCCGAGAAAGAACCGGAGACATAGCCCTGGCTGATCACACCGCTGACGTCTGGGTGGGCGGACAGGAGGCTGGCGACGGCCTGCTGCTCGGGCCCTGGTGCGAACTGGCTGGTGAACTTGGCCGCCACCGAGATACCAGGATTCTGCTTGATGACGCTCATGTAGCCCGTCATCAGGTCAGTCGATACGGTCGAGCCGGGAAGGCCCTGATCGACGAAGATGGCTCCCTTTCCATGCAGCGTCTTGGCCAGCCACCCCGCCGTCTCTTGACCGATGGTCTTGAAATCCATGTGAACGTTGTAGGCGCAGCTTGCGTTCACCGGCTGATCCAACGCGACCACGAGAATGTGCTGGTCGCAGGCCCGCTGAAGTACGGGCTGCAGGGCCGGCGGTGACGACGGGTCGATCACGATCGCGTCGGGCTTCTTGAGGATGATGTTGTTCAGCGAGGCGATCTGTGAGGATGGCGTGTTTTGATCGGAGTTGACAACGGTCAGGTCGGCACGACCCTTGAGCGGACTGTGGGTCAGCACCGCCTGTACGGACTTGACCATCTGGGTGCGCCATCCCTCGCCGAGGTAGCTGTTGGAGAGATAGATGTTGTACGTCTTCTTGCCGGATGAGGACCCCCCTCCAGATCCCCCCGCTCCAGAGCTGCTCGAGCTGCTACCGCAGCCAGCGATCGCGATGACGATCAGTGACATGGATGCGATTGCCGCGCTTAGACGACCTCGCGTCGATCGTGACATGATCTTTCTCCTCTTGTGGAATTGGCCTGCACTATGGTCGCCCGGCTCTCGCCTGACTGTTTGCCAGCGCCACGGTGACGAGAATGACAGTCCCGTAGGCGATCTGGAGAACGGCTGGTTTGAAGTTCAAGATGTTGAGGAGGGCAGCCAGGATGGTCAGGGTGATTGCGCCGGCAACCGTTCCCATGTAGTGACCGCTACCCCCGAGGATCGACGCCCCGCCGACCGCCACTGCGGCAATGGACGAGAATAGGTAGACGTCACCGAGACTCAGGTAAGACTGGCCGATGTAGCCTGCGATCAAGACGCCGGCAACGACGCCGGCGAGTGCGCTGATCACGTAACTCACAACCGTCACGTGGCGCGTGTTGACACCGGAGAACTCCGCCACCGTGGCGCTCGTACCGAGAGCGTACAGCCGACGTCCATATGTGGTCCGCGCGAGGATCAAGACAGCCAGCGCAGCCAGGGCGACCCAAACCATAACCTCGACGGGGATGCCTCCCACCTTGTGGGTGGCGATCCAGGCGATCGCCGGTGGCGCCTGGCCTCCCCCCGTTCCCTTGGTGTAGAGCAGGAGCGCGCCCTGAAGTATCCCCTGTAGGCCGAGCGTCATCACGATCGGGGACACACCCAGGAACGCGACGCCCGCTCCGTTGATCAATCCGACCGCCAACCCGAAGCACAAGATCAGCGGAATCACCCACACCAGCGGTCCGTTCGAGCCGTGGGTGAGCACCGTGGTGAGCACGGCTGAGCCGGTCAGTACGGACGGGATCGACAGGTCGATCCCGCCGCCGATGATTACGAACGTCTGTCCGAGGCCGACAAGGGCGATGAACGACGACTGGGTAGCGACAGCGGCGAGGTTGTTTCCGCCGGCGAAGCCCGGAGAGATGACCGTCGTAATGACGAACAGCAGCGCCGTCAACGCGTAGGCGAGCGTGATCGTGCGATGACGTGCGAGTACGGACTTCATCTGAGCTCTCCGTCCCTGCGCCGCTGGCGGGCGAGCGCGAGCGCCCCGACGACGACGGCTAGGATCATCAGAACTCCCTGCAACAGCGGCGTCCAGAACTCAGGCAGGCCGATCGCGAACACGACATCGGCGATCACCGTCAGGATCAGGGCGCCGGCGATCGTGCCCGACACTCCGCCGCGCCCGCCCGCCAGGGCCGTTCCTCCGATCACGACCGCGGCTACCGAGTTCAGGATGAACGGGTCACCAGCGTGCGGATCTCCGGAGCTAGTCTGCATGGCGTAGATCAGGCCAGCGGCAGAGGCGGTAAGACCCGAGATGGCATACGCCGCAATCCTCGTCCGTCCGAGCGAGACGCCGGAAAGGAACGCCGCCTCCTCGTCGGACCCGATCGCATAGATCCGCCGCAGCAGGCGCGTACGTTTCAGCCACATCCAGACGATCGCGACCGCCAGCAGCAGGATGATCGCGGTCGGGATGCCGGCCACGGAACCGTAGATGAGCTCCGAAAAGCTCGGCGGAACCGTGCCGCCCTGAGTCGGCAGCACGAGCAGCGCGACGCCGTCGAGGATCGACCAGGTCGCGAGCGTCACGATGAAGGGCTGCATGCGACCAAACGTGACGACCGCACCGTTGACTGCGCCGGCAACGGTCCCGATCACGAGGATCAGCAGCGTCCACTCGAGTACCGTGCCGCTCTTCATCCGCGTAGCTGCCAGCGCCGTGGCCAGGGAAAGGGCACCCCCAACGGACAAGTCGATGCCGGAGGTCAGCACGACGATCGTCTGGCCGTACGCGGCGAGCACCAGCACCAGGGCTCCAATCGCGATCGCGCCGAGCTGGTCGAGCGCGAGCACGTTGGGTTGGAGGTCTGCGTAGACCGCGAACAGCACGATTAGGATCAGCCACGGCGCGACAGCGCTTAATGGCGGTCGCGCCGCGACGAGCGCTGAGCGCAGGCCCCGCGGTGTGGCCGCGGTCACCGAAGTGAGTGTCACCGGCGGCTCGAGAGTCGGGCGAGGCATCCGCTATGCCGCCTTCTTCACGGCGGCACGAACGATCTCCTCCTCGGTCAAATCGTCTCCCTCGAGCACCGCGTTGACCCGTCCGTCGAGCATTACGGCAACGCGGTCGGCGACATGGACGAGCTCGCTCGAATCAGTCGAGTAGAACAGCATCGAATAGCCCTGCCCGGCGAGTTCGCGCATCAGCTCGAAGATCTGCGCCTTAGTGGCAACATCGACACCGCGCGTCAGGTCATAGAGCAGCAGAATGCGCGCCTCGGTCACGAGCAGCTTGGCGATCACAACCTTCTGCTGGTTCCCGCCGGAGAGGAGTCGCACGGCTTGCCCCGGACCGGCGGCGCCGATGTGCAGTCGCTCGATCGCATCCTCGACCAGCCGCCGCTCCTGAGCGCGATCGATCAGGCCCAACCGGGAGATCCGGCCAAGGACGGACAGGGTCAGGTTCTCGCCGACGGTCTTTGACAGCAGCAGACCCTGGTTTCGGCGATCCTCGGGCACCAGCGCGATCGGCGGTCGCACGCTCAGGGCATCGCGGACGTTGCGCACCCGCGTGGCCTCACCGAACACCTCGACTTCGCTCAGCGTGCCGGGCAGCATTCCGTAGAGCGCAAGGAAGAGCTGCGCTTGACCCTGGCTCTGAAGCCCTCCGACACCCAGAATCTCTCCTTCATGCAGGTCGAGATCAACGCCCCGCAGTCGCCTTCCTGCGTGAAGCTCGCGAATCCTGAGCGCGACGCGCGTGGTCGCGGTGCGAATCTTCGCTGGGTACAGCCGCTCGACGCGACGTCCCGCCATCAGGGTCACGAGCTCGTCCTCATCGAGCTCGTCGCGACCACGCACACCGACGTTCTTACCGCCGCGCAAGACCGTGACCCGATCGGCCACGGCGCGGATTTCTCCGAGCCGGTGCGAGATGTAGATGACGACGTGACCTTCGCTAGCCAGGCTTCGAGCGCGCTCGATCATCCAGCTCGTCTCCCCGGGCGCCAGCGCGGATGTGGCCTCGTCGAAGATCACGATCTCGGGTCCGGCGGAGAGGACCTTCGCGGTCTCGACGAGGTGGCGTTCGGCGACGGATAGGAGCCGAACCTCGGTCATCGGGTCGATCTGCTCGATACCAAGGCGGACAAACAGGTCAGCCGTGCGGCGCCGAATCGCCCGCATCGACACGGTGCCGAGTCGCGTCATCGGCTCGCGCCCGATCCACACGTTCTCTCCCACCGTCAGATCGGGTATGAGCGAGAGCTCTTGGAAGATCACACCGACGCGCACGCCCTCCTGCCGCAGCTTGGTATGCGCGGTGCCGAGCGAGCGCCCATCGAACAGGATCTCTCCCGCATCGGGCCGAACCACCCCAGAGAGCATCTTCACGAAGGTGGACTTACCCGCTCCGTTCTCGCCTAAGAGGCCGTGCGCCTCGCCGCCGTAGGCGGTGAAGTCGACGCCCGCTACAGCCGTCACACCACCGAAAGCCTTCGTGAGGCCTCGGGTCTCGAGCCGTGAGCTCATAGCGCTCCGATCACCTCACCGCGACCGGGAGGGATTAGCTCGACGAGCGGCAAACGAACCTCAGGCGAGGCGAGTACGCCGCGGTGGTGGAGCACAGTCTTGATGACCGGCACGTAATCGGGGGCGCCGAGCGAGAGATGCGTGGAGCGAGCCATCCGCGCGTACACATCTGAAGCCGCCTCGGTCCTCCCGTCGGAGATGTGCTGCCACAGCTCCCGTGTCGCTTGGGGATAGATCATCGGCATCGCGACCATTGCCCCGTGCACTCCAGAGCTCAGTTGATGCCAGAGGACTGGGTTGTCCCCCGCGCGGAGGATTAGCTTGGTGCGGTCGCGAAGCGCGCTCACCTTCCCGAGCGCGGTATCGGTTACCTTGGCGTGCGGCACCACCGCAGCCAGTGCCGTGATGTCATCGACCGACAGCGTCGTGTGAGTGGCAATTGGGTTGTCGTACAGGCACAGGTCGATCAGGGTGAACTCCGACGCCGCGCCGAGATACGCGCTCAGCATCCCAAGACTGTTCTCGTAGTAGTTGGGCAGCTGAGCATCAACAGATGCGCCCCGATGTCGGTGGCGGCTCCGCCAGCTCGCGCGAGTTGGCGATAGCGTTGTCGGCCACGGACACCGGCGTTGTCGGCCACGGACACCGCGAGGAACGCATCGTCGTCGAGCTGCTCAGCAACCGTCTCCATCACCTCGATTCGCTCGCTGACCGTCAGGCTCGGAGTTTCGCCGACACTTCCCCTGACGAGGATCCCGTCCACGGGTCCGCGCAGATCGTCGACCAGGCGCCGCAGGCTTTCGAAGTCGACTCGCCCGTCCCTAAACGGGGTCGGGATGGGGGGAAGCAGCCCCGTGACACCGACGCGCTGAGTGGTGCTCACGCGGTCTCTTTTCGCTTGGCAGCAGTTTTTTCAGCGTCGATTCGCCTGCCGGTCGCGTCGAGCACCACCTGGTATTCATGCTGTGCCTGTACCGGAGAAATAAACCCCTGGCGCAAGTCTGCGTCAATCTCGTCGAAGGCACGCTCGCGCGGCGGACCGTAGCCGCCGCCACCGGACGTGACGACGCGCACGACGTCTCCGCGGGTGAGATAGACGTCGGAGAACTTGCCGTTGCATGCGACTCCGAACTCCTCGCCGAAGGTCCGGAACTCACCCCCGCCGCGCGAGACGAGCATCTGGGAGTTCTTGCCTGGGCCGCCTCCGAACAGCCCCCACGGCCGGATCACCTCCTTCTCGATGAAGCATGAGAGCCGCATCTCGTCGGCGACCACTTGAAACTGACGCGCGTAGCCGAACCCACCTCGGTGGCGGCCGGCGCCCGCCGACCCCTCGTGCAGCGCAAGCGCCTCGTGCAGCATCGGATACCGCGTCTCGAGGATCTCCACGGGCTGCAAGGCACAGTTGCCGTTAGGGATGCACAGGGCGTTGTTGCCGTCCTTGGTCGGCCGACCGCCCCAGCCGCAGCCCTCGTTGGTGAGGTTCGCGTAGGCCTCACCGGTCTCGGGGTGGATGCCTCCGACCGCGACGAGCGCGGACGTGCCGCCGTCATGAGCAGAGACGCGATCAGGTAGCACCTGGTGCAGAGCACCGTAGATCGCCATCACCAAGTGGGGATGGATCTCTGAGTTTCCCCCTACGCTGGCCCCCGGGTACTCGACGTTCACGATCGTGCCGGGCGGAGCGATGATCCGCACTGGGCGGTAACAGCCGTGGTTGGACGGGATCGAGTGGTCGGTGATGTGGAGAAGCGCGTTGTAGGTCGCCGACGCCGTCACTCCGTAGGTGCAGTTGACCGGTCCGCGGCGCTGGGGATCTGATCCGGTGTAATCAACCGTGAGGCTGTCGCCGGCAATCGTCACCTTGACGGACAGCATCGAAGGCTCGGAGGTAATACCGTCGTTGTCAATCACCGCGTCTTTGAAGGAGAAGACGCCGTCCGGCATCTCGGCGAGCTCGGCGCGCATCCGGCGCTCGGAGTAGTCCTTGATCGCTTCCCCGAGGTGCGCGAAAGCGCTGGCGCCGTGCTTGCCGATCAGCTCGAGGATCCGGCGCTCGCCGACATAGAGCGAGCCGATCATCGCCTTGAGGTCGCCGTAGGACGTCCGCGGCGTCCGGACGTTGGCCATGATGATGTCCCAGATTGGCTCCACGTCGCGTCCGGCGTCGACGATCTTCATCGGCGGGATCCGCAGGCCCTCCTGGAAAACCTCCGTCGCGTCGCCGGCGAACCCGCCGGGGACCTTGCCGCCGACCTCGGTCATGTGTCCGATACACGCGACGTAGGCGGACAACTTCTCATCGTGAAACACCGGCTTGATCACACAATATTCGGGGAGGTGGCAGCCTCCGCGGAACGGGTCGTTGTGGAACACGACGTCGCCGTCGTGAAAGTTGGCCTTCCCGATCTCGTAGATCGTCCAGTCGACGACGTAGATGATCGCTCCGAGGTGCGCGGGACAGAACTCGGCCTGCGCGATCATCTCTCCCTTGGCGTCAAAGATCGCGCACGAGAAGTCGAGGCCCTCGTTGAACAACGGCGAATACGACGTATTCCGCATCGCGATTCCCATCTCACGCGCCGTCGTCACGAGGAAGTTGTTGACGACCTGAAGGGTTACCTGATCGATGGCTGGTGTTTGCGTCATGCTCACATTGGATTGGCGGTTGTCCGCAATAGGCAGTTGCCGTACTCGTCGACCCGCAGATCCTGTCCTGGGTGGACGAGCGTCGTGGACATCCGCTCTTCCACCACCGCTGGACCTTCGATCAACTCGCCGGCGTTCAGGAGCTCGCGGTCGTAGACCACGGTGTCGACCCAGCCGTGGTCGCGGAAGTAGACCGAGCGTGACCCCTTACATGGGTCGCCGTCGCGCGGCACGAGCGCCGGAACACGAGGATCGACGGTTGGACCGACCGCCGTGACCGTGAAGTCCACGAACTCGACGACCTCGTCAGTGATGGCGTACCCGTACCGGTGACGGTGCTCGTCGTGGAAGTCCTCCATCAGCCGCTTGAGATCCTGCTCGCTGAAGCGACCTTGGTGCGTCGTAACACCAACCGCTAGGCTGTAGTTCTGGCCGAGGTAGCGCAGCTCCGCCGTCGGCTCGAGCAGCGGGTTTCCCTCGTAGCCCTCATCGCGCAGCCGCGTGAGCGCCCGGGTGCGCAAGCGCGCGAGGATCTCGTCGAGCATCGTGTGGTCGACCAGGTCCGAGCGCAGGCTGGCCGTCACCGACTCGTCGACGCGCATATCCGCCGTCATAAGACCAACCGCGGAGAACACGCCTTGGTGAATCGGGACGATGACCTCCTGTGCCCCGGCGATCTCCGCGAGTGCCCCGGCGTGTAGCGAGGCAGCGCCCCCGAAGGAAACCAGCGTGAACTCGCGGGGATCCAGGCCGCGATCGATCGAGACGAGCCTGATCGCGTTCACCATCTCGAAGTCGACGAGATCGATGATCGAGGCCGCCACGTCCTCGGTACTCATGCCGAGCTGCTCGGCAAGCTCGGCGAGCGCGCGCTCGCTCGCCTCGACGTCGAGGGTCAGCTCCCCGCCCAGGAAATACGCCGGGTTCAGGCGCCCGAGGATCAGGTTTGCGTCGGTGACGGTCGCGTGGGTTCCGCCGCGTCCGTAGCATGCCGGTCCCGGTTGGGCCCCCGCGCTCTCAGGACCTACGCGCAGCAGGCCGCCCTTGTCAATCCACGCGATCGAGCCACCGCCGGCACCAATCGTCTTTACGTCGACCATCGGCGTGTACACCGGTAGACCCCATTCGATCTCGTGCTCGGTGGTCTGGTGTGCGCTGCCGTCGACGATTAGGGATACGTCGAAGCTCGTGCCGCCCATGTCCATCGAGATCAGGTTCTGGCGCCCAACCAGCCGACCGAAGAAAATCGTGCTCAGTACACCGCCGACTGGACCGGAGACGATCAGATCGACGGGCTTGGCCGAGGCAGCGCGGTAGTCCTCGACGCCGCCGTTTGACTTCATGACGAGCAGGTTGGAGACGCGGCTGTTCTCCTCCAGACCATTGGCGAGGTCGTCTAGATACTCGGCAACGAGCGACTTCAGGAACGCGTCCGCCAGGACCGTGCTGGTGCGGTCATACTCGCGCCAGCGCGGATAGACCTCGTGCGAGAGCGACACCGTCGCCGCGGGATGGACCTCGCTGATGATCTCCCTCATACGCAACTCGTGCGTCGGGTTGACGTAGGAAAAGAGAAACGACACGGCGATATCGGTAATGCCCTCCTCGCGGAGTCGTGCGATGACCTCGGCCGCCGCCGCTTCATCCAAGTGGGTGACGACCCGGCCGCGATAGTCGACCCGCTCGGGTACCTCCAAAGAATGACGCCGCTCCACAAACGGTTTGGGCTTGTCCCAGGAGAGGTCGTAGTGGTGCTTGCGATTCATACGCTGGATGAACACGACGTCACGAAACCCGCTGGTCGTAATTAGACCCGGCAGGCGCTTCTTGCGTTCGAGCAGCGCGTTGGTCGCGACCGTCGTCCCGTGCACCAGGTCGGAGATCGGCTCCTCGAGGAGTTCCGCGCGCTCAAGCACGGACAGGACGCCGAGAACCGGGCGTTGCGGAGTGCTGGGTGACTTGCTCACCCGCAGCGACCCCGTCTCCGGGTCAAACACAGCAAGGTCGGTGAACGTCCCACCCACGTCGACTCCAACGCGCACGCTCATCCCCTCGTCTCCGTTGCGACCATCGGCGTACGCCAACTGCCGTCGTCGTCAAGACCATAGAGCTCGACGTACTCATCGCGGCAGAGCTCTGAGCAAAGGGTCGTCACCTTCCGCCGCGGCCCAGGTATCTCGATCCGCCGAGCGTCGGTGTAGATCATCCGTCCGCAGCGCGCACACCGCGGGAACACTTGCTCGATCCGGATCAGTGCCTCAACCCCATTCACACGTTCAGTGGCGCGCCAAAGACATGGCCCTCGTATCCAAGCGCGCGCGAAATCGCCGCGGCCGCCGATGCGATCTGCGCCCCGATTTCCGGGAACGAGTCGGGCTCGATGCGAGCCGCGGGACCGCTGACGCTGAGCGCGTAGAGAGGCGCGCCGTGACGATCGCGGATTGCGGCCGCGATACACCGCAGACCCGCCTCGGCCTCTTCGTCGTCGACCGCGTAGTCCCGCTCCCGGACAAGCTCAAGGTCAGCCATGACATCGTCGACGCTCGACAATGTCCGCTCCGTGAAGGCAGCCGTCCCGCGACGAGCGAGGATCTCGCGGGCATCCGCTTCGGACAGCAGCGCCATGACGGCCTTACCGAGGCCCGAGCAATGCCAGAGATCCATGTCCCCGATCGATGCGCCCTTGCGGATCGAGCGCTGGCTCTCGACGACCTCAACGAGCATCAGATCATCGCCGCGGCGGATGGCTAGGTTGACCGTCTCCTGGAAGGTCTCGAGCAGTCGCTCCATATGCGGGAGCGCAACCTTGCGCACGTCGCGCTGGCCTACAGCTCCCTGGCCCAGCGCGAACAGGCGCAGCCCGAGGCGGTAGGTGCCGTCGGGCTCGCGATCGACGATGCGGTGCTCGACCAGCGTCGCAAGATAGCGGAACGAAGTGGGCTCGGACAGGCCTGCGTCCCGAGCCACGTCGATCAGCCGCATCGAGCCCGTCCGCTCAAGCGCGCTCAGAATCGCAATGGTTCGCTCCACTGCGGTGATGGTGTAGGGGTTTTCATTAGATGAAATCATCTTTCACTTTAATCTAATGCCGACCATGCAGCTATGTCAAGCCGAAGAGACACCGGGCCGGTCTGGCGCGGCGCATAGCGGCTCAAAGCAAGTCTGCGCGCATCGAGCTCGGACACGAGATCCTCAGCTACAGCCGAGACGAATGGCCAAAGGACCTCAGGGCCTCCAAGGCGTGCGCGTCAACACCCACTCGGGCGGGCTCAAGGCTCAAGGTTGACTCCCTATGACGGCTTTCGAAGTCGACGGCGCTCGTGTGCGCTGCGGCGGGGTGGAGCCGCACGGACAGCGGCGGCCTCGTGTGCGCCCTCTTAGATTAGTTACTTCCTGAGGAAAAAGTGATGGTCACGGCACGGGCATTCCGTCCGACCTGAAATAGATAATTACCTGCAAGTGAGCGGGTTCAGGTCGATATTGGGGGTGTGTGTGCTGACGCTGTGAGCGCCGCAGGCGGCGTGCTTGTGGGACGAGTCGCTGCCAGGCGAGGTGAAGGAGTTGCCGGCGGACTTGGCGGAGCTGGACAGGGTGCTGGGCGATCCGGAGTTGATGATGGTGTTGTTGGAGCGCTGGCGCTAAGTGCTCTGGCTCGGAAGTTCGCCGACGTATTCGGTCAGGCGGCGTGAGCGGCGGGGAGCTGGACGCGTTGGGCGAGTCGGTCGAGGTCGGCACGGGTGAACTTCCACTCGAACGGTTGGGCGATCTGCTCGTAGCGGCGGCCGAACGCGAGTAGTTGTCGCTCGAGCGTGTCGAGGTCGGTGAAGTCGTTGGGGGTCAGGACCTTGCGCTGGACGATCGAGAAGTAGATCTCGGCCTGGTTGAGCCAGCTGGCGTGGACGGGGGTGTGCATGAGGATCAGGTTCTGGTAGCGGTCCTGGAGGCGTTTGATCGAGGCTTTGCCGCGGTGCGCGGAGCCGTTGTCAACGTT
>JAABUJ010001095.1_pt1 | contig 42475 bp, 52 predicted proteins | sample 5559131 | NCBI WGS metagenome assembly JAABUJ01 (sample SAMN10711875, study PRJNA513366) | rock metagenome | isolation source: Antarctica rocks | place: Antarctica: Victoria Land, Mt New Zealand nord | collected 2016-01-07 | reverse complement strand
TTACAGTAGCTAGCTACCTTACCTACGAAATAGAATATTCCGTGCCATGTGTTTGGACACTGTCACGATGCTGTACCTCATCGTGTTACGACCCAGAGCTGAGTGAAGTTACTAAGCTTACCTGTTCGGTAACGGTTGAAGACGTCTATTTTTGGATTCTGCACGGGGTTGCTCCGTCGACGGGCCTGATATGACGCTGAGTTTTATCCGAGGGCAAGAACTTTCTTTACTCAGATCCCGTAACGGCATTGATGTATCTTAACTTATCATTAATCATGGCTTCGGATGAATGAATCTATTATACCAGCGACAGCAATCTGGTGTTCTGGTTTGCAGGTCTTACTCATTGCTGAATGTTTGGTGTAGTGAGGAATTCATCTACTCCGACACGGCTACGTTGGGCCATGAACTTTCATTATTAGCTCCATGAACCCTCCCCGACGTCCCACAAGGTTAGGCTCTTCCCAATGTGCCACCAAAATTCTTCTCTATCTCGTACATCTCCCTCAGCTTGGAGAATACTAAATAAAGGAGTAGAAGCTACGGTACGACATCAAACAGATAACTCACCATGTCCCGACCACTTAATCGAACCTTCTCCTTTGAGAATGGAAACGAACAACAACCCATGGCTCAAGTCGAGCAGGAACGATACACCCACTGGTCACCGCCTTACCGAGACATTCTTTCCCGAGATATGCAGGTTTCACCACCCACGAGGTACATGTCACCACCGTTGCGAGAACATAGCATCAGCCCTCCTTCTCCCCCTGTCCATCAAACATATCCCTATCGCGACCAATTCCAAGGCAGTAGTCAAGGCATAGACGACAGGGTGACAAGAGGACTTCAACCATACTCGAACTATCGAGGTGGCTACGACCCTTCCGTTGCACCACCTTTCTACCCAGAGAACGCAGGAGACCACGGTTTCCCACGCTACAACGGACAACCGCATCTTCCAGAATCAGCAGACCCGTTTACATCCCAACCCGCCAGGTCATCACCCTACCCTGAACTTCCTCTTCCTACTGACTCGGACGATACTCCAACGCCGGTCCAGGCTCCGAACCCCTCTCGTCGAAGGGTACCACCGATCCAAACGGCAGGGGAGGACAGATACTGGGGCGCAAACCTAGGATATTCGAACTCGATGCGAACGGCATCGACCACAACACCTGGGATGGACAATCTTGGTGCGGCCGCGGCTGGAGGTGGCATAGCCGGCATCGCCATGGGCGTCGCCAATACAAACGAGCGCGAGAGTGGCGTTGAAGCCTTGCGAGCAATCGAGAACCACCGAAGAAGTGTTACAGCCGGACAAGGGTACGGCCCGCCGGAAAGAGGCTTTGACGTGGTTGGATCTGATACACCATACGTACCGCAAAGGCCCGAGCCATCCCACGCTCTTCAACAGCGTTCTTCGTACTCATCCACAGTGCCTTTGGGTCTTGCGGCGGCGTCACCAGGACAAATCACTCCGAGGTTACAGCCCTCGGACGATAGTATTCCTCTCGGGGACTATCCTTTGCCAGATCGACATATGAGCAGTTCTGGACCGTCGTACGCGGACAACCCATATAATCATTTCTCTACAGCTTGGGACCCGAGAATAGCTCCTGGAGCCTTTAATCCGAATGAGATTGTCGACGATGGTGACGATGGTTTTGCCTCGGAGGATCCGAAGAGGAGGAGGTCGGTCCTCAACTCGGGTAAGGATTTTGATCGTGGAACGCCGGTAAATGGCACGGCAGCTGGTGTGGCGGAAGGAGGCATACTTGGCGGTCTTGGTGGTTTACTGGGTCGGAAGCGTAACAGCGGCGCTGGCGTAAGAGGGAACTCAAGTGGTCAATACGGCCCGGTACCTGGACAGGGATTCGATGACGGAGGCATTGAGAAGAGTGAGTGGTTGAATCGCCAGACTACCGGTCGAAGGAAGTTGAGATTGATCGTTGGGATCGTCATCGGTGTACTGGTGGTCGCTATCGTCGTGGGTGCGATCGTGGGTGGTGTTCTGGGTTCGAAGAATGGCAAGAGCAACACCCCGAGTTCCGGTCTCTCAGCTGCACAGGATGACGGCAAGGGTGATTTGACCAAAGACTCAGCCGAGATCAAGAAGTTGCTTGGTAACAAGGACCTTCACAAGGTCTTTCCAGGAATGGACTACACGCCGTTCAACACACAATATCCGGAGTGTCTCGCAAACCCACCGAGTCAGAACAACGTTACGAGAGATATGGCTGTGATGTCTCAACTGACGAATGCAGTCCGCTTATACGGCACCGACTGCAACCAGACGGAGATGGTCTTACACTCGATCGACAAACTGTCCTTGACGGACATGAAAGTCTGGCTCGGAGTATGGCTCTCCAACAACGCCACAACCAACGACCGACAACTCACGGCAATGTACAACCTCCTCGACAAGCACGGCGCCACTTCCTTCGCCGGGGTGATTGTCGGCAACGAAGTCCTCTTCCGAAAAGACATAACGGAGGCAGACCTCGGCCTCGTCCTCTCCGGCGTCAAATCGAACTTCACCTCGAAGAAGCTCGACCTCCCCGTCGCGACTTCCGACCTCGGCGACAACTGGACCGCAGGCTTGATACCGGACGTCGACATCGTCATGTCCAACGTCCACCCCTTCTTCGCCGGCGTCGAAGCCGCCGTCGCCGCGGGCTGGACCTGGAACTTCTGGCAGACGCACGACGTCGTCTTGACCCAGGGCACGACGAAGAAGAACTTCATCTCCGAGGTCGGCTGGCCTAGTGCGGGTGGTAATGATTGCGGGGCGGCGATTTGTGCCGGCAAGACGGCGGGGAGCGTGGCGGGCGTCGATCAGATGAATTTGTTTATGAAGGATTTTGTGTGTGAGAGTTTGGTGAATGGGACGGAGTATTTCTGGTTCGTCGTTCCTATTCAATGGCTTACGGACTAGCTTGCTGATAAAAAGGTGAATGACTTAGGTTCTCAGCCTTCGACGAGCCGTGGAAAGTTAAATTCAATAGTCCCGGTAAAGAATGGGAAGATAAATGGGGTCTCATGGACTCGGCGAGGAATCTGAAACCTGGCCTTGTTATCCCGGATTGTGGGGGGGAGTCTGTTTGATGGATGGACCAAAGTCTACGTGCATTTTCTCTTCGAGCACGTGGCGCAGGAAAACGGTTTTGTGAGGGATGGGTTGATTTCGGGCGTATTATGCGTGGGTGGATTTCTGTCGTTGCGTTTGGTTGAGAGCGGGTGAGCATTATGATGGATTGGAAGATTGGGATGGCAGGGTAGGGTATGAAGAACGAGGCATATGCGGATAGCGGTTGGAAGGATGGCAGGGCATGGTATGAACAACGAGACATGCGTTGCGGATAGCGGTTGGGGAGGTGCATTGCTTTGGCGTTGTAGTTTAGTATAATCGATTATTGGTATAATATTAAATACCTTTAATACCAAAGTTTTATAGCAGTCACCAATCCATCGTAAGACGTACTACCAGGTAGATAGCGGTAGAGTAGAGTAGAGGGAGATGTATGTATAAACAGAGCCTATATACGAACAACACGTCCGCCCACATATCTACAGCCTCACCACCGCCCCTCCAACCCAACATCGCCCTTCCCCATCCCACTCACCTTCGCTCAACCCCGCATCCCTCCAAACCGAGTCCGATCCGACCTGCTCCCAACCTATTTGATACTCTCGCTCCTAACCACCGTCCCAAACGCATCCCCCAGCTCCAGAAGCGCCACCTACACCCATACACATTAGCCCCTATCTCTTCCCTCCCCTCTCCTCCCTCTCCTCCCTCTCCTCTCCGCACACCATCCCCAACCCCTCCCACCACGCCAAGCCGCGAAAATGGGGGGAGACAATAGGAAACGCCAGGAATCGTAACGCAACGGACGTACCTTGGTGACCTCGTCGCCCTTCAAGCCCGGGATATCCCGGTCGCCAATCGCGTCTTCCGCCAGCACGACATCGTAGCCTAACTCGGCTGCCTGCCGCGCCGTCGTCGAGACGCATACGTGCGCCTATACCTCTCCCATCCACAGATCAGCCACTGAGCTCACTAGCATAGTACTGTCCAGAGCACGAGGCGAGGCACGGCACCCAGCCATTGCGCACGAGCGCGAAGGCGGGCGGGCGGGCGAGGATGAAGGCGGGGCGGCGAGCAGCGGCCAGGGGCCCTTGTAAGAGAGAAGAGGGGGGCGAGGAGTTGCGCCGACCGAGCGGGACGAGCGGGATAGGAGGCGGGGAAGAGAGAGAGAGAGAGAGAGAAAGAGAAAGAGAAAGAGAAAGAGAGAAAAAGAACGCACCATATACCCCGTCAAAACCAACTTCTTCGCCCCCTTCTCCTGCAAATACGCATGCAGATCCGTGCCCGCGAACGAAGACGGGTAATGTTTCTCGACCACCTATTCCTTCCCCCGTCAGCCCCCATCCTCTCTCTTCCCCTCCCCCCCTTCTTCCCTTTCCCCTTCCCACTTAACCCTCCCCCATAAAACCAAAAAAACGAACCTTCTCCCCCCCCCGAGCCCTAACCCCCTCCATCTCATCCCCCTCCCCCCTCTCCCCGCCCGCATCAAACACCGGCGCCCCCTTCGGCGTGCGATGCAGCACGTGCACCACGTCGCCGCCGCGCTCGCGGTACCGGCCCAGCAGCGTCGCGATCGCGGCTGAGGTCGAGCCTACGTCGACGGTCCGTAGTGCCCCCGTGGCGTATTCGTTTTGCGCGTCGATTATTAGGAGGGTACTGTCTGTGGGGGTTGCGGTTGAGGGGTCGGCGCCGATTAGGGACCGGAATGAGGAGGGTGCGGATGCGGATGCGGATGGGGGAGGCATTTTGGGGGGTTTGGGGTTGGTTGTTGGGTTGTTGTTTGGGGTGGGATTGGGGTGGTGTTGTGATGGTGGTTGGGCTTGACTATGGGGTGGTGGAGGTGGAGGTGGAGGTGGAAATGGGAATGGATGAGTGATGGGAGACTGGAGGGAAGATTTGTACCCTTCGTAACTTACCTACCTTACCTACCTAGGTGCGGGGGGGTTCTCCAGGGTCCGAGAGGCGGGCGGGGACGCTAGTATGGTCTGGGCCGGTAGCGTGGGCGTCATGATGTATGGCGGATCGTTCACGGATGGACTACCTTAAGTTCATGGAGAGAGTCTTCAATGTTCGTGTCAAATATTGATACCTGGTTACGAACGAACATCCTACTTGACCACTTTTCCCGCCCTCTTTGTACTTTCAATCCGCTCTTCTGACCTCCAAACCACAACCCTCTGGAAGGATGCATGTGCGGGCGATCGGTTTTTCCGTGGAGGGAAGGGAAGGGAGAGTTGCCGCTGAAGCTGTTCCGTCTGCTCTCAACGGTTGAGTTAGACGGATGGAGCGGTTGTCCACCTCCCGTAGGCCTGAGCGCGAGGACAGGCATGAGCCCGAGTCCGAGGTAAGGGTTTGAGGATACAAATCAGGGGTCGAAGCTCGCAGACACCGTCCGTGAGCCTTTCGAGGGAAAAGATGCTTTAGTTGGCCCCATTCTTTTTGATAAAGTGTACCGAGTGTGTAGCCACGCTTCTCCACTTTTCGACAGGGCCATGTATCCTCGACTTTGACGTAGACGTGGACGTGACTTGCGTGAGTCTCTGATGTCCTTGCGCTGGGTGTGTAGATTAGGTGTCTTGTGACGTGGCCCTTGGTTTCCACCGCTCTTTTTCCATCTTGCTCGCGAGTAGGGAAGAGGCCTCATGTTATGCTTACTTTGAACCCTGTCTCCCCGAGAGAGAACGGTACTGCTGGAAGAGGGTTGAGCAGAGCTATGTACGGGAAGTCTCGCTCTCGCTCTCACTCCTGCAGGGAGTTGGGTATTTCAAAGAACGAGTCCTTGGTTCGGCGACTTTGGCAGTGGTGGTTTGATGATGACGAGGGTGTGGTCGGAGGCTGCGTGGAGGGGGGAAGGGTGAAGACCTTGGACGGTAGAGGAATACTGTTCAAGCGTGCCCAATGTTTCTCAGCGCATGATTATCACGCGTGTTCCATTGATTCCTCTTTGACATCTTCCTCCACTCCGCGCTCTCTCCAATAAAGCCACATATTCCAGAATATCGTTTCATCGGCCTCGAACCGCGGAAACGCCACCGATTTACGCCCGTCGGCGTCTAGAAACGCTCTCCCAACTCGCGTCATGGATGGAGGTGTTTTGAGCGCCCTGTGGACGGCATCGTCACGTCAGCCTTTACGCCAATGGCTTGTCATCACGCCCGACGCCCTCTCTCTCTTCGATGGTCTCGACCTCAGACCTAACCCCTCCATTCTCCACCCAAACGCGAATCGGAAGTACGAACTAGGATAAAGGAAAAAAAACAAACGTACCCATCAATCAACTCCCCAACTTCGTTCCCCACCACCAACACCGGGGCCCCTTCCCCTTTGTCCCCCTCAACCCCCCCGTCCTCCCCATCAACCCCTCCCTGCGCCCCTCCACCCCCTTCCTTGGACCCCACACCCAAGGCATCCAAGTAAACACCCCTAATACAATGCGGCGCGTACAAGACCGTCCCCCTCCCCACCCTCTCACTCGCCCCCGGCATCTCCAGCACCTTCACGCCCCGCGTCCCCAGAAACGCCACGTCCGTCGCCGAGAACGCAGGGTCTTGCGCGTAGACGGCCTCTCTAAGAACCGGGAATCGCGAGCCTGCCATGTTCTTTCCCGTCAGTCGAGTTCGGTCTTCCCGCCAGTCTCGCGACACCGGCGACGACAGAGAGTCAGACTCAGACCGAGACAAACAGAGATATCAAAAAGGGCGCAACCCACTCAAACACGCCAGCAAATCCTCCAACGCCGCCAGCTGGAGCAAGGACTTCCTCGCCGACCCCGGCCCCGCCGCCGACCCCGACCCCAGCGAGCCCAGACCCAGCACCACGCAATTCTCTGCCGCCGCCACATCGTTGCGCCGCACCCGCTCGGCGACGATGGCGCGCAGGCGGGCGGCGCAGGTGGAGTTGGCCCAGAGGTGTTGTTGGTGGGCGTAATGGGTTGTTAGGGCTTGGAGGTCGGTTGATGAGGGGGTGGGGGAGGCGGAGATGGATCGTGGTGGGGGGGGACGGCGGGGAGGAGGGGTGGGGTTGGGATCGTGTCGGATCGTGGTCCAGCCGTTTGCGTCGGTGGTTTTGGTCCGTTGCGGACGGGGGGTGGGCGGGTGGCGGTGGCGGTGGGAGGTGTGTGGCATTTTGCGGAGTGGTGGGATGTGGATGTGAGGAAGGGGATAGGATCAGTTTGGCAGGGGCGGGTTGACGGGTGGAGGTGGATCGTGCTTAGTTGCTGTTGTGGTACCGGGGAGTTTCACGTTGGCATGATGGTCTTGACATTCACCCACTTGTTGGGAAGGTTGTACGTCTGTTATACTGGTTCATCCTCGACCTCCATTACTGGAGATTGGTGGAGGCACGCTTTGGACGAATAATGTGCGATTTATCAGATCTTGGCCCTGGAGTGTTGCGAACTCAACTCCACGTGGGGTTCTATTCTACCTTCCTCGCATTGATGGCATGGCTGAAGCCCTCCTTACTTTTATCTCGACGGCCGCGACCTCTGTCGTGAGGTAGTACAATCATGGATTGATGGATGAGTGATGGCATTTACCTTGGGCTATATTTATATTCGATTACCTTAAGCTTGAATTAGAGTGCTGATGCCGATTATGTTTTTATCGCAGGTACGAATCAGCTTACGGCGACTCGTGCGGATACATATGGATACGGATGCAGATTCGGGACGGGTACCTATGTACGGTACCGCGACGGCAGGCTGCGACCTTGCGGCGTGGAAGATGACGAGGAAGATGAAGATGAAGATAAGATGGAGATGGAGAAATAATAGATCCCACAGACTTCAGTAGCTGGGGAAGAGTAGCATCTCAACGATAAACTGCTCCCAGGGAGATCACACCTCCATCTCTTCTCTTCCTTGGCCCCATTCGGCTTCAAGCTTGTCTGCTCTTGCAAGGATCTCTGCTCCATTAACTTCCTTCTCCATCCGGGCGCCCAAGGCACGGCCACGTCCGGACCGTCTTTACCGTTACCGCTTCCATCATAGCACACCCGCCTGGTCGACAGTCCATCACAAATGAACTCTCCAAACTCTCCAATTACTCGAGCGCATCCGCTCTTCTCATTCGTCAATCGCGATGATGGATCCTCGAATCGAATTCGACAGTCGACAGTCAACAGCCAAGTGCTGCAGTGCTTGCAACCGCCCGGACCAGTACCAGTCGCCCATCCTGACTGACTCCGGCGGTTGACCTGCACTGGTACATACTCTATGTACATTACTGGTAACCTGCAGGCCAGCTAATCCCACCCACACCTCGACAAGCATCTTTTTCCCTTTCCAACCAATCCTCGTGCAGCCCTGTCGGGTCGCACTGCATCACGTTCGGCGCTTGGGGGAGGGTCTTTCCTTCGTCCCTTAAGTGCTGTATCGCCCCGGCCTGAGATTGGAAACAGATGGGTTGAGTTTCTCCGCTTTACTACCTACCTTGGACGACGACGACGACAACATCGACGTCAACGACCAGAGTGTTAACGCGGTTCTTTGTCCTCGTCTTATATGACCAGACGAGATTAAGCAGAAGATATTGAATTGGCCATTGGGAGATCGTCACAATGCGGTCGAGAACATCAACACCATCGCTTATCGCAATTGCGACCCTTCTCTCCACTTACCTCTCTCTCGTCACCGCTCATATCGTCATCACATACCCAGGCGACAGAGGAAATAATCTTTTGAAAAGCGGAACACCAGAGGAAACGAATGGACTGGGCGAAGGAGCGAACGGGACCTTTCCGTATGGCATGCAATGGATGTATCCATGTAAGTCCTTACTTTCCCCTTCACCACACCTCCAACAGCTCTAATTGTGGACGATCGACAGGCGGCGGCATGCCAACTTCGACAAACCGCACCCTTTGGCCCATCACCGGCGGTGCCATCTCCTTCGAACCTGGCTGGGACGTCGGCCACCCGACGGCCTTCTTTTATATCAACATGGGCTTCGGCACCGTCCCGCCCAACATGTCGAACCCCATGGTTCCGGTATTTCAAGTCGTCGGTCCTTCAAAAGTCCAATACCCTGGCACAATCTGTCTCACGCAAGTCCCGCTGCCAGTCAACGCCCCCAACGCGAGCGTCAAGATCGGCGATAATGCGACGATACAAGTCATTGAAACTGCCCTCCACGGTGCGGCGCTGTACAACGTTCGTTCCACCAACCACGATCCGTAAACACATAGACGAGACTACTGACAATTGGAGTGTAGTGTGTGGATATCACCTTCGCCGACCCACGTGACGTACCGGAAGTCAATGGTTCAAACTGCCGCAACTCATCTAACCTCAGCTTTGATTTGGTCTTCGCAACCACCAGTCTCTCCGCCGCCGCACCATCTCTGCCGTCAACGTCATACCTGGCTTTCACGCCTTTGCTGTTAGCTGGGCTTGTTGCGTTACTGGTATAAAGTCATGGACTGCTTCGATCTTTCATTTACGTGCGTTCCTGTCCAGAGGCTGGGTGGACGCCTTTAACGGTAGCGAACGACGAAGTCTTTGGTCCGTTGCCTCTGGTCCGTTGCCTCCTTGGTGGACGTTTGTTACAGTCAGCTATCATACCTTGCCCATCTGTTTGATCTCTCCCTGTATAGACCATCATCATCGTTCTCGGTATGGGATCAGGATTTCGACCTATATTACGAGGTCCTCCAGTCTTTTGGTCTCAAGGCGTATGGAGCACAGCACAGAATGCAGGACGGATGGGGCATTTTCAGGTCATGGCTTACTTACCATCTTGCCTATCTCAAACTACTCAAATCTACCTCTATCTCCGTCCATCTCCGATCTCATGCACATAGCTTCACTATTGTTACTCGAATCCCAATATCAACCTTCTGATGTCCAACCATAAACAGCATACTTGGGCTACGGAATCCCATACCAAACAATCCCACCCGCTCACCCATCTCTTTTCTCCTCGAGCACTCAACTAAGTCTCCTAAACACCCTCCACCTACCCACCCACTCACCTCCCATTCCCACGCACCACCAACACAAGCGGCTCCCCAGTCCACCCTCCACATATCACAACGCCCACCTGCAAACAACGCCACTCTCCTCCCACCTATGTCTCCTTGCCCTCGTCCTCTCTTCTCTCCTCTCCTTCTCTTCCCTCCTCACCTCCCCTCCTCTCCCCACCGCACTGTCGCACCTACCAGGAGCGACTCCTTGTCATCTATCAGTTTTTCACAGGAAAAGGGGTGCGTGCGTGAATAGGTAGGTAGCAAGGCTGATCCAGCGGGACCACTCCCCCCAGGTAGTGACCGTCGCACTAGCCTTCCCTGGCGGCTTAGGGGGAGGTTCAGTGGAGATGGGGTGAATGGACGGACTGGAATAAGTCTGGTGGTGGTTCAGGGTGGGCTGAAGAGGAAGGGTTGTGGGGATAGGAGGTGGGATCGGGTGTTTTGCGAAGAGGTTGCATTTCAACGGAAGGGTGTGTTTTGCTCTCGTTTCTGGCTGGGGGTTGGCTGCGTTGGGAGAGAGCTGGGTTGACGAACGGTCTCGCTTGGAACTGAGCTGAAGCGGTCGGTGGCAGATTGGTAGGATTCGCAGCTTCATGAACACCAGGTACGATGACGATGCTGCGTTCTGCACGGTCTCGCTGGTCCCTGTCGCGGTTGCGGATACGTCTGTTGGCTGGAAAGATGCTTGTAGGAGATCACTTTCGGTCCGTACTTTGCGGCGAGGGGGTTTTCTTTGGAGCGAGCATGTTGTGATGATCTCGGTAGGGTTAGGGCCAGCGCTACAGGCTATAGCGGAGGTTAAGGGTGCAAACTGTCTGTCAAGCTAGCGGGGTGGGTACTCGACATGAGACGATACTGCCAAGTCTGACGGCGACGGCGACGGCTTTCTCAAGAGTAACGTATACTATCCTCTTTATTTACCCTTGGTCAGGATTACGAGCTATCTATTATTGCTATCAAGCGAACGGTTGTGTCAAGCTAGAGTGTAGGATGGAGGCTAGAACTCGAATAGACACGACGAAGCCAGATCGCGACTCTGTCACGAAGCAGTGTGATACCATGCCGAACGTTGGTTGCCGCTTTACATAGAGCGCACTCCGTCCGCAAAGCAATAATTGATTGCTGGCTCGTCTCTCGCTCAACAGACGGTCATTCAACCCTCCTCACGGTGATCCTCTTGAGCTAAGATCGAGGCTGAATTGCTCCGTCGTGGACCTAGCATAGTAAACGCAACGACTGAAGCGACGATTGCTTGAACGGCTGCATATTCAAGTGATGTGGTCAGCACGATTCTCTGACCTAGTAAGAGAAGTACCTCACGTACCCAAGACCGTTGTCATGACGCGGTACCCTACCGTGTTGGTCAGTAAACCAGCAAGTTCAGGTCCGATGAGCATGCCCATGGTGTACGCTACCCCTTGGATGGAGTAGAGACGCGAGTAGCCACCGTTGGGGCCGAAGATGCCTGGATCTTCTTGCTCTAGGGCCTCGATGACTACTGCTCACTATCAGTATCGGTTGATTCAGTGCTTGCGGGTTGATGACTTACAAGCACACTCTATGGCGCCTGTTGCGTTCACTAGATTGTTGACCACGCCGATACATGCTAGGATCGTCACGTATAATGCTTTTCCAGAAGTACCGGAACCCCAGTCGGCATCTACTTCCCCGGGCAAACCAAGCGCAAAGAGGAGCGGAGCAATTAGAAGGTAGCCAGCAGTGGTTGGGTACCGAACGCCTACGCTGGAGTATGTTAGTCTCATACGCGTATGTACGAGTCCTGGTTGACTCACTGGTCTCGTAGCCAACCACAAATTGGTCCGAATACAGCGCCAGGCGCTTGAAGGGCAACGAACATCATCCCGGCAGGGAAACTACCCCAGCCGAAAACTTCCTGAACGTGCAAAGGTATGGTTGCATCGAAGGCAGACACAATGATGGCGAACGTGAGGCTGCAAAATATAGCGCCGATAATACGCTTCTGCCGTAGTGCTAGAAGGTAGAACCCGAGTGCAGAAACTTCATTGGCAGGAACTTGAGGGCTGCAGAAGACATCTTGCGTGGGGATGAGAGGTGTGGTCTCCGCTAGAGTGAGACTCGGAGAGTCAATCATGACTGGAGGAATTGATTCGGAGGCGATTGATATCGTTCGAATAACGGTGATCATTGATGATGTAGATTTTGCGGACGAGACAGTCCCTGAAGTAGCTGTGTGCGGTCGCGGTGGACTTGATGGCCTCGCTTCGTGTATCGAGAACTCCGGTGGAAATGAGATAATTCCTGGCTGGATAGGCTGTTCGGCGATGCAAGAAGCGTAATTGCTGCAGACGTCATGTTCGTGTTTGAGGGCGATGGTTCTGGGACGCTCGAGCATGGTAAGCCGCATCACAACATCAACGAGAAGCTATGGAGATCACGTCAGAGAGTAAGCCAATGGCACAGTTTAGAGACCAGCAGTAGAATCTTACAATGCCAACAGCAGTGGACCATGCAGCCCAATAACCAGCAGTCTCCAAGAGCAGACCTCCGACCATCGGTCCGGCGAACTGACCCGCCGTCGTAAAGATGGAAATCGCACCCAGAGTCTTTCCCATGTTGTCCGCTCCCACAGTATCTGCCAACGTGGCGGAACCGACAATCCAGATGACGGATGCTGCGAATCCTTGTGCAGTCCGGGCAACATAGAGCATAGAGACTGTGATGACAAGATTAACAATTGTGGGTGTAGAATATGACAGACCAGTGCATACCTCGCACAGTCACCGCCATAAGTATCGTCCCTGCCAAAGCCACGAACAAACCGAACAAGAGAGGGCTTTTCCGACGCGACGTCCTATCCGCTAGGATGCCTATCACCGGCCCCATGAGTATCTGGATACCGGCAAACATACCCAAAAGATTCGACGTGACGCTCTGGGTTTGATGTTTGTCGATGCCAATGCGTTTTTGCAGCATATACGGCAGGATGGGGACAATGAAACCATAGAGAAAGAGTTCTGTAAATAGGACAACGTTAGCAGTTCACAAGACAGCATACACAAACATTAGCACAAAATTGCTCAAGTCAGCGATGATCTTACCGGCAAAGAGACCAAGTGTGATAGTCACTAAGATGAACATCTTTGAAGAGCGCCATGCTTGAATTCGATCACAACACTGACGAAGTCCCATACTGTTGTCGCTGCTTCTGCCAGGGAAGATTGCAGACACATGAGGAATGAGATTTTCGAGAGTGAGATGACCGTCAGTGACACACGATCTTGGCATATAGGTAGGTAAGGTTGAGATTCACCTTCCGCGGCGGAGAAGAGACATACAATAGACACAAAGGAATCGGCACAAGTTGACACGTGGGAATCACCTTCACTTTGAACAAAGATCAGAGTAAAGTCAATTCAGATACTTCCTTGCTAACATTTTCTAGAGATTATGTAAAAAGCCGAGAATTTCATTCACCACCCTCTGCGGTTGCTCTTGCTGGACCCAGTGCCCAGCCTGCTCGATCATCCTCACTCCTCTGAAATCCGAGCACACTTCCGACATCTTCTCTATAACACCGGGCTCTTGATAAACACCCCAATCCTGCTCACCAGATATGAACAGGCAAGGTATCTCGATTTTCTTCCCAGCAAACATGTGGAGATCTTTCAGGTTCCTCGGATCCGTCTGTACACGATACCAGTTCAATCCACCTTGAAACCCAGTACGGCGATACTCCTGCGCGTATACGTTTAGTTCGTGGTCCGGCAACCAATGCGAGCCTTTCTTCTGGACTTCCTCTGAGCTCTCGCTGGCCGTATCTTTGGCGACTGCCTCACGCATGCCAGAATGTAAGGGCATGATGTAGTAGTTAGGCATCTTGGCGAGTTCGGTCGCCGTCCACGCTTCCAGAGCATGTGGCTTGTTGCCTTCCCAATCCGCGCTTTTGAGGTGGAAATAGCCTCGGAGAAAGTCTTGCAGGCCATCAGGCGGATTGGACATTTCTTTGTTCGCTGGCTCCGTTGAGTAGTACCACTTGTAGTGTTTTCTTGGTTCTGGGAGATTCGCCAGTTCCTTATGAATATCAGTTTTGCTTCCATCAGTTTCGTGCGATTCCTCATTTGCGATATTGAACGACAGACTAGGTGCTCCTTTGAAGGGATGGCTCATCAGAACGACACTCTCGAAAAAGTCCGGTCTGGTCAAGGCACAAAGTGACGCGGTCACCGCTCCAAAGTCATGCCCAACCACGCATTTGACGTGCTTATAGCCCAGAGCGTATATCAATACAATCACGTCCCGTACGAGATTGGTCACCGCGAACGTTCGCAGGTCGACCTTGCCGAACTCTGCAGTATCCCAACCCGTCGTCCGCCCATAGCCTCGTTGATCGAAGGCGACGACGTAGTATCCAGCGTCTGCCAGCTGCGGCATCACTTTGCGCCAGGAGTAAGCGAACTCCGGAAAGCCATGCAGGAGGAGGAGAAGTGGCCGATCTCGTGCCGATGGCCTGCCGGCCTCCAGGACGTGATAGGAAAGCTCCGAAGCGGGACTTTGGACTTGTCGTTCTGTGATGCTTGATGGCAAAGGCAATGCAGGTAGAGCGTTTGCCATTGTCAGGATTGGGCTTATGCTTCGAATGGCCGAACGGAGGCAAGGTCACTGATATGAGCAGCGGGAAGAGCTCGATCAGCGCTATCGGTCCTGTATGATATATACACTTGTGTTGTCAAACCAGAGCAAAGAGTAGCTACGATTTGAAGAACATAGAGCGAACGTACTTGTAGGTATCCCCTCGATTGGCGGTTAGCTGCCGAAGCTATGCCAGGCTTCAACCGCCAGTAGTGTACCTACTAGGTACTGTAGTAACAGTCACATCCTTAAGATACATATCTGCGTCGAAGGAATATTGAATGTTCAATGTGCTTGCTGTGATGGGGAGAAGATGTATGGATTGAAAGCAATTCGTATCAGCTTGTGATTAGGATCAGCCATTCGTGTGTTTCGTTGACTACAAACATTATTGCGACTGGCAACAATGACGATGATGAAGCACTGACGTGACGCGCAGTTGCAGTTCCCCCTTGTTTGCCGAGAAAGGTACAAAGTACATGTATCTAAGGTACGTACCCTGCCTTATAGAACGAAAGAACATGGAAGCGAAGAGCCAAACCCAACTTCCCGCGACCTCAGTTTCCACGAATTCTTATTTCATGCGCAGCAGCTGTAGAGTACCTACTTACTCCGTAAACTGCAGAGACATCGGTTCTCCCTGTCTATTCGTTCTTTCACAACATCCGCTCATACAGTACCTTCTAATTCTCCTTCGCCTTACGAAACTTATCCTCTGGCTACCACGCCTTCATCTTCACCATTTCACTCAGCTCCCCGGAAGTTTTACCTTAGCTTATTGGACGGTAGCAGGCGCATTGGCATACCGACTTAATGTCATCATATCAGAGCAGCATTCAGGGCCGGTGAACATGGCAGAATAATATCCACAAGAGTATCGCCTCAGCGTGTCGGTAAAAGGACTCACAGAAGTCGCTCTGGGCTTGTGAAAGGTCTATCGACCCCCTTGTCACTGTCATCATGTTCCATCGGAGGAGGGCGCATTCGAATCCGGTAAGGCAATTACTTTTAAACGCTCTTACCATCCGGACGACTATCTCTCCTCGGTTCATGATCGTGTTCTGTCGATGCTGACATGCGGTCATTTTCCACAGCCGATCAAGACCACCCCGTCAGCATCTGCTCAAACAGCGGCGACTCAGGCTTTTTTGGCCAGCCAAAACTCCAATGCCAACCTATCAGCAGCCGCCGCGGCAGCAGCACTCCGCTCTCATACTACTACTCCCACCCCCGTCGGACAAATTCAAACGAAGCGCATGATTCAGCGGAATGGGTCGACTTCTTCCTTCGGTTCCGCTGCCGGTAATGCTCGCCCTGGTGGTGGCTTACAGAGACAGAACAGCTCTGGGTCGATGACGGAAAGGACCTTTCGTGACCAGTCACCCAGTCGAGGACCTTCTCCTCGGGGTCAGAGTTACGATACACCACCAGTTCCGGCGCTGCCCAAAGGTTATGTTTCGCCTCCACCTCCTGTACCTCAGAAGTCGCACCGAAGAGCCTCGAGCATGGAACCACCATTGCGGGTTAGTTCTCCACCGCCCAAGAAAGTAGGAGGTCGAGGTGTTAGCTTGGATAGAGGGCCAGGTGTCATGACGACGAGACGCACCGGACCATCGGCACAACGTGTGACGAGCCTGGGGAGCGTAGCAGAGTTGGAGCGGACAGGAAGCAAGGGTTCGATCAATTTCTCGAGGCCCATCTCATCACCTAACTCACCGCCCACGTCACCCATAAACGACAGGCGAACAACGACGATGTCCAGCGGGCAACCCACTTCCCGACCGACGACGACAACAATGGCGCCCGGCGAGGTTCGTTATCTACAGCAGTCGTTACAAGGAGCCACGAATCCACCCGCGAAGAAGAAGATTGTCACTACAGGCGAAGGAGCTCAGGCCAGGAATTCACCTATGCAGTCAGATCAACGACAGCCTACGGACAGCGGTGTCGCAGCTTCGGTTCCCAAGAAAATGAAGAAAAAGATTGGGGCCCGGGAAGAATCAGACGAAGAAAGCAAGCCCACGGGTTTTACAACATCTTATGGTTCGGACTCTGACGCTACGGCGGAGTACACAGCCCCAACAGAGCGACCTCCTACCTTCAACACAAGAGCAGCACTTCTGTTGTCCAAACAGCCGTCCGTTGTGCGGGAGGATAGGGAGGCCGAGGAGCGGGAGGAACGTAATGGTGCTGGTTTGGGTAAGGTCAGGCCTGATCTTACCGCGCACAACAGTTCGAAGGCGAATGGAAAAAAATGGCTTTATTCAAACTCCACATCGCAAGAGCGAAATAGGTCGTCGAGTCAACCCGCGCCAACGTTGGCCACAACGAATGTGGTCCCGACCGCTCGGAAGCTTTCTGGTAGTGATGCCACTCCAGCTAGAGGTAATGACACCATACGTGGCGGAAGGCATCAATCACTGAGTCCTGCGAGAGCGGCACATTTTCCAGTGCAACCGATTCTCAAAACACCAAATGGGTTAAGGCATCAGCCCCCACCACGGTCCGTTTCTCCCGCCAAGTCCGCCATGAAGCTTTCACCTTCACCCAGAGCCATGTCACCATTGGGTGGTGGACATGCTCCAAGTGAAACCTCGGACACGATGTCTATGCTCTCAGAAGACGGTATTAGGTCGAGAAAGAAGAAGAACCGCGTCAGCTTCGATGACGACGCTGTGGTTGTCGTGCCTGGCCGTACCGCTAGCCCACCCATAAGCTCTGATTCTCAAACTAAAGGTGAAACCGCTCGTTCATGGTTTGGAATAGGTCATGGAAAGAAGCAGACTGGTTCTTCAGCAAGAAGCCAAGTCGAGGAGGATGACGAAGTCATTAAACCTACTCCAGCATTACCATCATTCGGTAGTATCCGTGGACACGAGGAGCGAGAAGGTACCGGTGTGAGCGACCAACCATCTTCGCCTAGCGTTGAGCCCCATCATACCCTGGCCTCTTGGGCTCAAGAGACCCTTGCCCGGATTGACTTGTCCAGCGATCAGGCCGTAGGCGCTATTTTGTCACAAGACTTTGTGACCAAGTCTACGGCATCTCGACAGGAACCCTTAGCCCCTCAGGTAACCTCTGTCGAAGGTACCGGTTACGGGTCAGACTCGGAAGGCAGTGTATATAGTACCGATAAAATGGAAAAAGCAGGTGTGGACTCTGGAGTGACTGGGAATATTTCCGAGGCTCATGCGGCCCCGTATCGTGAGCTTGCGAGCCCAAGACACGGCGACGAAGGGGATTATCAATATGCCAGCAAGCAGAGTAACGATGCTGTCCCATCCATTGCCGTTCTCCCCGCTACGCCTGCTGAGGACGCACTTCGAGGAGCCGAGTGGGTTGGAGACTCCCCGATGTCGACCGGGTCGTATGATTTCAAGCATGAAAGTCATGGAGTTATGGAACATCATCCCACAGATCCTACGCCTGCAACAATCGGTATAGCCGAGCCTGAGCCAGAAGGTGTACTGGCCAGTCGAGAACCGGTAACACCCGTCGTCGGTGGAGTAGCAGAAGCGCTCCGCACACAGACTGAGCACGAAGACGACGCGGACGACGGGGAGGACACGGGAGAGAGCATCTACAGCGACGCGGCGGAAGATCTGTCTGACTTGGAAGGGGACGGATTCGGTTCGATCAATGCTATCGTTGAAAGCCCGATCGTGGACACTTTCGGTATGGCGATGACGACACCGCCGGACAGTCCATCAGGACGGCTCGCCACACCGGTTCAAGCGAAGAAAAGCAAGCTGTCCAGGCTAGCAAGTAATGATTCCCAGCCAGGAACCGAGGAGGGCTGGGACAAGACACAAGCCTACTGGAGTGGACTCAGCGAGAGCCGCAAGAGTCAACTCGAACGCGCCGCCGCACAAGAGAGCGTTGATGAAGGTTTTACACAACCAGCACTCAAGCCCAAAAAGAAGAAGACCGTAGCGAAGAAAGACTTGCCTGCTACGGGACAGGAATGGCCGGAGCAGTATGCCGAGCAGACTGCCAGATCAAGATCTCCGCGAATGACGGACATGAAGCAGTCCATGCGAGATGGTTCAGGCACAACGGCAGAGGCGCCTCATATCCGAAAATCAATGCGTACGGGAGATACATTGAAACCAGCGATTCGTCAAACCCCACAAAGTCGGCCCATGGATACGACAACACCCCAAGAGCCAAGGGGCACTTTGCAGAAAAAGTATCGTCCAGTTTCTGCGGTGCCGCTGGTGAATTACAACACTCCGTCATATCAGAATACTCCGTCTCACACTCGCACCGCTTCAGGAGGTTCTGCCGCCGCATCTGCGACACCGCTTACGCCGAAACAAGTGAAGAAAAGGGCAACTCCTGCCGTGAAGCCACGGCGAGTCAAGTCAGACGACAGCGATTCCGAGAGTAGTTTCAGGAAGCTTCGACCATCGACTGCTGATAGTGGACGATACACTATGAGGAAAAGCATGAGGGGAGCTCCGCCTGAGCAGCCGCAGTTACCAACTACCAGTAGAGCTGGTCCACTCAGCGTTCGAACGTCGTCGCCGACTGGATCGACGTCAAGGAGACCTTTTAGCTCTGGAGGTCACGGGATGAAAACATCGTTACGAGGGTCCGGCGAGTCCTCAACTCTTCGACCCGAACGGACCAAGTCACCGATACGGGGCTTTGGCTTCGGAAGAGGGTCGAAAGCTAAGGACCAGAACGCACCCTCGAAATCGCGTTCACGCTTCTCCAGTAAGTTCGGCGACTCGAGCGATGACGACGACGGGCCGAGTACTTTCCGCAGCCGTTTCGGGGAATCTAGCGATGAAGATGAGCCGCCGAAGCGACCTTTAAACCTAGCGCCTGTTCGCGGTATCCCCAAGCGAGCTGATGAAGGCGATTCTACCGATCTGGATGATAGTTCTGACAACGAAAAGCGGCCGAAACGGAGGGGCATGCCATCGAAAGCCAAAGCGACCAAGCCGGAAGGGATTGCTTTAGCGGCTGGCTCTCTCCGTCGCAACGGTTCTGGACGAGACCTGACTAAACTCAACGAATTGGGGACAGGCTTGCAGGCTAAGAAAGCAGCAGAAAAGGACCCAAAACGACGATCTTTCTTTGGATTAGGCAGGAAGAAGGACGATTCAAGAGTTAAGAAACCCGACCTTCCGGGCCCTGCAGCCCGAGATGGTACTCCGCAAAGAAACAATGTCTTACCTCCGGGTACGCCAACCTCTCCCAGAAGCCCAAAATTGCAACGAAGGAATACTCCCCTGACGCTTGATTCAAACTCGTGGCCTTTGCCGCCAGTACTGGGTGCAGCGGATGATCGACCTAACACTGCCGACGGGGTTGCAAATACTGCAAGACCTGACCTTGGAGTTAGAAGCTCCACCATGGACACCCCGAGCTCGAAGACGGCAGGTCAGAATGGGGTTGTTCTGGGTAGGAGTGGGAAGAAGAAGCGATTTCCTATGTTGCGGAAAGCTTTTGGACTACATGACTGAACGTGGCGACTTTTCGTTTTCGTTCAGCCACACTCGACTTTCACCTTTCTTATATATCTCTCTTCATCAAATGCGTCTTGAAAGCGTATTTCAGATGCGATTGCATCTTCGACCTCACCAACATTTCCTTTCAATCTAGATTGGCTTCCCACCTGTAAATTTATATTTAATCCTACCCAACTAATTCATCCAATCTTCTGCGTCTTTGAATATACACCACATCTTCTCCTTTCCGATATACAAACCATCATGAACCCTCTTCAACCGATCCTCTGTCCCTTGAGAAACCCCTCTGGCAACGGCTTTCTCGGCACCAACAGTACCTGCGGGCTGCGCGTTTTAATCTGCACATTGACCCACGTCTGCTGCCGACCGATCTGGGCCTGCGCGAACGCCACCGCGTCGGTGAAATCACCATCCCACAACGCCTGGCTCGCCGGCGTGAGGGCCGTCAGATGGATTTCCAGGTGCGAGAGATACATGAACAGCCCCTGCAACGCGACCAGCGACTCGTAGGCGCCCGCTCCCTTGCTGGACTTTGGAAAAACGGCGTCGCGGAGCGCGGTCGACACGCCCTTCCCGAAATCCTTGTTCTCGCCGTACTTCTTCACCTGCGGTTCCATCTGCTCGCGCACCCCCTCCGTCATCGTGCGGAGCGTCTGGACGCCCGCGTTGATCTCCAAGTCGTGCACGAGCTGCGGCAGCAGCCGGTCGCAGATCTCGATCAGCACGTTGATCGACTCGTACGTGGCGCCCATGTGGTATTCGAGGTGGCGCTCGCGCGGCGAGTCGTCGGCGACGGCGGGCGCGTCCGGTTTCTGCTCCTCGACTTTGTGGATGGCGGGCGTATGCTGCTCTTTGGCGTGGATCACGACGTTGCCGGAGTCGTCTTTGCATTTCTCGATTCGGACGGAGCCGGATTTGAACATGGGTTGTTTGGAGATTGGATCCCATTGCTCTGGAGGGGGAAAATTAGTTGTTGTGGTAGATGGGGTTCGTATATTTGAAAAAGTAGTTCTTACCTTGAGTCAGTTCATTGGCCGCTCTTGCTCGGTCGTCTGGCGCATCCCAGTAGCCGTAGTGGAATGGAATGAAGACCTGTCCTTTTGCGATCTTGCCGATCTTGACGGGCATCTCGACCACCCCTCTACGGGACCTGACGACGACATCCTCTCCGTCTTTTACATTGGCTGTGGCGGCGTCTTCGGCGGAGATTTCGATAAAGGGTGCGGGGCTGGCGGCCTGTAAGTGCTTCGATCTCCCGGTCTTGGTCCTGGTGTGGAAGTGGAAGACCTGTCGTCCTGTCGACAGTTGCAGTGGGAACTCTTCATTTGGCGCGTCGCTAGCAGGCTTGTAATCGGCAGCTTTGAGGATAGCTCTTCCGGCGGGATTTAGTTCTCTGTATTGATCGAGGGTCAGAGTCGCGCCAGTCTCGAGGTCGTGGCCGTAGCTTTCGCAGTAATCGACGTCGGTGAAGAAGACACCGTCGTCGAAAAGTCTTTCCTTCCCGTGAGGATATGCCTCGGTGCAGGGCCATTGGATCCCTGAGCCACCGGTGAGCTTCTCGTACGACATTTCACTGTAGTCGCACGGTCGGCCTTTGGAAAGCTTCTTCCAGGCATTGAAGGCATCCTCCGGGTGGGTCCATGGAATGAGAGGATTCCCGTCTTTGTCTTTGAAGTCCATCCTCTTCGAGTAGTCGACGAAGATCTCAAAGTCAGACCTTGCCTCGCCAGGGGGATCAACGGCCTTGTGCGAAAGGTGCACGGTACGATCGACGTTTGTGAAGCACCCGGTCTTCTCTGCCCACTGTGACGCCGGCAGTACGACATCCGCTATTGACGCCGTTTCGGTCATGAAGATGTCCTGGCAGACGACGAAAAGCTCCTTCTTCGTGAGGAGCTTTCTGACTCTGGGCAGGTTCGGCAAGCTGACCAGAGGATTCGTTCCGCTGATCCAGAACATCTCAATTGTCCCTTCCTCGATGTAATTCAGCATGGCCTGAATATGCGTCGGTTCGCTCCAGTGCGGGATCTTGTGGAACTCGACGTTCCACTGGTCGGCGATCTCCTGCATGTGTTTGGTATTCTGTTGGTTCCGGAAGCCCGGATATTCTCCATCGCATCCGGCTTCTCGATTGTTCTGTGCGGTGGGCTGGCCATTCATTTGGAAGATACCGGACCCTGGTCTCCCGAGAAGGCCGCGCAGGAGGTTGATATTGTTGATCTGGCAGGCACTTGCTGTAGCTTGGTTCGACTGATAGACTCCTTGTAGAGCGGTTGACAGCAAGCTTGGTGTTGTGCCGATGATTTCAGCGGCTTGCCGGAGTTGATCGGCCGGAATGCCTGTGATTTCCTCCACTTTTTCGGGCGTGTAAGGCTTCACCTTCTTACGCAGCTCTTCCAATCCGACGACATGCTTCGCGAGGTAGGTCTCATTGATCCAGCCATTCTTGAACATTAGATGCTGAATACCGTTCAAGACGGCCATGTTCGTCCCGATCCTAGGTGCCAGGTGAACGGTGGCTTTCTTGGCCGTGTCCGACGCCCTGGGATCAACGACGATGAGCTTTGGCGGATGAGTGCCCGCCAGGCGGTCGAGCATCCTCGCCCAAAGGACTGTTTGAGTAGCGGAGACATTGTGTCCGACGATAAACAGACAGTCAGTATAGTCGACATCAGTGTATGAACCAGGTTGACCGTCACAACCGAAATTCTCGCGCATAGAAGCTGCAGCTGTGGCAGTACAGAGGCGCGTGTTCCCGTCCCTGCAGCATGTCAAGCGGGTTATTACCTCTCCTGTCGTCAGAAATCCGTGAAACCTCAATGACGACAACGTACATGTGCAAAGTATTTAGTCCACCCTTCCCCACCAACGCCAGAGCATAGTATTCCTCCAGAAACAACTGTCCAGAGGTATAGAAACCAATGCCATGGTTCGTCAATCGCTTCTGGATGTCTTTCGTCTTCTCCACCATCAACGACATAGCTTCATCCCATGATGCGCGTTCGAGTTTACCATTCTTCCGGATCATGGGATACCTGAGACGATCGGGATGGTCGATGGAGACCCAGCTGGGGAATTACGAGTCAAACAATGCATCCTGCCACAAGGAGAGTGTGTCGGAGACTTACCCGTACAGTCCCTTCGGACCCAACCGGCCATGGTTCACTCTATCCACAGCGCGCCCTCTCACACCTACAACCTTACCGTCCTTGACGCCAATGTCCATACCACAGCCATTGCTACACCAAGCCACGGGTCAGTCACATCGTCATTTTGTTACTGCGTTTTAAGAGTACAGATAAGCTCAAAACTGCCGCGTACCTGCATAGTACACATGCGCTTTGTACCCATTTGTCAGGCTCCTCCGTATACCTCGCATCCACTCGAGTTGGCCATTCATGCTTGTATGGTGTTCTCATCCCCCATATGTCCTCGATCGCATCGCGAGTTTGGTAGACGTTGTCCGGCATCTTGACTTCTGGATCCAAACCACATCCAACAGTCAAGAGAATGGACTGGCACAGCAGAGCTACCTGAGTAAAAGGCAACGGGCGAGCTACATCTTGTACCTGGGTTTCCGCTTTGACGACATGACGGACCCGGCTTTTACACTGTACTAAGGGAACGTTATTCTTCTTTCGACCCTTGAGGTGGGGTTCCCTTCAGCAACTGGGCCGCTTTCCGCGAGCTAAATGACATAACGTTTGGGGGCTACAGATCCTCCTCCTATTGGCGAACGTTATAGAGATGGCCGACAAACTTGGATACCGGAACCATAACCGTTGGCTTCCTATTCGCCGTGGCCAGCCTTATAACGTTATCAAATGCGATAGGCCCGCAATACGATTCTGCCGAAGCTCATGCCAATGACATCCGGAACGTCAGATATCAGACCACTTCTGATAGCTGGTGGCCGTTCTACTCGCATGGGAACGGCTAAACACCTTTTGCGATGGATAGATGATCGACCTTTGTACCAGCATACCTTGGAACAGCTACACGGCGCATGTCCTGGCTCCGATACACTCTATATCTCACTGCGCGATGTAGAACAATTGCAATGGCTGGAGCTCAATATCTCGACTATGGGGTCGACACAGATTCAGCCCATATACGATTCTGCAGGCCATGTTAGTCAATCCGACACGCACAGTTCTAATATGGTTTCGAGTGGACCAGCAGCTGGACTTCTGGCCGCTTATAATTTCTCGCCTGCGACGACTTGGCTTGTGGCCGGATGCGACTATCCACTTCTCACGACCGCTGCACTCCAACAGCTTGTCCAGGAGTACCTCCCGCCTATAACATGCTTTTCTAACTCGGAGGGATGGTCTGAGCCGTTGTTGGCCATCTGGAGCCCAGCAGCGCTACAGCGATTACAGGAGAATGTGCTACGAGGGAGGTCTGGACCAAACAATGTCATTCGAAGTCTTGGGGGAAAGGTCATCAGGCCGGAGAACGAAGATTGGATTTACGGTGCAAATACCGAGCAGGAATGGGATGTTGCGATGCAGCTTGCTAGGAAGCGGAAGACTGGTTAAGAATTCTTATTCGGGATTGCAGTCACAGGTCTTATTGAACGGCTTTAGAAAAGAGGGGAATGGTTAGCCATCATTCGTGTATATGGAGGTGTCAGATTTGGAGGGATTCTCTATGTTCGTGTTGTATAACAGCGACCCAGAACCAAGATTGGGTCGAGATCTGACTACATCGCATAAAATCTTGGGTATCTGACAATGTAACTTTAATCTACAAGAATATATCCATTTCACGTAAAATCTGGTATCTATCCCAATCAACGATCATCGCCCAGCGATGATGGAACCAACGGAAACGAGTCCACCAAATCCCCGTCCATTACCTCTGCACATCCCTCACGAGCCACAATCCAACCATTAGCTGTTAGGAACGGTTTGATCTTACTAGACCCTTGATCCACATGAACCTCGAATACCGGCCCCGAAGACGTGGCCGTGACCTCACCGTGCCAAAATACGCGAAGATGCTCCGGCTTCTTGAGATTGCTCGCCGTAGATTTCGACCCATCAGTCTGCAGAGCTTGCTTCGCCGAGACGCGAAGACGGACCGGACTGGGGTGTTCAGCCGGTTGGCCGTGCAGGAATCGTAGATACGGTATGACCAAGAAACGAAGACAGACGACAGTCGCCATCGGGTTCCCCGGCAGTCCGAAGAAGCGCACCCCGTCTCTTCTACCCGTATCATACTGCTCTCCATTGCACACAGACGCGGACGTATCGCTCCCATTCACAGCCCCGTCCCGCCGCGACGGCACCGTCGCGAACAGAACAGGATGGCCCGGTCTGATCCCCACCTTGTGAAACCGCACATCGGCGCCCAGCCCTTCCAGCCCAGCACGGACAAAGTCGAACTTGCCCATCGATACCGCGCCCGTGGTAACAACGGCATCCCACGCGTCCGCCTCCAGCGTCGCCCGGATCCGCTCTTCAAACTCCCGCCTATCGTCCCTGATGATCCCGAAATACGACACTTCCACCCCCATCTCGCTCAGCGTAGCCTGTATATACGGCCCATTACTGTCCCGAACCACATGCCCCCTACCCTTACCCTCGCCCTCCCCACCTTCCTCGCTCTCAAAACTCAACAACTCCGACCCCGTCGAAAAGACCGCGACCCGCACCCGCCGGTACACCTCCACGCACCGGATCCCCAGCAGCGCCAGCGCCATCACATGCCGCGCGCGGATCGCCGTGCCGGGGGAAAGCACCACATCCCCCGCCGCGATATCCGCGCCCGCGAACCGTCGGTTCTGGTTCGGCACCGCCGGCTTCACGATCTCGATATATTGTCCCTCCGCTGCCGCGTCGCCCGCTCGGCGCATGGGCCGCGTGTCTTCGATCCGCACGCACGCGTCGAACGGCAGCGTCGAGGTCGAGAGCGGGAACGGCGCGCCGGTCATGATCTCCACGCACCCTGGACATTCCTCCCCCTCATGTGCCAAGGTGGCTTCCCACGTGTTAGAGGCCCAGATCGGCTCATCGCCGGCCGCTATCGTGCCGCGGACGTGTAGCCGTATGGGCGTCGTGGCTGATGCGCCTGCCGTCAGGGTCGAGGACACGGCGAAGCCGTCCATGGCGGAGGTGTCGAATGAGGGGGAGGCGTGCGGGCTGCGGTAGGTGGTGTGGCATATTCGCCCGAGGGAGTGGGTGATGGGGATTGTCTCGCATTCTTGGGCGAAGGTGGGGATGGCTTGGGTCGCGGCGGATTGGAGGAGGGAGAGGGCTGTTGGGTAGGGGATTGGCATTAAGATTTCAATCGAAGTCGGACTGATCAAGAGAGAGAATGGATGGAGTGCGAAATGCGAATGCAATTGAAAAATGGACTGCGAAGAACGATTGCGATTGCGATTGCAATTGCGAGCGCTGAGTGGAAATGCGAACGCAAGGTCTTTTGATGCTATAACAGCATATACTCAAACTAGAAATACAGTTATCATCAGAAGCACAACAGTTTGTACAGAAATGCTTTCTTGCAGAGAACAAATTGGCTTTCGGTCTGTGGTTCGGTCCAGGAGGAATAGCGGGAAGCTAAGAATCCGGATCCTGACGGCTGTCCTGTTTTGAATAATGATGTCAATTTGAGCTACCTGAAGTGATCTACCTGGTAGGTAAGGCTACCATTACTGTATATACACGGTGGTTTAAAAGAAATATAAAATATAGAAATTCTTGTACGTTGACGATTATGATTATTTAAGCTCGCCGTTGGTGAAAAGACCTGTATACAGACGCGGCAGCGATGCCACACGTATACGTATCCCATACTCCAAGAAATAACGGGTATATTCGATACATAAAAAGCCTCATCCGACTATGCGAAGAATATACCACCCAGTGCCATGACAAACATGCTGACGAATGAAAGTGGGTATTGAGGCACTTGTGTCAAAGGACCTGCGTTGGTCGTGACTTGGGCAGGTGCTGAGGAGGAAATGCTAGCGCTGGCGGTTTGAACGGTTACTGCTACGGTGGCCGTTGCGCATGCCTTGCCGCAAATGGTTGATGCTGACGGTGAAACAGATACTGTGGTGCTGCCCATTGTCGGTGCGGCCTCGACTGGAGTGGTGACGTTCGTGGTGGTGTTGAGGTAGCCCATTATCTACGCATATATGTTAGCCAGAGGTACATGGCAAGGTGACACAAGCACATCTGAAGCCTCACCCTATCTAGGACGTGCATCGCGCCATTTTGAGTGATGAAATTAGTTCCAATCATCTTCGCATCGTTCAAGTATATCGACCCGTTCTGTCTCGTGACGAGGATCGGATAGCCATTGTATGAATAAAACAGCTCCCCGTCATAGAAGTTGGACGTGTACTGCGAGCTGTTCGTTGCGTGACGCTCAAGTGTGGAAGCCAGTGTGCTGATGTCGGCGGTAGCATTACCCAAGGAGCTGAAGGCCAAGTCGATGGGACAGAAACTGGTGAATCCTCTGGCACAGTTGAATGTGCTAGTTAGGTTTGTGCGATTGAGCGCGTCCACGAAGGATTGGACACCAAATGCCGTCATCGTATTAGTCTGGACCTGGGGAAGAACGAATATGCTGTAGGAAAGATATCGATGTTAGCCTAGTAATTAGACCCGGTCGAGTCACACGGATGAAATGGGAGGGGTGTAGATGAGGGGGGAAGAACTGACTTGTCAACGATGTGGAATAAACCACCTTCCCACACTGCGCCTATAGCATCTATGGAAGCATTGGAGACGAGTCCAGATTGAGCGTACAGGCTCGTCTGATTAACTTGTCGCGATGCCAGAGCTGGCGACTTGGGCCCAACGAAGACCTTCTGGGGGTCCATGGCTCCGGTGGAACTAAGCCCAACGTTGTCGTATCGAGGATCCGTGAGACCCGTCGAGGCTGCCAACCCAGTCGGTTGTTGCAGGTCTGTAGAAGAAAGTGCGCCGTTGAGCGAGTGATATTTTACCAGATCCGTCAAATCTGGCGACTGAAGCCCCTCAACGTTCTGTCCCGTGTAGTTGTAGTATTTGGTAAAGGCATCGTTATTTGGTACCATCACGGTCGTTTTGTTATCGGTCGCATTCCTGGAGGTTAGGGAAGCCGCAATACCAGGCTGATTGATGAGCAGCTGGCGAAAGCGAGAGAGCTGCGGATAGGCTCCTGTTGAGCTGAGGAAAGACTGTGCATTGACAAAGGATGTGCCGAGAAAAAGAAGTAAAGCTGAATGAAGCTTCATCGTGATGGTTGTATCTGCAAGTAACGACTGAATTCACGAAGTAGCTAGAAATCTAATATGGGGATAAATTCGTACGGTGTTGACAGAAGAGGCAAACAGAGTAGTTTGGGATGTCTTGAGGGTTCGGTAGGAACAGGAAGGGCTCCTTCCAGGGGACCCTCGGGAAGCCTTCTGCCGTCTATCCAGTCCCTGAACTTTCTCCTCCAAAGGGCGGCGATGGCAATAGAGTTCCCCAAGTGGCGTCGTGTACCTGTCCCGGCCTGCAATGGTCCAGGGACCCGTTGACGAGAGACTGTAGCAGTACCTTTCAGTCCGACAGGCGGGTACATCACAGGGATGCCTCGAGTCACCAACCGTTGCCTTCGCCATCAATCGTTAACCAGTCCCATGTTGTTGCGCAGCTTTAAACCTTGCAAGCTTTTGACGAACGGCGTTGATTTCAGTGAGCGCGATCGATTTCATTCGTGTTCTTCTTACCGCTAAGGCGCTACCCCTGCGAAAGAACAGCGAAACTTGGCAGTAGGGGGTTAACTAACAGCAGCGCCGTCTCTTCATAGGCAGCTTGAGGGGGCGAGCGAAGTGGCAAGCAGACACTCTCTAACGTTACCACTCGACCGACGGATCAGCTAATCCAATTCGATAGCCGGCTTCCTTAGACGGCCTCTTTGGGGCTTCATTTCGGCAACACGGTGTTGAGCGTTCCAGTCGCATCGGATTTGCCTCTTTTGATCAGTGGCTCAAGACCGAAAATAGGTCAAGCCATCCCGTATGAGAAATGGTTCGAAGGGGACCTTAAGGTAGGGATGTCATGGCAAATGACCTCTGTGCTGCAAAATATTGGCCGGATTGAGTTTGATTCGATCCTCTAGATCTTAGCGGAGGCGAGAGGACTATTACTGAAACTTCTTCTCTTGAAACACATAATAATTGTACCATCCAACAGAGTCACCAACCTCACCCTCACTCTGTTTGATGTTCAACTGTCGACCGCTATGGCGAAGAGGTGTCTTGTGGTAGCCGGTATACTGTTCGCCCAGGTCGGCAGAGCATCGCCTGGTTTTCTACCAACGCCTACGGCAGCGAGGTTGAATCTAAACTACGGTGAAATCGAGATCTTACCGACTTCATATCCTGGAAGTCCCTCCCAGTTGTTCAAACGACTCAACGGGGATCCTGCGATATGCGGATGGGTGGAGGGTAATGCCGGTGAGCTTCCATTCAATCTTACCAAGCGCGCTCGAGCAGCAACTACTGACTGCCGTCAAGACAACACAGTGTCCTGCAATTCAGGCTATACATGTGCCGCAACGGCTTCCTTCGTTGGTTGTTGTTCGACAGGTGGAGCCGGATGCGCCGCTCTCTACACCACGTGTTCTAATGGAACAGTTTCTGGTCAATCTGCTAACGTTGCCGCCTTGACATGGTTCGCTTGACCTGATCTCAGAGCCTGAAAGCGGTTACTGATTCCTTGTACAGCGAGGGTCGCATACCATACTGTGCGACATATCTTTATGCGTCGGGGTCAGTGGGCTTTGGTTGCGCCGTCACTCCAGGATATACCAAATCGGTCCTGAAAACAACCAATTCCGGCGTCAACCACAATCCATTCGCCGGAAGTACAACCTCATCCTCATCGTCCACGTCTACATCCTCATCGTCATCCACTTCCGCGTCCGCATCGGCCACCATTCCGACCCCAAGTCATACAGCGGATCCTAGCCCTTCGGCCTCACCTGCTGCGGCAACTTCAAGTTCGACTTTGAGCCCAGGCGCAATAGGCGGGATAGCAGCTGGGGGCTCCGTCGTGTTGGTGCTAGCGGCGACACTGGCATGGTGTCTACTTCGGAAGAGACGAGGGGAACGCAGTCTCCGCGAATCCACGCTACCCCACCGGACATCCGCCGGTGAAGAAATGAGCTACGGTCCGAGTCAAAAGCCCGAGCAAGACAACTTCTCCTGGCCCATGACACCGGCCGGGTATATGCACAACAGACCGAGGTCGGAGACAACCTTTGACCGCAGCTCGACAAATGCAACCTCCGATGCCGGCCAACTGCCTTTCTCCCCAGTCAGTGGGCGATACCCTCCGGCGGGGGCAGATGCACCGTACTCTGGTCCTACCATCCCTGAGCTGATGACCCACGAGCCATCAAGGCCTTTGGCGAACGTTCAGACTCATGAAGGAGCATAGTATCGCCTCGTCTCGTCTTACGAAGTCAGCCTGGAGTTATGCATTTTAGTGGGCAGTAAATATCAGTCTCACTGGGCGCTTATGAGGGAGGCTTACTGGAGTCAAGGAGCCACAGGATTATGCTTAACCTCATCTGGACTACCTCCGGTCATGTTACATAAAGAGATTGAAGCATGGCAACATAGTCTAGCGTTACACAATGGCAATGGAGATTCACGTGCAATGGACTCCATGTCTTGATAGGGCGTCATTAGCTCGATGCCTGCCAAAAGTAAAACTCATCGACAAGAATCAAGCGCGCCCAGATTAAGTCTTGACCGTCCTTGGACTGCTATAGGGTTGCTGAAGGGCGCTAAGGTTTCTAGCACAGACAAGCGCTCTGTGCAGTAATAAAAGAAGAATATATAATCTAACAACCTCAGAATCAGTGTGCCCGGCTCTGCTAACGCATCTTAGATATGAACAGTGCTGGGTTGATTCAGACGCCTTCCCAAGTCATGAGATCTCCTGCGTGGTCGAACCGAATACCACAGGATTAAATCATGGGTTTGATTCTTGGATCTCTGACTGTTCTTCTTTCTTCTCCTTCAGAGGATCTTTACGTGTCACCTTGCCAGACAGTACTGCTGCGATGAGTGCAGAGACGTCCCACGGCGTACCCGTCGAAGCATATCCAGTGGACTCGTCTCGATCCTTCCTGACAAGGCCTGCACCTCCCCAACACACTAAACCGGTAAGCATGTCGTGGAAGAACTCATCCTCGTCAATCGCTTCCTGATGGGTGATGAGATTTTTTCGTAGCGTCGGAAAGGGTAGAATATCTATATACGAATGATGCTTGACCGTTATTTGTTCGCTGCTCGGCCTCAAGTCTGGCTTCAGTGTCTTGAATATTCTCTGCGCTGTGCAAATCATATTTGCTTTGACCATATCATCCGCCGACTCCGCGCTAGACTGGAAGAATGGTGAGAGAGATTGGTCGGCACAGAGCATCTCCTCGGTAATGCCAACATACATTCCAAGAGTATACAGTGCGGCTATAGTGCAGACTGTTTCGATGCGAAGGTTGTTGGCATATGGATCTGCTGCAGTTGCACTCGGTCCAAAGCTGAGTATTTTGACCTCGCCATGACTAAATGGGTCTAGACCTTGTGTCCGTATCTGGACGTGTGGGCTCGCGCAGCCGCAATCGATGGTGGTCGTCCAGTATGGATCGAGACCGTCGTTGTGTTTCTCACATATGAGAAGGGAAGGATCAACATGTGTTGTGGAATCCCATACGCTCAGTGCCGATAGGGTATCGTCTGACTGTGAAATAAGGTGTTGACATTCTCCCGGACTCGCTGCAGATGAACTGAAAACAGATATATCCAAAGCATCATAAGCTGGGAGGCTCGGTGCAATGGTATTCTGGGGTTTCTGGATGAGCCATGCGTTGTGACTGCCTCGGGTGGGCCTGTGCTCGCAACTGGTGTTCTTTCAATAACGCCGCTCTGCGTAGTAGATGCTGCAAGTGCTTAGAGACGATCCAGGCGCTCACGAAGCTTTTCTCCTAGACGAGTAATCAGTATTCGTTTTCCCAGATATTCCTGTGCCCATGATCCATTGGTTGGTGACATGCCGATGCCAGAGACGACGTGCACTCACGGGACTTCTTTTGTGCCTGAATGTTCTGTTGCCGTCTCCTCTCTGGGTCACGGCGGACAGGTTTCTGTTTCTCCTTTCCCACACTTTCACTCCGTTGTATTGCCCCTGGAGTCTTTGATGACATCATGTATATAGTTTAGTCACTGAGGCAATTCTAACGGACAACATGCCTAACGTTGCGCGTCATCCACCTAGGTAGGCGGCCAAGTTGGGAGACGTGTTGGGACATGTGAAAGAGTGATTACTTCGTAGAATACCTCAAGGTAAGCTACGACACAGCTGCAGCACATGGCTGATGTCAGCCACATTATAGTTGCGGCTCTATTTGACTTTAGCTCCACTCAGAATACTGCCGGTCGTCTCTCTGCACGGGCCACATCACTGGCCCCTTTCTGATCCCCACTTCACTACCGTAATAGGATCGGATGGGCCCGAGATTGGGGGCGTTGAAATGGTGGATAGCACTTCTCCCTTCTGCTCAACGGGCTACCTGTCAGCGGCTCTCCACGTGCTAACGCTGATGAATGGAGGTACGAAGGCTACCCCCTGGTCGTTGTGGTCACCGCCTTAAGCCGTACGACGTGGAAGACAGAGATACCCATACCTCCATTTGCACAGGATAGGATAGGATAGGATAGGATAGGATAGGCGAACAATATTAATATTGAGTGACGGACATCCTTTGGCCAGAAATTTTGGCGTTGCTATTGATTACCGTATGGGTAATCCAATAGAGGGCTGACATGCATATGCTGTCATACCTATTCTTGGTGCCGCAAGGCGCGGTTGGCCAAAGCAAGGAGGTAAGTTAGAGCATACGAAGGCGTATGACTACGGTACACAATCATTAACGAAATCGGCGAGCTAATTTACCCCCGGTGTATGATAGATCCCCTTCTCGTGAACGAGACGAATGTGTGTCTGGGCCCCTTGGTGTTTGAACCCTCAGGGTCTCAAGCTCTGGTTCAAAGAGAATTGTTAAGTAGGCTTCTCAGACACCAGTAGCAGAAAGAATTCATCATTAAGGTAGAGTTTAGCAAGTCTGCTAAGAGAAGGCTGTACATTAGGCCTTCCTACCGACCTTGTTGCGTCCTCCTTTTCTTTAGCTGCACCAACGTTGACCCGCCTTCACCGCCTTTTGTGGCGTCTTCGGCGATTTATCTCTTACTTCCACGGCTTGAATCCTTCAACATACTAAGGGTCTCCTCGCTGGCGAGACCAGGGCAGGGACAAGCCAACACTTGCTCCGTTCCGCACAGCTTCTTCTATCAAGGATCTGAGGTGGTTTTCCAGGGGTGGGAAACACTGGCGGCCAAATAACCCTGACACCTGTGGCTGGCTCCTAAATCCCACAAAGCGTGCTATGGCGGTTAATGGAATACGACCCGAACACCCTTTGTGTCCAGCTTTGGCAAAGGTACTATCAAATCGTGAGCTGGTATGACATCCGTTTCATCTGTCTTGTAAAGGTCGAAATCGGCACCTCCGGGGCGGAAGAGGGCGGAGAGGATGAAATTGAGTTCACAATACGTCAGACTATTCAAAATGGCAAGTCAGAGACAATTTTCCCCTCCAATCAATCCGATTGACAAGCAGGGCAAGGCTAAAGGACAGACTTACTTCATTCCCAAACAATGCCGTGATCCCTTTGAAAAAGGAACAAAGTTGTTCTTCATCTCTTGAGTAACGTTCTCTAGCCATCGCTCGGGTATGAAATCCAACGGTCGCGGAAGTATGCGAGGATCGCGATGCTGGAAGTATGCGGACATGCCGACTGGGACGCCAGCTGGGATCACCTACTGCTTGAACCGGAGAGGTTGTTTTGGAGAAACACGCGGACGGCGGTGCATGGTGCCGTAGCTGAGGCTATCACACAATGTCAGTCAATGGCTCGGTCACAAGGGACACGAGGAAAGAACACCGAAGGCCCTCCTTAATCAACGCCTGCATATATGCTACCTTCTCCAACTCGGCCCAAGTCGGTTTCTTCTCCGGGTAGCCTTCCATGACACCCTTCAGCTCTTCTCCTAGACCCTTCCTGATAGCTGGATTCGCCATTATGTAATAGCAAATGAAGCATAACGTCACAGCTGTGGTGATGGTACCAGAACCGATCAGGACCTGGGCTTCCTTTGACAGGCGCTCGTCTGTGAGCTCAGATGGCGGAAGGTCGCTGTTGAAAAGATGCCGGAAAAGGGTGAGGCGTGTACCCGTCGTGGGCGTATCTTTGGATCCCAGGGCAGCCTTTTCACGCTTGGCCACCCCGATATGGCCTTCGCACATCTAAAACAGATATCAGCAAGGTGATGAAGGTAGAGATGTGGCGTTAGGGCTTATTGATACCAGCTTGAACTTGTTGAAGGCCTGGCTCCTGGGATCCAGCCTCATGAGAATGTGCTCAGGAATAAGACGGACGAAACTATTCTGGATCAACAAACGGACTCTTTGGAATGCGGAGGTTACTTACTGGATCAGCCAAGGCAGACCCATGAACAGAGGTAATGATACGATACCGTTGTGGAAAAGTTCAAACCACCCCGGAGCGAACTCCGGATTGTCCACGAAATTGGGCGGGTCATCAATACAAAGCCTGCTGACCACATCGCCAGAGAAGGCAGTGAAGGCATAATCCAGCCGCACTACTTTGCCGGTTCCCTTGAAGCTTTCGAATCGTCCTATAATCAGCTTTTCGCAGAGCTCTGCCACCATGGGTTCTAGCCTTGTCACGCCACTTCGAGAAAAATAAGGGTCTGGCTTTCTCCTCTTCCGGTGGAGGTCATGTCCTATAGTCGCAAGATGAGATCCCTCGAAGTCGACAATACCACTAACGAAGCCCTCATATCTGTCCGTTGGGCGGACGGAGCCCGCGACGTAGAGTTCATAGTAGTATTCGGGGTCGCGAATGGAAAGCTCGTACGGATTAATCCTGACAATCGGTCCTGCATAGTTTGAGAACTATGAGCTTCGTTCCTTTGCAGCATGAGGTGCGCAATGCTTCTTGTGCGGTGGAACCATTGACGATCAGGAAAAGCTTATGTATAGTACATACCATACATGTTGTGCATCTTCTCAATCTCAAACAGGTATTTCCCTTTCTTGACAACATCGTAGTACAACTCGTACCAACTTGTTACTGCGGCAAGCCTGGGACCCGGAAATTTTGCTATAGGAGAGAAGAAGAGACGACGAATGACTAGGCTGAGAACATAGAATGCACTTATGCCAACGACGGCGACGGGAGCACGCAAACCGGCATCTTTGGGCAAGCAGGCCTCCATTTGAGATAACAATGGACCGATGTGAGTCTAGGAGGAACAGAGTGGTAGACGAGGCCTAGGGTCAAATGAGGCCTAATGGATAGAAACCTACTAGGTAAGTACCCAAGATAAGTTGAGATAACGATGCACAATTAAGCTGCGGCGACAAGAGAACAGTCTTCAGTTCCCATTTTATACTAGGTAAGGGCTTGAACCTGGTTACCCTCAACGTACTGAAGCTGACGTGGATCGGTAAATCGCCCAATTCGGCAATTCCCCATTAGGTACCTAGGTTTCCTCATCCTTTAGTACAACGAGCCACATGGCAAGGAAACGCTGAGGCTCTGCGGTGCAACCCACCCATGCGACGGAACTCTTCAGGATCAAGCAAGGCCCCAGTCCTACCTAGGGTATTATTACAACTTGGGGCTACGGATAGGAACATCCCCGTTTGAATATATTGCTACGGCAGGTGGCTCAGCCTTACCGCCCGGCAACGCAGGAAGGACGAAATGAACCGTTTAAGAGAAGCGGATCGGTCCTGGAGGCGCCTATCGAACCATCTCTAATCCACGCTGTTCAGAAGTCAGCACCGCCGAGGCCGAGAAATCACGCTGTTTTTATCCCGCATGTGGAAAACATTGTCTCAAGTCGGAAAAGAATTTTGAGAGGTATCATCTTCATCATTGTTATCCACTTGCTTCTCCTGAGCCTCTACGCGTCCGTGTTCTACAACTTATATTTCTCAGTAAAGTTCAAAGTGAAATATTAAGGGTAAAAGACTCCGCTGGTCCATGCGACTGCATAAAAGACTCGGATGGTAGTCGGCCCGTAAAAAAGACTCAGATAGTCTCAATGCCGACACTAACTCTTTTGTCTTTAGTAAACACATCGCTGTTGTCAAAATTCTGATGTGTTTCAACCTCGCTGCCATCACCATCATCACCCATTCCTACACAATTTCACCTCACTGTCACCAACATCACAATTTTCACTTGTCAGAGCTGTATTCCCTGATTGATAGGCCCTGCGCAGGGCCATAGACAGTGATGATGTGAGGAACAATATGGGTGACAGTGACATGAGCGACAGTGACAATTTTGGTGACAGCAATGATGTGGGCGACAGCGATGTGTTTACTAAAGACAAAAGAGTTAGCGTCGGCATTGAGACTATCCGAGTCTTTTTTACGGGCCGACTACCATCCGAGTCTTTTATGCAGTCGCATGGATCAGTGGAGTCTTTTACCCTATATTAACGTTATAACGTTACACTTACTGACCATTCTTGGGCACCAAGCACATCAACTTGCCAGAATGAGCTTTACCTTACTCAGGGCTCCAATAGGGTTCGGATTACCTCCTATATGTCATCATTTACCCTTTTCAAGTCCCCGCGGGTGCAAATGCGACCGATAATGTTATCTCCCCAAAGTCGCATCCACAGTGCACATCCGTATACGATCAGCGATTACCTAATGTGGAAAAAGAGGAGAGACTGTTAGTGCCGGACCTTGCTCTTCCCGGAGACAGCAGGACATGATTGGGTGAATGACATCATGGGAGAAACTTTGAAATTAGGTACTAAGGTATGACCCAGGCTTAAAGGGACTCAAATCAAATATATATATACCGTAGGTTCCCGCACAGTGAGTGATTAATACCTTACGGCTCACTTCCTCACCTTTCACCTCCTACAATTCCATCGTATACCTCCCACCAATCCGCTGAAATGCGTTTCACATCTATAGCAACCCTCTTAGCCTTGGCCGGTTATGTGGTCGCAGCCCCAACCGGACCCCAGGCCGAACCCCCAGCCGCAGCCCCGTCCCCAACCTTCCCTCTGCCAGATGGATTCCCAATGCCCAACCAACAACAGCTTCAGGAAATCTATAGAATCGCCGGCGGCAGTCTTCCCAACGCTCCTCTTCCAAAGAAGCTTACAGCAACCGCCACGGCAGTTCTGCAGCTCCTCGAGTTGAATGAGGTCTTCGAAGTCGCATTCTTCACCAGCCTGCTGCACAACATTACTACCAATGTGCCCGGCTACAGATTGACTGAGGAAAAACGCGAGTTTGTCATGGCAGCCATCGCTTCTATTCAGAAAGTGACCATATCTCTTTCTTTTTCTACTGTGCGGGCGAACATGGCTAATGATGTGATTAGCAAGAAGAACTGCACGCCCTCGGCGTCAACGCCATTCTCGCTAGCGCGGGCCAAACTCAGGTGCAGCCTTGCAAGTACATCTTCCCAGTCACCGACTTCCAAAGCGCAATCTTCCTTGCTCAAACCTTCACCGACGTTGTCCTTGGCCTCTTCCCGCAAGCCCAAACCCTATTCGGTTCTGATGGCGGTGAGGAATTGCCCGGGGTCAACTTGTTCGGGTCGGTCCTGGGGCAAGAAGCCGAACAAGTTGGGTGGTTCCGCTCAGTGCAGGGCAAGGTTCCTTCCGCCGCGCCATTCCTGACGACTGAAGGCCCATCATTCGCTGTACGTATCTGTTCATTTTCCCTAAGCATAAGTAATATTAATCGCTGACTTGTGCCCCATAGTTCACATTCCTCCAGTCCGTCATCGTCCCAGGCTCGTGCCCTGGCGCCGAGCTCGTCGCCAAGAGTATCCCCACCTTCGGCGCCCTGAACGTCGTTACCTCGCCGATGGAGGAGAACACCACTTTAACATTCAGTGTGAGCGGCAGCGGCAGCGTCACAGCTGAAGCTAACTCCCTCGTCTACCTGTCTGGCCAGAACCTTCCTGTCACAGTCCCAATCTTTAATGTGCAACCTCAGGGCGGTATGACGTACTTCTGCGCTTCGTTCCCGTTCGAGTCTCAGCATAGGTTTGCGAGGGGGTTGACTATCGCGGCGGTCGTGAAAGGTACTGGAATGTACTTCAAGAATTCGACTGAGGTTGCTAGTCAGACGGTTTTTGGTCCGGGGATTATTGAAGTTGATTAGGTGGTGAGGCGGTTTTCGGGATGATGAGTTCTGATGAGACATATCTCATCACGCTCCCTACCTTAGAATGTTAATAGCAATAACCAATTATCATTTGTCACTGTTACATAATGACCTTAAGGTCATATAATGGACCTACCTTAGGTAGGTAGTTGAGGTGTTTGGATTAACTTAATGAAATGTTGTCTCATAATTAAACTATGCTACTTTACGCAGTCCCAAGCGAACCAGTCAGAGCTGACCTACAACTTCCAAAACCGACCTATCAGGATTAGTGTGCCATGTGTTACTCAACCACTCTGTTCCCTTAGTGGAGTCTGTCTCATCAAATAGATTGACTCTGATATCCGACCTCGAGCCACCATTCGTCCCAAACCAAGCTAGAAGGTTCAACCTTTACCATCTACAACGCCGTATCCAACCCATCACAGCCTCACCGCCAGCATCAACACCAACCCAACGGTTCCAATCCCATCACTCCACGCCTTCCTCTCCCTGTTTGCCCCACCATGTCCCAATACTACCACCGCATCAATCGCACCAGCAGCTGCGCGCGCCAGCATCAGTACCCTTACAGCGCGGGACTTGGCTACATATGCGAATCCAAGGTAGCAGTGGCCAAGAGTGATGTCGCGAGCTCCCTTGGCAGCGAGAAATGCGAAGGAGGTTGCAGTAAGAGGTGAGGACGGAGGAGAGGCGGGTAAGGCGACGCCGAAGAGATTAGCGGCTGTGGAAGGCGAGACAAAGTGCGAGGAGGCCGGTAAGGAGAGTGGCGAAGCCGATGAAGTAGACGCCGTAGGTTGCCAATGACATAATGTGGTTTTTTATATGTGGTTCAGGGATTTCGAGACCTAATTTGATTTTCGTTAATTTGCTTCTAGGGCAGGTGAAGGTGGGCTCCGAGACTACCTCAAAGATTCTCGGCGTCTGCCTATAGAATGGACAAGTATTCGACAATCATCGACTTTTTCCCCTACGACACGCAAGGTCTTTGCAGGGGAATCGATCTCCGGAGGCACGTGGCTGCCGACCTCGAAGAAGTCGGTGCCTTCAAGGTTCAGGAAGCCTGGCGCCGCCTGGTTGGGCCCCTCGAGAAGCCTTATAAGGGCGGACTGGGCCCAGAGTTTAGTTTCATCACTGTCGCGGTGCCCGAGTGTCTCCCGGATAGACTGGAGATTACCAGCCAAGGGCTTGAGTTTGGTTTCATTCATGACGGTATGTGCTAATTGTCGGTGAGTCTATAAAATATCTTCAGTGAGGCTAATTCGTTGCAGACATCATTGATAAAAATATCGACGACGCATCTTTGGACGAGATGGAGCAAGCCTTGGAACAGGGTGGTCAGACTGGCAAGATCGAGGAGAAAGGCGCCTCTGGAAAGCGTAAAATCGGCTGCTCACATTCTCCGCGAGATGATGGCAATTAACCGTGAGAGAGCAATGGTTGCTGCCAAGAGCTGGGCCGCTGGCGTCCAACATTCGAGTAGACGGCAGGATGACACGCACTTTAACACTCTTGAGGAGTACATCCCGTACAGGAGCCTCGACGTGGGATACATGTAAGTCTCCTGCACTTAACAATGACGTCAGCATCCTAGATCAAGCCTATCTGACTTGGACTAATTTTATTCTGCTATCAAGGCTCTGGCACGGCCTTGTCACGTTTGGCTGCGCTATTACCATCCCCGAGGAAGAGGCCGATGAGACGAGGGAGCTTCTCACGCCCGCTTTGGTCACTGCCTCTCTCACCAACGATCTATTCTCCTTCGAGAAGGAACGCAAAGACACCAACGTCCAAAATGCCGTCTTGGTTATTATGAGGGAGCACGGCTGTAGCGAAGAAGAAGCCAGAGAGATTTGTAAGGAGCGCATCCGCGTCGAAGTTGCCAAGTATGTCCGAGTGGTCAAGGACACTAGGATGCGGACGGACCTCTCTGATGACGTTAAGAGATATATTGAGGTCATGCAGTACACCCTTTCAGGCAACGTTGCTTGGAGTACTCAGTGTCCGCGATACAACGAAGGGGCCAAGTTCAATGAGTTGCAGTTGCTGAGAGCTGAGCATGGTGTGGACAGATCCCCAGCAATGTGGCCGCCGAAGAACGCAACTGACTGCCTTTCCGTCAAGACCAAACGCAAGGAATTCCAAGTCAACGGTGATATTCCGAGGAATCCGTTAGAAGAGGGGAATTTCAAAGATGGTCAAAAGATGTATAGAGGCATCAATAACGGCGGCGTCTGTGTCAGCAATGGCGTCAATGGCGTCAATGATCACAGTGTTGGACGTCATGAGCCCACCAAGGCGAACGGCCACAAGAGGAAGAGGAATGGCAACAGTACAGGTGACGATATAAGGATGAATGGCACCAACGGAGTCAAGAAGTTGGCACATAGCCTGCAACCGAGCACGGATTCACTTGTTCTTGCGGATGTGGTGTCTTTGGCTCTTGATTGGAATTTACCGGAGTTGAGCGATGATGTGAGTTGGACATCTTCCCTCCGCCGATTCCCCTCCAACGATAGACATATCGTTGGAGCTGAGACTGACGGTGCCTATCAGATTGTGCTCCAACCATATCGATACCTTTACCTCCCTCCCTTCTAAGGGGTTCCGTGACCAGGCCATAGACTCCCTTAACACATGGCTCAAGGTGCCCCCGAAGTCGACTAAGATGATTAAGAACGTCGTCAAGATGTTGCATAGTGCATCTCTCATGTTAGTCTTCTTCTAGTCATTCAGGCCAATTCTCTTGCTGCCCTTCCTTTCTCTCGCTCTTCCATCCTGCCGTGTCTCATTCAAAACGCCTAACGAAGCCCAGGCTCGATGATCTCGAAGACGGCTCACCACTTCGTCGTGGCAAGCCCTCTACCCACAATATCTATGGCACTGCCCAGACAATCAACAGCGCGACGTACCAATATACCCAAGCGACAGGCATGGCTGCTGCCGAGCTCAGCAACCCGTCATGCTTTCGCATCTTCATCGAAGAGATGCGACAGCTGTATGTGGGGCAGAGCTACGACCTCTACTGGACGCACAACGCACTATGCCCGTCCATATCAGAGTATCTGAAAATGGTCGACAAGAAGACGGGTGGCCTGTTCCGCATGCTGACACGGTTGATGGTCGCCGAGAGTCCGGTGGGCGAGAAGGTGTCGGACGACGAACTGAACCTGTTGAGTTGCCTGATCGGGCGCTTCTTCCAGATCCGCGACGACCACCAGAACCTCGCCTCGGCCGACTACGCGAAGCAGAAGGGCTTTGCCGAAGACCTCGACGAAGGAAAGTACTCCTTCACCCTGATCCACTGCATCCAGACTCTCGAGTCCGAGCCCAAGTTCGCGGGCGACGCGATGCAGTTGCGGGCATTCCTCACGAAGAGGAGGGTTGAAGGGAAGCTCAGCCACGAGGCCAAGCGAGAGGTGTTGGCGACGATGAAAAAGACCAAAAGTTTGGATTACACGCTCGGCGTCCTGAGGGAACTGCTTGGCGAGTTGGAAAAGGAAGTCGGACGCTTAGAAGCGAAGTTTGGCGAAGAGAACTTTTCATTGAGGTTGTTGCTAGAGATGCTGAAGGTGTAGCATAGCTGCTGGACGAACTATGGGTGGAAGGATGACCCTGGATGACTTTCATATCTGTCAAACTTTCAGCCTCATTTCGTTACCTTAGTGGTTCAGAGCCCTACGGAGGTTTCGGGAACATGCAGAGTTTGCTAGGGCAAACAGTTTGCTATGGATAAAAGTTTTTTCTTTCATCAATTGAAGGCCTTCTTATAGGGCCACATTTCCATAGAGTAGCTAGACACTTATGATTATACATTTATTTCATTAGTTACTTCTTCTATATTTAACAGATTATGAGCCTGAATGTATATTGATATTCATTTATTCATTAAGTCATTTGTTTCTATTCAAAATGATGAAAGAAAAACATCTTGTTGTTGTTGTTATTTTATAGATGCTAGAAAGAGCTCTTTAAGAAATAAAGTGAATTTGATGTATAATGAGAAGTTATTCACATTAAACTGTTATAAATTCACAGAT
>JAABUJ010001094.1_pt1 | contig 42510 bp, 46 predicted proteins | sample 5559131 | NCBI WGS metagenome assembly JAABUJ01 (sample SAMN10711875, study PRJNA513366) | rock metagenome | isolation source: Antarctica rocks | place: Antarctica: Victoria Land, Mt New Zealand nord | collected 2016-01-07 | reverse complement strand
CGTCTCTCCGGTGCCAACCGGATGCCCGCCCTGGCTGACCTCATCATCCAACGCGTGGCTGAGGCCCACGCCCCCGTGGCCCTCGCGGCGGCCTAGTCCCCGACTTTTCGATAAGATACCATAAGGGCGTGCCCCGCGAGTCAGATTGGGGATCACAGCCAGAGTGCAGGATGCGACGAGCAGATCCCCGACCGCAGCGACAACATACTGCCAATGGGAGTCGTCCATGATGGCGTCCCACACCTGGCGCAATACCAACTCATCCGGCAAGGGCGCATCGCGCGCGTGTAAGTGCTGATACAGGTCGAGGAGCGCGGGAAGTTCGTGACGTTCGATGGCTCGAACCTGAACCGGATCGGTGCTAGCCATGCGTCGCCTCCCGTCGTGAATTCTATATCTGCTGTTTTTATTGTACGTGACGCCACGCGTCGTGACGGGTACGGCGACCTTTTAGCCCCGCGCTACCGCACGGGCATCGCGCGGGTGGGGTCCGTCGTCCGTCCGTCGGCGAGACTCCCGTATACTACCCTCTTTGGGATAATACTCCTTTGGGGGAGGCGACCACGTAGACAGCTAGGAGAACAGCACATGGATCGACAGCAACCGGACGAGGGAGCGCCCTTCGTCAACATCATCGGGGAGGTGGTCGCGCTGGGGCCGTTGCGCCGCGATCTTCCGTACCAGCGGTGGTACAGTGATTTCTCGACGACGCGTACCACCGGCAAATCGCGGCCGATGACGGTGGAGCAGGCCGAGGCCTGGTACGAGCGCCACGCGCTGAACGAGCGCGAGGCGCATTTCACGATCTACGAGCGGGCCACCTGGAGCCCTATTGGGACCACCAAGCTCACAGACATCGATACGGAGAACCGCCGCGCCGAGTTCGGCATCGTGATCGGCGAGCCGGACAGCCGGGGCAAGGGCTATGGCACGGAGACCGCGCGCCTCATGCTCGACTACGCCTTCACCGCCCGTGGCCTGCTCAACGTTATGCTGATCGTGAACGCCTACAACCTGGCCGGCCTGCGCGCTTATGAGAAAGCCGGCTTCCGTGAGTTCGGGCGTCGCCGTCAGTGCCGCTTCATGGGCGGCACGATGTGGGACCACATCTACATGGACTGCATCGCGTCGGACTTCACCAGCCCCGTCCTCGGCTCTATCTTCGTCCCCGACCAACCACAGGGGCTAGCGTGAGCGCAACGATCCGCCTCGTTGCCACCGACCTCGATGGCACGCTCCTGCGCACCGACGGGACCGTATCCGAGCGCACCCGCCGGGCCATCGCCCGCGCGCAAGAGGCTGGCATCGCCGTCGTGCTTGTGACCGCGCGCCCGCCGCGCACCCTCCGCCCATTGGCGTGGCAGGCCGGCGTGACGGGCCTCGCCATCTGCTGCAACGGCGCCATCGTCTACGACGTGGCCGCCGCTGAGATCGTCGGGCACGAGCTGCTGGCGGCTGCGACGGCCCAACGACTCGTGGCTGCCCTGCGCGCGACGGCCCCCGGCGTCTGCTTCGTGGTCGAGCGGGGGCTGCTGTTCGGCCAGGAGCCGCGCTACGCCGCCCTCCTCCCGGCCGCCGACGACCACACACCGTTCATCGCCGACGCGACCGCCCTCTGCGCGGAGGGCGTCACCAAGCTCATCGTTCTGCACCCGGACGTACCGTTGCAGGATCTTTTGCACGCCGTGCGCAAGGCCGCCGGCGACGAGGCCATCGTGACGTATTCGAACGCCGTGTTCGTCGAGGTCTCCGCCGCCGGCGTGACGAAAGCCGCCGCGCTCCAGGGGCTGTGTGCCCAATTAGGCCTCGACGCGCCGCAGGTCGTCGCCTGCGGCGACATGCCGAACGACCTGCCCATGCTCCACTGGGCGGGGCACGGGGTGGCCGTTGCGAACGCCCACCCCGCAGTCCTGGCCGCTGCGGACGAGGTGACGCTCTCTAACGACGACGATGGGGTGGCGCGCGTGCTGGCGCGCGAAACGGCGGCCGCCATCGCGGCGCGGCAACGTGACGACGGGGGAGGGTAGGCCGTGACGGTCTTCTTTGACATCGACGGCACCCTGCTCGACGACGACGCGGCCACGCGTGCCGCCGCCCTCGCCCTCCTCCGGCAGCATCGCGCCGTCTTCGACCTGTCCGACGACGCGTTCGTGCGGCGATGGAAGGACCTGGCCGCGACGCACTGGCGGCGGTATGAGAGGGGGGAGGTGACGTTCGCGGAGCAACGGCGCGCCCGTGTGATCGACATGTTCGGGGCGGCCGGGGAGGCACTGTCCGTGGCCGACGCGGATGACCTCTTCGGGGTCTATGTGCGCCACTACGAGCGGAACTGGGGCCTGTTCCCCGATGTGCTGCCCTGCCTCGACGCCCTGGACGGCCGGCCGCTCGGCGTCATCAGCAATGGCGACCCCGCCCAGCAGCGCAAGAAGCTGGAGCGGACGGGCCTGCTCCACCGCTTCGCTGCGATAACCATAGCGGGGGAGGTCGGCGTGGCCAAGCCCGACCCGGCCATCTTCCGTGAAGCCTGTCGTCGCATTGGGCGTCCCGCACAGGCGTGCACGTATGTCGGCGATCAATACCTGACCGATGCCCACGCGAGTGCACATGCTGGCCTGCGAGGGGTATGGATCGATCGGTTGGGCGCGAGTGTCGAAAGCCCCGACGATGTCATCGACATCATCCACACCCTGGCGGATCTTCCACGCGCCCTTGGCCAGCACGCGCACGCGCGATCACGATGTCGACTTGTGTCGTCGCTCGTTGACCGGTTGGATGGGAGATGCGAGAAATGGCGATAGCGGCGATCCTCTTCGACCTCGACGACACCCTCGTGGTCGATGGCGCGGCGGTGGACGCCGCCCTGCTGGCGACGTGCGCCCACGCCCAGGCTGTGTATGGCCTCGACCCGCAGGCCCTCGCCCAAGCAGTCCGCGCGCAGGCACGCGCGCTCTGGCGAGCCGCGCCAACCCTGGCGTATTGCCGGGCCATCGGCATTAGCTCCGCCGAGGGGCTCTGGGCGCGCTTCGCGGGAAACTATGATCCCCAGTTACAAGCTCTACGAGCGTGGGCGCCACTCTATCGGCGGACCGCCTGGGCCGCCGCCCTGGCCGCATTCGGCGTCTGGGACAGCCGCCTCGCTGAGCGGTTAGCGGTGAGCTTCCCGATCCAACGCCGGGCGCGCCATTGGGCCTTCCCCGAAGTCAAGACAACGCTGGGGGCGCTACAGGGAGGGTACCGTTTGGCCCTCGTGACCAATGGCGCGCCCGACCTCCAACGGGAAAAGCTGACCGGGGCCGGACTGGCGCCCTACTTCACGACGGTTGTGGTCTCGGGTGAGATCGGCGTGGGCAAGCCGGACCCGCGCATCTTCATCCGGGCATTAGCCGACGTGGCCGTGGATGCGGCCGATGCCGTGTTCGTGGGAGATCACCGCGTGCGCGACATCGGCGGCGCGCAGCAGGCTGGCCTGCGGGGCATCTGGATCAACAGGCAGGGGGGTGACGACGACGGGGGCGCCGCTGTCACCCCCGATGGCGAAATCGCGCGCTTGAGTGACCTCCAGCACATCCTAGAAAACAGGGAAGGGGACGCGTGAGGACAGCAACCACGACCGCCAACGGGGACGGCGCCCTGTTCTGTCGGTATATCCTCAGCTCGCTCGATCGTCTCATGGCGCGCCTCGATAGCCTGGACGAACGCCAGATGAACGGGCGCCCTCCGGCGGACAACGCCAACAGCGTCTATGCGCTGACGACGCACACACAGGCAACTGCACAACGCCCTGTTCTCCCGCATCCGCATCGTCGTCGAGAACACCCTGGCCGAGATGAAACATTTTCGCATCCTCACCGATGTCTTCCGCCACCCGCTTGACCTCTATGACAGCATCTTCGTGTCCATTGCCGGCGTCGTCACGCGCCGCGCCGACCGGCGCTTGGCCGACCAGCGCCGCGCCGCCCTCCCGGTAGCGGCGTAAGAAGGAGGCTGTTACATAAACAATGCCGCCCGGTGAGCGTCACATCAGCACGGACGCGCACCAAGCAATAGATGATAGATGGATGTCAATCGAAATCATCGAAAAGATCATTGTCTCCTATGTGACACAACATGCTCCTCGTGCAGTTGTGGGAGAGAGTGCCCGACTCCACCTCGTTGATACGGCACGTTGTCCTCTTCGATGTCGATGAGACCGAATCAATGTCATGCCACCCTACCCCCAAGTATCACGCATCGGTCTATGCAGGTGGAGTGATGCCACGCTCCACCATGAGGATGGCTAGGGCGGTCACAATCCGCGCCCGCAACGGGCCGTCACGGTCCTCCGCATACGCGTGTTCTTTCGCGTACCGCTGCTCACGCGGGTAGCGCCACACCGGGCCGATCCGGTACTCCTCCGGTTCCCAATCGTAGCGCGGCCAGACGTGGGCGTGGAGAAACGGGTCGGCGTTGCCGAGAATCTCGTAATTAACGCGTCGGGGCTGACACACAGCGGCGACGGCCTCGCCCAAGACACTCATATCGAGCAGATACGCGCTCCGCTTGTCGGGAGGCAAGTCGCTCAGATGGTTCGCTCGTGGGGAGGCTATCAGCAGACAATAGCCTGGGATGAACTGATGATCCCCGATCACGGCAAACCCGCTACGCATCCGGGCCAGCACCATCGGATTCTCTCCCCGCTCGGCCGCGCCAACGCGGTCCTGCCTCCAATCCTCCATGTCATTGCCCTTTCGTTGTCATCGTTGCGCACCATGCAGCCTGTTGAAAAAGCCTCTTTGAGCGGAGCGCGCCTAGATTGTTTACGGATGAAACGACTCCAATCGCTCCTGACGCAAGATCGGCACGGTCTGGGAGAGATTGATCTGCACGGCACGCTCAATGTCGGCGCCCCGCCCTTTGTACCGCAACTCGCGCCCGCTGATCGACTCCCACACCAGATCCTCGAGATGGTCGCGGGTCGCGCCGAAAGACGCCTCGCACACGCACGCCTCGGGCGATTTGTCGAACTGCACAAATGACAGGATGGCGCCCGCGCCGAGATAGTCCTCGACGGCGACGCGCAATCCCCCGTCTTCCCCCGGCACTAGCCACTGCTCGCCGCACGCAATAATCGTCGCCGACAGATCGGTCTCCGCCATGAGTGTCGACACCGCCGCGCCGACGGCCTGGGCATTGACCAGAGCGCCAACGAAGACGTAGGGGGCGTCGTGGGCTGCACGGGCGCATGCCGCCCCGTTCGGCGAAGGGAGCACGACGCGCGTGCCCGGCGGGACCCGATCGTAACTGGCTGGCGATAATGAGTACGGATGCGGCGCCGCTGTGTCCAGGTGGTCGGCCGCGACCTCCGCCCCGACGCACCGGGCGAGGATACCCGCGTCGTCGGAAGGGGCGCACGGGTAGATCAGCGCGCCGTGCCCGACGGCCGCGACGGTGGCTGTCGAGAAGCGCAGGACGTCGACAACCACGACGATATCTCGCCGGAGGGCCGCGCGGCGAACGCCGTCGCGGCCCCAGTCGAGGCGACAGCGATAGGGCTGCTGCGCGAGGATAGCGGTCATCGGGTCCATGGACGTAGTGTATACCAACGGGGGTTGTTTAGCGACAATTCACGTTGAGTTAAACAGGGGGCACGAGGGCGGCCAGGCAGAGCCGTTTAGACATGTGGGCGGGCGTGGTTGTCGTTCATGCGTCACCTCTCTTGCGAGGTTAGCCAAGCGGCGGGAGCCAGGGGTCGTCCGGCCGTAGGCGTGCGATCTGCTGCGTCAGCCACGCGCGCTGGGCGGGACCAAGGCGGTCGCGCACGCGCCGGAAGTCGTGCTCATCCTTGGGGCGGTGATGACATGCCTTGTGCAGGAGCAGGACTTCCGGCGCGGCCACGCGCAGGCCAAGCGGCGAAGGGACAATCACACGGTCGAACGGCGCGCGAATGCTTGGCTCGCCCGTGTAGATCCACTGATCATCGGTGATGTCGTTCAGGATGAACTCGAACGTTGGAGGCATCCCCTCGACCGTCACGACCGTTTCAGGTGTACGCTGGAACTGTAGCATGGACCGGGGCGACGCCAACCAGTCGTCCTCAGCCAGGGGCGACCAGTGGCCGTCAACCGGCGTGAAGGGGCACCAGCCGGCGCAGTAGGTGCGAGCCGCCCCCTGGTCACCCCGGAGCACGCACACCTCAATATCCTCGTGTTCGCGGCTCTGGCCCCCGGCCCAGAGGTCAATGGCCCACCCGCCCCCGATCCACCACGGGCCGTGGAACGCGGCCATGAAGTGACCGACGGCGAAGACCTCCTCCAGACGGCGCACCCCAAATTCGGGCGGCAGACGGAGGAAGGGAAGCGCGTCGGTCTCCCCCTGTTGCGCCGGCTCACTTTCCACAATACACCTCGGTACACCTTTCCGCTATGCACATGGCCGTCTCGCGCCGTCATCCGCCCAGCGACGCTGACAGGACAGCGGGTTAGCAACAGGGTATCACATTAAACTGTCGTCGCCGGCGCGCTCCAACCACGCGAGGTCGGCGCGCCGGATGCGCAGCACGGTGGCCTTGTCGGTGCCGACGCGCCCCGTCAACTTGCCGTCGCGCCTCTCCCAGAGTTGGATGAAGTGGAGGTCATGGAGGTTCACCCAGCCTACATTGAGGGGCGCGGGTGGCCCCCGTGGCGGGATGCGGGGGAGGTCGCCGAGCGCGACGCGGAGCAGGCTGCCGACAGTAGCCTGACCCGGCGATGAACGTGCACGGCGCCGCCACCACCAGTCGCATTCATCCTCAGTCATCAGGGGTTTCATCCGTTGCGCGTCCGGCCTCGTCGATGTCCTCCAAGAGGTTTGGCGCGGCGGCGATGCGCCACAGTATAGCGAGGACGAGGGCCGCCGCGCGCCGGCCGATCTGCCCCTCCGTTTCGGCACTCCACCCGTCGCCGGTGGTGCGCAGCAACTCGTTGTTCGAGATGTCCTTGACCGCCAGGAACGGCACGCCGTGACTGGCGCAGGTGAGCGCGATCGCGGCCGCTTCCATCTCCTCGCAGGCCGAATCGTGCACGGCCACGATCCGTGCGATCCGTTCCCGCGCGCGGGTCCAGCGGTCACTGGTGGCGATCGTCCCGACGATGAGGCGGGGTGGACGGTGTGGGACGGAGGCAGGCCAGCCCGCGGCGGACGGCCACGGTTCGTGCCGTTCCGCCAGATCCTGCGCCACCTGCGCGGCCAGGGCGAGGAGCGACGGAGCGCCCGGCAGGAAGGGAACCGTCGTCGGCTCGTCCGCGCGCTGATACCACATGCCCACGTAGCGCTCAATGCCGTCCGCCTCCAGCATCACCCGATCCTGGGCCACCACGCGCGCACCGACCACGATGTCGCCGGGGAGTAGGTCGGGGCGATGCGCGCCCGCACAGCCGTAATTGAGGAGGGCGGCGGGGTGATAGCGCTGGATGACGGCTTCGGTCGCGGCGGCGGCGCTGGCCATGCCGATGCCGCAGCGGGCGAGCACCAGGGGCTGCTCGTCGAGGGTGGTCAGCCAGGCGTGTCGGTGCGCGGACCAATCGTCGTACGGGGGCGGGAGGGTCGCGCGCAGATGACCCAACTCATCCTCAATGGCGCACAACACGGCAATGGGCGCCCGGCTCATGCGCTCCTCTCCTCTAACACCTTCTGGCTATGTCCCTGTGGAAGGTCACGCAGTGTGCCGAACACTGTGTAGCCCGCGTGTTCATAGAAGGGCCGGGCCTGAAAGCTCATCGTGTCCAGGTGCGCATGATGGCAGCCGCGCCGTCGCGCTTCCCGCTCGGCCATGGTGAGCAGGGTGCGCCCGTGGCCGTGACCGCGCAGTCCGTCATCGACCCACAGGACCTGAATGACCAGCCAGCCCCAATACGTCGCACCAAGCAGCCCCTCAACGACGCGGCCCGTGGGGTCGCGCAGCACGATGCTCAACGGCTGGAAGGCAACGTCCGGCGCCTGCACGCGATTGTAGGCGATCAGGCCATCCCTAACAGCCTGGATCGCAGCGGGATCAGGGGCGGTGTCATAGGCGAGCCGATCGGCTAACGTCATGTTGTGGCCTCCTCACTATCATCGCGGCGCGACGCGATAGGCAACACCGTAGAGCGCATGGCCGCTGGGACCGGGGGCCGTCGCAAGCACGTCTCCTATCAACGTCCATACCGTGCTCAGATCCACGCCCCAGCGGCCATGCCGATCCACAATCTGGTCGTTGTCTCGGCGCATCTCGTAGCGATAGATGTCGCTCATATCCCTGCCTCCGTCACCGTAGCCGTGGCGCCCATGCCCACCTCCCTGTGCGTGAATCGCCCATCTTCCGGGCGCTGTCGGTCCTGTTTATCGGCAACAGGTTGGTCGCCCCACCGTTGTCCATGTGTTACCCCTCGTCGACGTCCTCCTTATACGCGGCCCGCAGAATGGGCATTAGCAAGCGGATGCCATCGAGGATGAGGACGCACCGAGTGAATGCCGAGCGCTACGCAGGGGCGATACAACTCACCTTCTTGGCGCGTCAGGATCTCGCTCATCGGTCTACTCCTCTACCCCAATACGATAACGTTTCAGCTAGAGTTTGAGAGAATCAGGCCGCTCCTGAACGTGGCAGAGGGCCATCAATGACCTCTTGTTCCCTCAAAGAGAACGTCCGTGCAAGGAACGGTAGATGTTGAACCCCTTCGCGCGGTGTTGGTTGGTGAAGGGATAGGTGAATGCGCCGCGATAGGTGCGTCGCTTGGGCGTCCGCTCTCCAAGCGAGATCGGGCGCGTGACCAATTCCTCGACGCTGATGAACCTGGTCGCTCCTTCGGGTGTCTCGCTCGTGCTCGGCATCTCGCTCTCGCGCAACTCCCGGCAGCGATTCTCGTGCTCTTGCAGGTGCTCGTAGCACAGATACGGGCACGTTTCATCCTCCGCGTAAAAGACGTCATGGAGGCGGTCATTGCCATCGAGGTAGACATCATAGAGGATCACCTCAACGACGGCGTCGCGCTCGCACGCGGGGACACTACAACCCGGCATATTCCTCACCCTTTCCGCTTCTCTCTTTGCCTTTTCCCTCATTTTCCCTCATTGCCTTCGACCCAGTCCTACACCACTGACTCGATCTCATCAGGACACTGTCGTAGGAGATCGCGGGCGTGCGTATAGACCGGATCGTTCCCCCGTGGCCGCGCATCCCACCCGTGCGCCGTTGCGTCCGCGAACTCACGATAGGCGCGGGTGATATCTTCCAACGCCATGCGTAGTTGCCCTGCCCAGCGCACCGTTTCCTCTTTCGTCATTGTCTGCGCATCGCCGCCCATCTGTCACCTCTTTTCAGTCTCTTGTTCGCTCTTCAGTATGGCGGGAGGTCGCATGTCGTGGGGCGCCTCTATCAACATCATGCTCAATGGGCAGCAGCCAAAAGACAAGATCGAAGCGCGACCGGCCCATCCACCGGCGGATGATCATTGCCTACTATGGGACACAACATGCTCCTCGCACCGTTGTGGGAGAGCGCCCGACTCCGCCTCGTTGATACGGCACGTTGTCCTCGTCGATGAGACCGAACCAATGCCATGCCACCCGTACCCCGAAGGATAACGTCTGCTCCTACCATCTCGACGCTGCCCATTATCAGACGGCGTGAGGTTTGCGGCGCAAACTTCACGCCAATCGTACTACAAAAGACGAGGCTACTGATTGATACGAGGGGCCCGCCAGGCGGGCGACCGCGTCGCTCACGGACCGCAGCGCATTGGCCGGGTTGAAGAGAGCTTGTCGTGCGCACTTGATGACATGTCTCTAGCCGCTCCATAGGCGCGTCCATCCCGCGACGATCACGACTCCGCCCAATCCAATAGCGATCACCCACAACTCCGTGCGTGGCCCAAGCGGCCCAAGAAGCACGCCTCCCACGGCTCGGCTGACGGGAACACAACTTGTAGTCAGCAAGTTCCCCACACTGTTCACCCGCCCTTGGAGGACATCCGGTGTGAGCGAGAGGCGATACGACATGGCGGTGATACTGTAGATCGAGACCATGGCAAAAGCGAGACATGCGCCGCCGGCGAGGATCGCTGGTGAGGGAGCGAGAGCCATCACCAGCACGGCGAGGGCTTCACCCATCGCCGCGCCGATGATGAGCCGTCCGACGCGTTGGAGTGCTTTGAGCCGCGCCACGCCGAGCGCGCCGAGCAGTGCGCCGGCTCCCCCGACGCTGAAAATCAGTCCGATGGTGGCTGCATCAGTGCGCAAGACCTCACGCGCGAGCACGATCAGGGCGAGGTCCGTCGCCCCCAAGAAGATATTGGTCCCGAGGGTTAACAGCTCGATAGCACGGAGCTGGCGGTGGCCCCGGAGGAAACGCAGTCCCTCGCCAATCTCGCGCCAGACCGAGCGTTCCGTAACGGGGGCGCGGCTTTCCTGGAAGGGACCGCGCATGCAGGCCAACGATCCTACGGAGGCGAGATAGGAGAGGCCGTCGACAAGGTAGGCGAGCATGGCGCCGGCGAGGGTCGTACGCGCGAGGCTGATGAGCAGGCCGCCGAGCCCCGGCCCGAGGAGCGTTGCCCCCGAGGCCGCTGCCGTGGTGGCCGCATAGGCGGCCGTCACCTGGGCTGCGGGGACCACGCGCGGGAGAACCGCGACCTGCGCGAGGTCGAACAGCACGGCGCCGCTCCCCGTGACAAGCGCGACGGCGCACACCTGCGCTAGCGTGAGATGACCCAACGCAACAGTCAGAGGAAGAGAGAGGCAGGCCAGGCCCCGCGCCCCGTCGCACCACAGCATCACGGCTTTGCGGTCCCAGTGATCAATGGCCACCCCGGCGGGCAAGCTCAAGATGACGTATGGCAACATCTGCACGGCGGCGATCAGGCCAGCTTGTGCGGGCGACCGCGTGAGCGCGAGCACGAGCAAGGGCAAGGCGAGCGTGGAAATGTTCGTGCCCACCCCCGATACGGCTTGGCCGCTCCAGAGGACGAGGAAGTTCCGGTTGCGCCAGATAGAACGGACGGTGGTGTCCCCGGTAGCGGTATCGGTCTCGCACGTGTCCATGAGGTGCTGTCCTTTCCCGGTGTGCGCCTATCCCTGCGTAATGACGCGACGCGATGGCGAGGTCGCCGCCCGGTCATACGAAGAGACGCGTCTATCATGTGGTCCGAGGCCAATGATTCGCTCTGCTCGTGCGGCACGAGGTGGAGAAGACGAACGGTCATAAAGCGCTCAGGCGCTCATGACAGGGACCAGGGGTAGAGTAGGGGAAGGGGCGCCGCGTGCGGGGAACGTAGACGATATCTTGGCAGCATGCGAGGGGAGGATGACAGACGCGCCCGAGGGCGGCTCTATGCCGCGGCGCCTGCGTCAGCTACTCTACCCCGCCTATGCGACCATCGTCCACCTCCTGCTATCGTTGACGCCGCCAGTGTACCATACTTCATAGGCCGACGATGCCTGGTGTTGGTTGTCGTGTTAGTTAGTTATCGTAAAGATTGCGCTGGTTGTGGCACAAAGGCTGCGCCACTGTGAACGTTGTGACACAAATGTTGAGCGGATGTGCCATTGTAGAATGACAGTTGTTGGTCGTCGGATTTGACTGAGGAGGATAACGGGTGGGGTGCCTCTCGCCGCATGACGATGAGGGTCGATTGAAACGCGACCTGGCGCATGTATTGTGGATTGGTGGGTCACCCGCCGCCGGTAAGACAACCAGCACACGACTGCTGGCTCGTCGCTATAACCTGCGCGTCTACGACTTTGACGACCACGAACCGGGTCATGTGGAACGCCGGATGGCGGATGCGACCACCTATCCTGCATTCACGTCATTCCGCGTCCTGACCATGGATCAGCGTTGGCTGCACCGATCTGTCGCCGCGATGGCGGATCAAGTGATTGCGCTGTGGACGGAGCGCTTTCGCCTCGTCGTCGACGACCTCCTCACGTTGCCGACCACCTCCCCTATCATCGTTGAGGGGGCGGGCTTGTTCCCTGACTGTGTGCGGCCGGTCATCATCGATCCCAAGCAGGCACTCTGGCTTATCCCGACGCCCGCGTTTTGTCGTAAGGTCCGCCTGGAGCGCGACGCCGACGCGTTCGTAGACACGAGCAATCCGGCACAGGCCCTGGACAACTTAATTGCGCGTGACATCTTGCTCGCCGCCCATGTGCAGCGACGCGCGGTCGATCTCGGTCTGACGGTCTTGGAGGTTGATGGCGCCACGCCTCTCGATGAGATGGTCACCATAGTCGAGCGGCATGTCGGGGCCGAAGCGCTTTTCCTGCGATAACGATGCATGCTTGACCTTGAATGCGGGCTTTGTTTACGCCTAGCTGCCCGCCGATTCCTGCGATAATAGCCATTAGTCCCAGCCCGTTAGTCCTATCCTTGATGCACCCCGAACAGGAGCGGCGCGATACACTATCCTATACTGTATGCCCACTGACGCTTGAAGGGAGCTATTGACGATGGTGGAGGGTGACCCGCAGCTTGATTCACTCGATTACGCGACCCTCGACCCGCTGGTAAAGCGCGCCCTCAATCACGAGAAAGCCGAGCCCCTCGAATGGCGATGGGCGCCCATCGCCTATCACGCTTATCTCCTCGAACGGACTCTCGTGCGCTTCATCGGAACCGCTGCGGTCGATGGTGAGGTGGTCCCATGGTCGATGGTGCTCAAGAGGACGCGGCCACCGCAGGATGGCCAATCCGCAGACAATGGATGGCAACGCGAGGCCCTCGCCTATCGCTCGGGCGTGCTGGCGCATCTTCCGCATGGGTTGACGACACCGCGGGTCTTCGATGTGGTGGAGGACGCCGACGGTGCCACCTGGCTGTGGCTCGAGGATGTGGCCGATTGTTTCGGGGGCGCGTGGCCGTTGGCCCAGTATGGGTGCGCGGCCTGCCATCTTGGGCGGTTCAACGGTGCTTATCTCGGCGTGCGGCCCCTGCCCCCCTTCCCCTGGCTCGCGCCGCGCTGGGCGGACCACCAAGGTGAACCGGCGCAGATTCCCGCAGCTCTCTCCGAGATCGCTGACCTCGTACGCGATGGCCGCGTGCAGCGCGCCTTCCCTCTCCCGATCGCCGACCGCGCGGCGCGCCTGGTGCGCGATGCGCCCACCTTCATCGCGCTCCTGGACCGCTTACCACAGACCCTGTGCCATCACGATGCGTCGCAGGCGAACCTGTTTGCCCGTCGGCGCGACGACGCGACAATAGAAACGGTCGCGATCGACTGGGAATCCATCGGCCATGGGGCGGCGGGCGCGGACATCGCCACGTTGGTCTTCGGGACGATGCGCCGGGGGACGGTCCCGGCGGAGTGGGCCACAGACCTCGACCGAGAGGTTTTCGCCGGCTATCTCGCTGGATTGCGGGACGCGGGATGGCAGGGCAAGCCGATCGTCGTGCGCTTGGGCTATACCGCAGCCGTGGCGCTGCGCTGGTCTCTCCTGGCATGGACGTTGCGGGCGCTGACGGACGATGCGGCGCTGGTGCGGGTCGCGCGCGTGGTGCAGGAGCCGGCAGAGCGCGCCGTCCGCCGCTCCGTCCTCATGAGTCTATACCTACTCGGGTGCGCTGACGAGGCGCGCACTCTGGCGCAGCAGTACGAGCCCGCGCTAGGGCTTGTAGGAGAGCACCTGTCATGATACTGTTGGTAAATGCGCTTTTAGCCCGCTTCGCCTGCTGAGCTTACGCCTGACTCCGTGTTGGCTATCCGTTGGAAGAGGCCCTGCGAAAGGATTTACCAACAGTATCCTGTCATGGGACAGTTTGCGTAGATCTTGACACATGCGCGTCCGGCTCAACCTTTGCGGCACAGTGGCCCAACCTTTCTGGCAAAACTCTCAACCTTCGTGGCAACGTAACCATGGAACGTACACCTTGGACAGTCCACGCCGCGAGATGATATGCTGGAGAGGTAAGGCCGTCTGCGGGGACATGGGGCACTCGCGGAGGCCCTTTTTTGTCGCCGGGAATAGCTACCGATAACACGCTTAGGCGGTGACCAAAATGAACGAGGGAACGCCGATCGCGCTGCGCTCCCCGCGTCTGCTATTACGCGACTTCGAGGAGGACGATTTACCGGCGATCCTCGCGTACCACGCGGACCCCACGGTCGCGCGTTTCTGGGAGGAGACCAGGACGGAGGATCAATCCCGCGCTTGGCTGCGCGAGACCATCGCCGGTCGTCGCCGGACGCCGCGCGCGGACTACATATTCGCGATAATCCGCACAGCCGATAGCGCGCTCATTGGCCAAATAGGCGCCGGCCGCGCGGAATGCCGCCACCACGGGAGCCTCGATTTCGGCTATGCGCTCGCCCGCGATTACTGGGACCATGGCTACATGACGGAGGCTTTGAGGACGCTGCTGCGCTTCGGCTTCGAGGGCTTGGGGGCGCACCGCATATGCGCCGAGTGCGATCCCCGTAACGTCGCGTCGGCGCGCGTGATGGAGAAGGCGGGCATGCGGCGCGAGGCCTACTTCCGGCAGATACGGACGTATGGAGGGGCCGACGGGGACTGGCACGACAGCCTGCTGTACGCCATCCTCAACGACGACTGGAAGGCCCAGTGGGCAGAGGAGGCAGCCGTGGGGTCAGACGCCCATGATGATAGGGTGAGGCACTAGAGAGCTATGGACGTGGATGGAGCGGATGTGCAGCTCATCCTATCGACCGAGACCGACGTCGGGACGTGGGGCGCGCTCGACCAGGCTGTGGCCGTACAAACGCCGCTCCATGACCCGATGCGCGCCTACCTCGATGGCCTGACCAGCGCGGCGAGCCATGCGGTGGATATTAGCACGGTGCAGCAGTTCGCGGGGCATGCCAACGTGACGACGACGCAGCGGTATGACCGGCGCGGTGAGGCCTCCAAGCGCAAAGCCGTCGAGAAGCTGCACTTCCCTCAACCCAACGACGTGGAGGGACGACGATGAGCGATAGGCCCAACGTTCTGGTTGCCGACGGCATCGACGACGCCTTGCTGGCTGACCTCCGCGTCATCATCGCGTCGGAGCACAAGCACATCGGCGCCGCGGACCGCGAGCGGTAGTGGCCGCGGATGCGACGCCTGGGACGCCGGACGCTGCCCCCCGCTGCCGCGCACTTCCACGCGTTTGTCCACCTGCGCAGTGTCGATCCCGCGCGCAATCGCGACCGCAGCTACACGTTGACCTGGACCCCGGCCCTGTTCGAGGGCGGCGCGCTGCTGCGGCTGTGGGGGCGGACGGGTAGGCCGGAGCGCACGCGCATCGACTACTATCCCGACCGTGCCGACGCCCAGGCCCACGTCGAGGCGATTCTACGCCGCCGTCTACGTCATGGCTACCGCGTCGTCGCGTGGGAGTAGTTCACCTCGTGCTCCATTCCTCAAAGCGAGTACACAAAACGACGACGGAGAGATGGCGCCTTGGGCGTGGGGGACGACCCCCAGGCCCAAGGTGCCCTCGACGCGGGGCGCGTCGGGTGCGTCGAGGGCGTCGTCGCGACGGCCGCCTGATCCTAGACGACGCGGCTATGATGAGGCAAGAGACGACGAGGGGGCATACGTGAGGCAAACGGTCCCAACCGATCGTATCGATCGCATTTTCGTGGAGTGGGCTAGGCCCGACTCCCCTGGCTGCACGACGAGGCCGTGATCGGCGTGGCGCGCGTCGTCGGCGACGGCGCCATGTACTTCTACCTCCAGGATTTGGCGGTCGTCCCGACGCATCAAGGGCGCGGCGTCGGCGCGCTGCTCATGGGGCGCGTCATGGGCTATCTCGCAGGGCACGCGCCGGAGAAGGCGTTCGTGGGCCTCTTCGCCGTCGAGGGGACCCTTCCGTTCTACGCGCGCTATGGCTTCGCCGTCTATCCCGGCTTGACGGGCATGTTCCGCGTCGCGCCCGTCTGAGGTGTGAACGCTACTCAATTTACGGCCACTTGATACGATAACCGCCGCCATGCTCGTCCGGCTATCTATCGGCTCTACAACGGTGCCAGCGAATTATTTTTTCCAAGCAGCAAGGACTACGATATAAGCATCGGAAATGGTGCCCCAGCGTGGCCGTCAGTTATCGTATCGAATGGCCGGATTTCGCGTAGCGAACACATGAGGGCTCTCGTCACGCGGCGACCGTGTCGTGCGGCTTCCCGTTCATCAGTATCCGATGGACTGGCTTGGACAGCAACATTATGCGCGAGCCGCCCCATCCCATTGGGTAATTCTGCGGTGTCCCTGAGACCGTCGATGACCCACCGCTTACCGCCGATGACACGCCGAGGCGCGCGGAGGGGCCAGGCCAGGGGTAGGAGGATGACCGGGCACCGGGGCGGAGCCGGGACGCGCCAGTCGCGACGAGCCGGGCCGGGATTAGGGTTATAACGAGGTGAAAGTTACAGTTCTCCATTCCCCTATGCCAATAGCATACCTATGCTAGCAGCATAGGTTTTTGATTGATTTTGGCTCTAAAGCATTTATGATGTGGTGGAGGTATAACTATCGAATGGGCGTGAGTCGAAAGGGGACGAGGATTATGCGGATCTTGGTGATCGGCGGCACGAAGTTTATCGGCCCGGCTGCGGTCGAGCGCCTGCGCGAGATGGGCCATGAGGTGACCGTTTTCCACCGTGGCGAGACCGAATCTATCGGCCTGCCCAACGTTGCGCACCTGCACGGCGACCGTCAGCATCTCGCGGATTTCACCGCCGACTTTAAGCGCCTCGCGCCCGATGTCGTGTTGGATACCGTCGCCTACACAGAGCGCGACGCGCAGACGGTTATGGCAACGTTCGCGGGGATCGCGCGGCGTATCGTCGTCCTGAGCAGCATGGACGTGTATCGCGCCTATGGGCGCGTGAAAGGCAGCGAGTCCGGCCCTCCCGACGCCGTGCCCCTGACGGAGGACGCCCCGCTGCGCACAGCACTCTACCCCGATGCCGCCGATGTCCCGGAGGCGCGCGACTACGACAACATCCTCGTCGAGCGCGCGGTCATGGGCGACCCCGCCCTCCCCGGCACCGTCCTGCGGCTACCGGCCGTCTATGGTCCGCATGACTACCACCACCGTTTGTTCTACTATCTCAAGCGGATGGATGATCGACGCCCCGCCATTGCGCTCGACGAGCAGATCGCGCGGTGGCGCTGGACGCGCGGGTACGTCGAGAACGTGGCCGTCGCGATCGCACTCGCCGTCATTGACGAGCGTGCCGTCAGTCGGGTTTACAACGTCGGCGAAGAGCAGGCGCTGACCGAGGCGAACTGGGTGCGCGCCATCGGGCGCGCGGCCGATTGGGAGGGCGAGGTTGTGGTCGTGCCGCGGGATCGTCTCCCCGTGTCGCTGCGCTGGTGGGGGGAGGCAGCCATGGAGCAGGAGTGGGCCGTCGACACGACGCGCATTCGGACGGAGCTAGGGTACGTCGAGCGCATCCCTCGCGACGAGGCGCTGCGACGCACGGTTGCCTGGGAACGCGGTAACCCGCCCACGGACTTTCCGCCCGCGCTGTTCGACTATGCCGCCGAGGATGCCGTCTTGACCAAGGCGGGGGCGTCACATGGATAATCTTGCCATCGACGCAGGTATGCGTGTGAGCGTCATCGACGGCGCCTTGGTCAATCTCCTGGAGCACTACGTGTCGCCCGCCACGGCCGAGGACGTAGCGGCCGCAATCCGCCACCGACGTGACGTGGGGGCCTACGACAGTCTTACCACGGCGATTGCCCTGCGCGATGCCCTCACGGCCGACCTCCTAGCGGCGACCAACGATAAGCATGTGCAACTACGTTACCACGCCGAGCCGCAATCACTTGACGCGAGCCGCAATCAATTCGACGATCCGCAGTTCTTGGAACAGCTCCACCGGAGCATGCGCCTCGGCAACTTCGGCTTCGCCCGCGTCGAGCGGCTAGGCGGTAACGTCGGCTACCTCGACCTGCGCTTCTGCGCGCCACCGGAATGGGACGACTGCGGGACTGTCGCCGCGGCCGTCATGACCGTGCTCGCCCAGACGAGCGCTCTCATCGTCGATGTCCGGCGAAATGGCGGTGGGGCCGCAGGCATGGTCGATCTCATGTGCAGCTATCTGCTCCCGGCTATCCCTGAACGCACGATCCACCTCTACGACTTCTATTATCGGGATGGCGATCGCACCGAGCAGCATCGGACGCTGCCCTCCGTCCCAGGTCCGCGCTACCTGGATCGGCCTGTTTTTGTGCTGACGAGCGGGCGCTCACTCTCGGCTGCCGAGAGCTTGGCGTACACCCTCCAGTCTCTTCGGCGGGCCACCATCGTCGGCGAGACAACAGGCGGCGCGGGCAATCCGATTGGCATGTACCGGATCGATGAACACTTTTCCATCACGGTCACGAACGGTCGCACGACACACCCCGCCACGGGCACAAACTGGGAGGGTACGGGCGTCGTCCCTGACATGGACGTGCCGGAACAGGATGCCGCCAAGGTGGCGCATAGTGTGGCACTAGAGGGAATCCTCGACGTAGCGAACCCTTCTCCTTCAAGTGCGCTCATCGATGAGGTGCGTGCGACACTCGCCGAGTTAGGGGGGGCGTCACGGGCCGCGCGAAACCCTGAGAAAGCGCAGGAGGGGTAGGCGACGGGAGGGAGAGCGGACCATGCGTGCAGTCTTGTGGCAACGGAGTTTCGCCCTCCTCCTGGTCGCCGGCCTCATCTCCAGCTTCGGGGATTTGGTGGTCGGGATTGCGCTCCCCTTCTACGTCTATGACCTGACTCATTCAGTCCTGGCGACAGGGGCTATGTTCATCGCGTCGACCCTCCCCGGTCTCGTCGTCGGCTCGGTTGCCGGCGTCTTCGTGGATCGCTGGGATCGCCAGCGCACGATGGTCGTGGCCGACCTCACGCGCGTCGCCCTCATGCTGCTCCTGCTCGCCATGCGGTCCCGTGACACCATCTGGATCGTGTACCTCGTCGCCTTTGTCGAGTCGTCGGTGTCCAAGTTCTTCGAGCCGGCCAAAAGCGCGCTAATCCCACGCCTCGTCGAGGCACGGCAGCTAACGGCGGCTAATGCGTTGAGCAGCGTGGGCGGCAACGTCGTCAACATAGTCGGGCCGACCGTTGGCGGGGCGTTGTTGGTGTTGGGTGGCCTGACCGGCGTCGTGCTCGTGGACAGCGTTTCTTTCCTGATTTCCGGCCTGCTGATTGCCCTGATCGCCGTCCCCGCAGCGAAAAGAGAGGGTGGGGGGATCGGACCAGCAGCAGCGGCGACACCCACACAGGCGTGGGTCGCCGTGTGGCGCGAGTGGCTGGAGGGGCTGCATCTTGTGCGGACAGCGCCCGCGCTCGTGGCCCTCTTTGCCGTCACGGGGCTAGCCATGCTCGGTCAAGGCTTCCTCACGGCGCTCAATGTCGTCTTCGTCAAGACGGTCTTGCACGGCGATGCGCGCGTCTTCGGATGGATGGTGACCGTGGCGGGGATCGGGGGGCTGGTCGGTGGCGTGGTCGTGGGGCATGTCGGCCCCCGCGTGCCCCCGGCGCGCCTCGTCACCCTCGGCTTCGCCGCGGCGGGTGTGATCCTGCTGGTACGCAGCAACGTCCCGAGCCTGCCGGTCTTCCTCGTCCTCACGGGCTTGGCCCCGGTCTTCCTCACGGGCCTTGGCGTCAGTTTGCAGACATTGCTGCAAGGGAGCGTGCCCGATCGCTACCGTGGGCGTGTCTTCGGGGCTTTCGGGACGACGAACGCCCTCCTCCTGCTCGTCGGTCTCGGTCTGGGCAGTACGTTGGGGGGGCGCGTTGGCGTCGTGACCATGCTTGATGTCGCGGGCATTCTCTTCATCAGTGCCAGCGGGATCTCATTTTTTCTCTTGCCGGCAGCTTTTAGCGCGGACGTCCCGTCACCGCCACACGCGATCAGCATACCCCACGAGACATCGACCGTGATGTCCGAGTCCGACGCACGGTAAGCCGGTAGGGTGTCACGTAACGCCCTTTTTCTCGCATTTTAGGTGGGACTATGCGCCGAGAGCGTGGGCATAATGGAGGGGCGGATCATCATTGACCGTCCGTGGCGATCCGCGCCTCGTCCGTGGACACGCTGTGTGGATTGGGTGCGACCTCCACCTGTGCGGTACGGATCGCACGGATCGGCGAGGCGGTGATCCACGCGGCTGCGACCAGAATGCCGAGTGCGCCAACGGTGAGGGTGGGCGATAAACCCACGCGTTGCCCGAGGACACCGCCGAGGAGCGCGCCGAACGGACGTACACCGGAGGTGAGGAAGGCATAACTGGCGTTGACGCGTCCGCGCAGGCGCTCCGGCGTGACCGCCTGGCGCAGGCTCGTCTGGTTACTCCCTGAGACCACCAGCCCGACGCCACTCAGGACTTGCCCCAGGACGACCAACGGGATCGCGATCGGGCGGACGATACCGGCCAGCGGAAGGCATAATCCCCCGAGCGCCAGCATGACCAGCGCTGCCGCAATGGATAGCCCGAGACCAAGGCGTCGTGCGACCCAGCCTGTGAGCGCCGCGCCCGCGATGCCGCTCACGCTCCCGACCATGAAGACCGCGCCGAGGAGAGCGGGCGCCAGTCCGAGGTCGCGCGTGAGGTACAACAGCAGCACCGCGAGCAGGAGGCCGACGGAGAATTCGTAGACGCTCCACGCCCCGACCAGCACGCGCAACACGGGCTGTCTTGCGACGACGCGCAAGCCCTCGCCGATCTCTACCCGGATGTCGCGCCGCCCAGCGGACGGCTGCGGCTCCGGTTCGGGCGCATGAATGAACGTCAGGAACGTGGCGGACGCGACGTACGAGAGCGCATCGACGGCGATGGCTATGGGGGCGGTGAGGACCTGCACCAGGCTGCCACCCACGCCGGGGCCAGCGACCTGTCCCACGGAGGCGCTCAACGCGAGTTTGCCGTTGCCCTCGACGAGGTGATCGCGCGCCACGACGGAGGGGAGGAAGGATTGATAGGCCACATTGAAGACGACGCTGAGGGCGCCGACCACAAAGGCCACGACGTAGAGCTGTACCAGGCCGAGCCGACCGAGCAGGGCGGCGGCGGGGATTGACGCGAGGAGCCCCGCGCGACCGAGGTCGGCCGCGATGAGCACGGGGCGGCGCCGCAGCCGATCGACCCAGACACCAGCGAGCAGGCTGACCAGCAGGTATGGCAGGACGTCAAGGGCGCCCAGGAGCCCCATCTGCGTTGGGGTCGCCTTGAGGGTCAGCGCGGCAGTAAGGGGCAAAGCCAGGTCCGTTACCGCCGTGCCGCCCACCGAAATCGTCTGCCCGGCCCACAGCTTCATGAAATCTGGCTGGCGCCAGAGGCCCGTGAGTCGTCCGCGTGTCGGCATGGTCCCTCCTCTCATCGTCACGGTGGGACCGCTCTGTCCCCGTAGCCTCATCGTAGCGGTGGACAGGGACGACCGGCCAGTATAAACTTAGGCGCAGTACGATGTGTGACGGACGGGCAAAAGCTTCCCTTGATGGTTGAAGGTCGAGCGACACAATGAATGACTATTGGCGGCCAATCGATCTAGCGCGCGCTGTCGGCGTCAGCGCACACACGGTGCGCACCTACGAACAGGTCGGGTTCTTGCCACCGGCCGCGCGCAGTGCGACCGGCTACCGCCGCTACGAGGCGCGCCACCTGCGTGCGCTACAGGCCGCGCGCCTCATGATCGCCGGCTATGGGTGGAGGCCAGCGCTGCGGATCATGCGGTACGCGCACGCGGGAGAGGTCGCCACGGCCATCGCCACGGTCGATGCGTGTCACGCCAGTCTGCATCAATCACGTCATCAGACCAGGGCGACGCTCGCCGCCCTGCGCAGCGCGACAACGTCATCGCTGGACGAGCACAGCGGACAGGACTCTCCAGAGTCCCCGCTCGGCATCAGCGCGGTGGCCCGCCGTGTCGGCGTGCGTGTTTCAACCGTACGTTTCTGGGAAAAGCATGACCTCGTCCGACCGCGACGGGATGCCGCGAGTGGCTATCGTCTCTATGATGCAGCGGAGGTGCGGTGCGTCCAGATCATTGCGCTACTGCGGCACGGTGGCTACGGTATCGCTGCGATCCGGCCTGTCGTGGCAGCGTTGGCAACGGGCTGTCCTGAGCAAGCGGGCTATGCCGCCGAGCGGCGTTTAGTGGAATTGACCGAAGAGAGTCGGCGCTGTAGCGCGGCCACGTCAGCCTTCTGGACATACATCGACGACCTGTGATATCGAACGTGCGACGCCGCTCCGATACGTACCTTGGGGACGGGTCTTGCATGAGGCGGACAAGGTGCGGCACGAGCACGCGACAAAACATACGGCTTGGGAACCGCTTGCCGAGGCCATTGTGTGCGAACGGCCCCGGCCAGAGCCAAGGACTGGAACAACGTCCTTATGTTGGGGTAGCTAGGCGGGAGGAGACGCCTCCTCCCGCCTAGCTACCCCGAGCAATGCCAACGCCTCGACCAGTGCGAGTTCGTGGTAATAGCCGTCGCCGTGACGGTCACGAACCACGACGCCGCGCTGGAGGTGGTAGGCGGCGCCCAGAACGGCATGGAGGATCTCGACGGTGGACGCGGACACATGACGATCAACGGAGACAGCAGCGCGCCACAGGGCCAGGTGGACGCTGGAGACGGCGATGAGGTCCGACGGGTCGGGTGGGCTGGTTGTGGCGCTCAGATCGGCGGCCAAGGTCTGGAGGGGCGCGGTGGTCGTCGTACGCATGATGGTGTGTCCTCTCTTTAACGCTCGTTAGGGGGCGCGTGGGGCGCGAGAGGCGCGTGGGGTGCTGACGATAGTGTAGCGTATGCGACGCACCATTGACACGCTCCCACGGCTAAAGCTCGTGGGATTCTCGCTTCTGTCCGACCTGGGTCGGGATTGCTGCCACTGCTCCCAGAGGGAGGCTAACACGGCATCCGCGATCGTTTAACGTCTCTACCTGCCCGGCAGCGACGTAGCCCCCATCCAGGGGCGATTGACCCTGATCCTGAGTCCACGTACGATAGACGCGCAACCCCTCAGTCTTGATGTTGCGTGCGGCGTTCACATCGCGGTGATGGATAATCCCACACTGCGGGCATGTCCACTCTCGATCACTCAACGCCAACGTCCGGTTGCGATAGACGCACCCGTCGGTCGAACACAACTGACTCGACGGAAACCAGCGGTCGATCACGATGACCGTCTTGCTCGCCCGATCTGCCTTGTAGTCCAGCATCCGGCGGAATGCGCCCATACCGGCGTCGAAGACTGATTTTGCTAGGTTGGTTTTCCCTAGACCGGCCACCGCCAAGTCTTCGATGACGAGACCATCATGCTCCCGTACGAGCTTGGTGCTGAGTTTGTGCAGGAAATCGGTGCGCTGGTTAGCCGCCTTGCGATCGATCTTTGCCGCTGTCGCCTTGGCCTTCTTGAAACGGCCGCTCGCCTTTCCCCCTTTCTTTGCGCCCGTCCGACGCGAGACCACCCTGCCCGCTTTTCGGCGTTTCCCCTGTGTCCTGCGGTAGGAGCGTAGAGCAGGGATGATCTCACCATCACTGGTCACGCAGGCATCCTTCAGCCCCAGGTCGAGTCCAATGGTGTTCTCTTCCGTTAGGACTGGTTTGGGCGTGTTCTCAATCTCCTGGTGGGCCACCAGGGTGACAAACCAGTGTCCGCATTCCCATTTGCACGTCGCGCCCTTGACGACACCGATAATCCCCCGGGATTGGCGCATCATCACTGATCCGATACCGGGTAAGGTGACTTCACCGTAGGTAGGTAGGCCGATGCGTTGCGGGATGCGGAAAGTGGGCGTGTGCTTGAACTTCTTGCGGAGCTTGGGGTTCTTTGCCCGCTTCTCGAAGAAGTTGGCGAACGCACGACAGAGATCCTTCACCCCTTGTTGGAGTAGCTGGCTATCGACTGTCTTGAGCCAACAGGTGTCCGGCTGGGACTTGAGGGCGGTTAGCTCGGCGCATAGGTCGGCGAACGAGAGTGTCTGACCCGTCGCGTGGTAATACTCTTCCCTGCGTCTGAGCGACCAGTTGTACGCCCACCTCCGCGCGCCCGCATACTGCCAGAACCGCCCGACCTGATCGGGCGTTGGCTCCAGTCTGAAGCGATACGTCATCACAGCCGACCGCGTAGCAGACGCGACTGCATTGACCGAAGCGGCAGGCGGGATGGTTGATTGACATTGAGCACTCATGAATACTTACTCGCAACGGCTGCGGCCGAACCGGAAAGGGAGAATCGACCGATGTATGGTCTTCTTTAAGCAGAAAGGATGGCGACCGTGCCGACGCTAAAGCGGCTAAAGCTGATGAAGCCCTCATATCCTACCGCTGAAGCTGGTGGGCTTTACGGGCTCATTCAGTAAAGGGCCGACCGCCGAGTGCCGATATGAAGAGTCCGTCGACTGACGGCGTTGTGGGCTGCGCGCCAACAGTAGCCGGTAGAGCCGGTCGGCGGGACAATGACGTTACCCTCGACCGGCTCTCGCCACGACCCGACCATATCATGTTCTGCCATGACATGCTGGCTCTGCCCATTTCGGTAGGCCGGAGTGGCATAGTGTGCTGTGCTCTCGCAGGTAACCTGTCGCCCTCCTCGTGCAACTATCCTGAGAAGGGGATGAAATGAGATGCACACAGACACCACCGACACAACCCTCGCCCGCGCCGCTCAAGCGGGTGACGCGCAGGCTTTCGCCCTCCTGCTGGCCCGCCATCGGCCGCTCCTCCTCGCCGTGTGTCGGCGGACGATGGGCGACCCCGTGCTGGCCGAGGATGCGGCCCAGGAGGCAGCGCTACGCGCCTTGCTCACCCTCGCGCGCCTCCGCCACGCCGAACAGTTCGGCCCCTGGTTAGCTGGGATCGGCGTCAATGTGTGCCGTATGTGGTTACGCTCACGTGCGCGCGAACGGTGGTCGTGGGACACGCTCAGTTGTATCGTCGAGCACCGCGATGGGGCCGACGGGAGCGCTGATCGCGAGGATGTCGCCACGCGCATCGTCTGGAGTGCGAGCGAGGCCCAGATCGAGGACAGCCCTGAAACGCAGGCCGAGTTGGCCGACATGGGTTTGTTGGTCCGGCGCGCGGTCGCGCTCTTGCCGCAAGGCCAGCGCGCCGCCGTCCTGCTCTACTACCTGTCAGGATTGTCTTACGAGGAGACGGCTGCGGTGCTGGGCATCGCGGTTGGCGCCGTCAAGACGCGGTTGCACAAAGCCCGCAGGGCGCTACGGACCCATGTAGCCGTTGCGTATCGGGAAGGGGCGCCGATGGAAGACAGCCACACAACCCGTCGCTGCCTCTTGTGTGGCGCGGTCAATGCCGACGTGCATCGCATGATCGCCGGGGCGAACGGGACCGCGATCTGCGATGCGTGCGTGAATCGCTGCACCACCATCATCGCCGAGATGGACGGCACCCCGATCCGGTACATCTGCGCCTTCTGCGGCAAGACGAACGATCAGGTCCGCCGCATGGTGACGGGGGCGGGTGGGAATACCATCTGCACTGAGTGCGTGACGCGTTGCGTGATGCTGGTCGCTCAGTGGGACACTCGTCCGGTCGCGGTCGCGTTGCGGGAGCGCGCGTAGATGGGTGGCGGGACGGCGCCGGCGACAGGGAAGCCGGGCCTGCTCATCAATCGCGACTTCGCGCTCCTCTGGGGTGGCCGCGCGATCTCGAACCTGGGCGACTGGATCTTCGACCTCACCCTCGTGCTCTGGATCGCGACCACGATCGCGCGCGGCCAACCCTGGGCACCCCTCGCGGTCAGCGGCGTGTTTCTCGCCACCGCCCTCCCCACCTTCCTCATCGGCCCTATCGCCGGTGTCTTCGTGGACCGCTGGGACAAGCGCCACACCATGCTCTGGGCCGATGCCCTGCGTGCCGCGCTCATCGCAGCCCTCGTCCCGCTCGCCGTCACGTCCGGCGTCCCCGTCGCGATCCAACTCGGCGCGATCTACGCCGTGGTCGTTCTGGCCACTACCTGCGCGCAGTTCTTCGACCCCTCGCGCTTCGCCCTCATTGGCGATCTTGTCCCCGAGCCGCACCGCGCGCGGGCCAGCAGTCTCATGCAATTGCCGGACAACCTAGCCCGCATCGTCGGCCCGGCGCTCGCCGCGCCGCTTTTCTTCGGCCTCGGGGTACGCTGGGCGCTCCTCCTGAACGCGCTCTCGTTCGTCGCCTCGTTCCTGGCGCTCCGGGCGCTGCACGCCCCGCCGTCAGCCCGCAGTACGGCGTCGGGGGAGCGCCCTCATGTCCTGCGCGAGTTCGGGGCGGGGCTGCGCTTCTTCGCCGGCAACCGCGTGCTCCGCACGGTCCTCGTGTCCGTCGTGCTCGTCGTGCTCGGCTTCGGCGCCCTCAACGCGCTCAACATCTTCTTCGTAACGAGCAATCTACACGCGTCCGCCCGCCTGTACAGCTTCACGACGACGGCGGTCGGCGTCGGCGCGGTTGTCGGCGTGGCGCTTACCGGCCTGCTCGCCCCCCGACTCGGCGTGGTCCGCACCTTCTGGGCGTCGATGGTAGCCCTGGGCCTCATCGTCCTGGTCTACGCGCGCCTGACCAGCTTCGCGCCCGCTGTCGTGCTGTTGTTCTTACTCGGTATCCCCAACGCCGCCGTCGACGTCGCCATCGGGCCGCTCGTGCTGCACGTCACCCCGCGCGCATACCTCGGTCGCATCAGCGCCGTGCTGTCCCCGTCGGTCAGCCTGGCCACGATGCTCTCGCTCGCGCTGGCTGGCTTCCTGGACAGCACCCTGCTGCGCGGCTTCCACGCCACGCTATTCGGCGTGTCCTGGGGGCCAGTGGACACCATCTTCACGCTGACCGGGCTGCTCACGGTAGCCGGCGGATTCTATGCGCTGGTCAACCTGCGTGGTGTGACGCTGGCCGATGACCACGGCCATGTGGCGGCGGGAGCGTCGGAGACAGAGGAGGGCCCTGATGTTCCCGCCTAACCCATCCCGTTACGTCCTCATAGCAATCGCCTGTAGCAGCGCGGCGCGGGGCGTCGTACAGTGATCTCACGACATCATGCAGGGAGCGCCTTGAGCCTCCCGTTAGCTTGGCTCTGGCACACATTTGATATCGAAGTCCATACGCCCTGTCATGATTCGGCAGAACGCCTTGCTCCGACGACAAATTCTGTACAGAATCCCATCTCCCACCAGCGATTGTTGGACCGTTTCGCCGCCTTTGTCAATATCGTAAAATAGGGCTGATACAGGGCATTTGTCCGAGATAGCAGCCTTTCTTTTGGAGATTGTAGGTGGCATGGACATACTTTCACAGGATGCAACTGACGCAACCCATCGTCGGTATGAGCTAGCCGTTACGTTGGTCGAGTCATGCTCTCTCACACTAGGTCGTGCGATTGCGTTAACCGGCAGTGTGGCGCGGGGTACAGCGGATGAGGATTCTGATATCGAGTTGAATTGCTGGGTTGACGTGCTGCCATCGGCAGGTGACCGTATCTCTTGGCTACGGACAATCGGTGCGCGCGATGTGATGCTTGATGGCGACGCCATTGCAGACGGATCGCTGTGGGTGACCTGCCAGGTTGAGGGGACATGGATTGAAATCGGTTGGCAGACCGTCGAGGCACAGGAAACACTGCTCGAGGCCATCCTTGCCGGCCAGGTCACGGACCGTGGTCGCCTCGTCGTCGCATCCATCCTGACTCAAGCAGTGGCCCTGCGTGGTTCCGATGTGATCATGCACTGGCAACAGGCTCTCGCGGACTACCCTGCTGTCCTCCAAGCGCGGCTGATCGCTGCCGCGACAGAAGTCTGGACCTTTCCACATCTCCTTGTGGCGCGTTGGGCACTCATTCAAAGAGGGGATCAGTTCGCGCTCGCCCAGCGCCTCGTCAGCGGGGTCCAGGATGCCTTACGCATCCTGTATGCCGTCAATCGCCGCTGGGAACCCTACGAAAAATGGACAGAGCTGACGATTGATACGCTACCGATCAAGCCGGAACGGCTCGCTAAACGGATCAATGAGATTTTCATGGCACCACAACCCGCTGAGCGTTTGGCTGTGTGTCTGACACTCATCCGCGACACCCTGGCACTCGTACCACCACCCTACGATGTTGCACGCGCTATAGCAACAATAGATGAGAGCTTGCGCATACATGGCGCTTGACGTTGTACATCGCACGTTCGGTCGCAATACCCCGACTTCGACTGTGACGCGAACGGCAACAAACCTTGGCAACAGGTGAAGGAGGCGTACCCGCGCCGAGGCCGTTCGACCCACAGCGATTTCGTCATCAAGGATGGGGGTACGAGCGCGTCTTACGCCTGTACTGTTTACCGCGTATCTTCAAGAAACTGGGGGCGCGTAACCGCATCGAGGCCGTCGCCCGCGCGCGGCGCAATGGGCTGTTCGCGACGGACGACGATCGGCCGGACAGCCCGTGATAGCGGGTGCTCAAGCGACGTCACCGACGTCGCCGTGGATAACGCGTGTCGTACGCTTGCGAAACATGCTAGCATACTACCGGCTATATGAAGAACTAATGTACTATTATGGCCGTACATGTTGGGCCAGCGTGACAGGAAAGGATATCGTCGGGTGGCGACAACGATCACTCAATCATTTAGAAAGTTCAAGACGAATCTAGAAATTACCGATTTGCAAGCCACGACCGTCTCGACCCGGCAGCGTAACGTGCGCGAGGCCATGGAAAAGAAGATGACCGTCCTCGATTCGTTTCTGACCGGCTCCTACGCCCGTAGCACGATGATCGCGCCACTCAAGGATGCCGACATCGACGTCTTCATCGTCCTAGGCTCTGGCTACTTTGAGCGCGATGGGCAGGCCGCTCTGCTCGACAAGGTCAAGCGGGCCTTGCGGGCAACCTATACGAAGACCCCGGCTATCAGCCGCGACGGTCAGGCCGTGACGATCACGTTCACGGACTTTCAGGTCGATGTGGTGCCGGGCTTTAATAGAAAGGGCGGGGGGTATCTTATCCCGAACACGCAGGGTCATACCTGGATTTCAACGAACCCCAAGGAGCACGTCCGCATCTCCGGTACGCACAATAAAGCGCATGACCAGAGCCTTGTCCCTCTCGTCAAAATGATCAAGTGTTGGAACCGCGCCATCGGCCACCACTTCCGCTCCTTCCATCTTGAGGTGCTGGCCTGGCAGGTTATGAACGGGGCAGATATGACCAGTTATGCTCAGGGCATGCGTTATTTCCTGGACAAGGGGCGGAGCGCCGTGACAAAAAAAACGTGGACCCATCGGGATACGGCGGCGATGTCGGGTACTACATCAGCACAGTCGAGCAGGTCGCGGAGGCGGTGTCTCGCTTCACGACGGCATACAATCGCGCCTGCAAGGCCGAGCACTATGAACTGAGTGGGAAGACCGAGGAGGCCGTGGGCGAGTGGCGCAAGATCTTCGGGGCGACCTTCCCCGCGTACGGGTAGCTAACGGACAACCGATGATGACGATCGCACAGCGGCAGAATACGCCCAATAACATCCGCCTCCTGGCCGCGCAGCGGCACATGTATAGCCGGGCTAAACTCGTCCATAACATCTACGCGGCCGCCGGGCTGGCCCTGGAGTTCATCGCGCCATGGGTTATCCTTTGGACGCCGGACGCCAAGGTAACGCTCGATATCGTCGGGGCGGTCGCCATCCTGCTGTCCATTCTACTAGGGCGGGTCGTGGGGGGTATGGTCAAGCGTGCCGCGACCGTGCAGGAACAGTTCGACGTGGATGTGTTCGATCTGCCCTGGAATCGCACGTTGGTTGGGAGCAAGGTAACGCCCGAACTGATCCATGCGGCGGACGCGGCGTTCACGGGTGATCGGAGCAAACTGGAGAATTGGTATGCCAACACGGATAATCTTCCCCGCCCCCTCGACGTCTTGGTGTGCCAGCGGTCGGGACTGGTGTGGGATCGCCGCTTGCGGCGGTCGTACGCCGCGCTGTTTAATGCGGTGACGGTCGGCTATCTCGCGTTCGGAATTGTGATCGGCGTGGTAACGCATCAGATGCTCTCCGGGTACATCGCCGCCCTCTTCATCCCATCCGTGCCAGCCCTCCTTGAGGGGGTGCGTATCGTGAAGGAACATAGCGAGATCGCGACGGAAGAGGAGCGGATCAGCGACGATGTCCTCGACTTATGGGAGAGAGGTCTTGATGACCCGACTGCCGCGACGATAGACGAGTGTAGGCGGCTGCAGGACTGCACCTACATCAAGCGCAGTCGGGGGCCCCTCGTGCCCGACCGTTGGTACTGGTTGTTCCGGGAGCGCCATGAGATGGATATGCGCGCCACCGTGGCCGAACTCAAGGCAAAGGCCCAGCGCAAACGAGTCGTAAATGGCGGCGCGGGACCACGCCAGCAAAGGACGTGAACATCGGATGGCAGACGACATAGACGGGCGGTTGTTTCTCGCCCTCCAACAAAATGACGAGACACGCGACGTGGACTACAAGGCAGCCATGGCGTGGGACGAGAAAGATAAGGCCGCATGCTGCGGGGTGGTCAAGGATATCCTTGCCATGGCTAACATGGGCGGCGGCCTCATCATCATTGGCGTCGACCAAATGGCCAATGGCTCTTTCAAGCCCACTGGGCTGCCGGATCACATACTCGGTAGCTGGGAAACGACCCGGGTCAACAACTTCGTGCAACGTTATGCCGATCCACCAATCAATACACGCACCAGGCGTTTTAGCGATGCCGGCATGACATTCATCGCCCTCGATATCCCCCCGTTCCCCAGCGTGCCGCACCTGTGCATGAAAGATTATCCGGGCGAGCTACAAGCCTTCGCGCTATACGTACGAACGGCTAACAACGAGAGCGCCCCGATCAAGTCATCCGCCGACTTCGATGCGATCATCGAGCGGGCCGTGCGCAACCGGAGCGACCGCCTGCTTTCCTCCATACGCACAATCCTCGTCGGAGCCGATATCACCGCCACGGTCTCGGATGCGGAGCGGTTCGCGCAGCAACTAGAGGAGGCGCAGCAGAGGGCCACAGAGCGATACCCCCGGGAGTGGCCGGCCTACGAGGGGTACCGCGAGATCGCCTGGTGGCCCGCCCGATTTGACAAGGAACGATTCGCCCTGGAGGAATTGCGGCCGGCCGTCAACGCGGCGCGCGTGTCCTATCGGGCGCAGCCGTTCTTGGCCGCCGATCGAAGCCGCGACGCGATACAGTCCATGCAAGACGGCATCGAGGCCATAACCGGTTCCCGCCCGTTGTTTCCCGAGCCGATGCGCCTGGATTATCATGCCTACGATTACTGGCAATTCCGCACGTCGGGATTCTTCTTCAAGTCCTCCCTGATGAAGGAGGAGGGCCTGACGCCGCGTATCAACGATAAGCTGATCCTGTGGGACGAAACGGCGGCCTTCATGGGAGAAGCGGTCGACGCTCTCGCTCGTTTGTACAAGGCGTTGGGCGTCGCGGACGAAGAGGTGACCGTGCAGGTCCGCGTCACCGGGACGCAGGGCAGGACCGTCGGAGTAAGCGGCCTCTGGCTACCGACAATCCACGAACGCTGCTCCCTGCCAGAGGTACGCTACCGTGCAACCCATTCTATCGAGGAGTGGGCGGCTGGCCGTGTCGATTTAACGGCCCAGATGACGCGAGAGCTGATGCTGCGGTTTAATTGGACGGACGCGCCCACGTTCGAGGCGCCTATCAGGCAATTATTCGATTATCAGCTTCGGCCGTGACCGGGACAATGGGCGCATTCAGCCCAGGCACAGGCGCGGTTCACGGTGAGTGTGTCTAGAACGGCAGACTATGATCATTCGCGGCGTCCGCGATAGCGCGCAGGACCACGTGCGCCTCCCGATCGAACGTGAAGACAACCTCTTCGGGGAGAGGTCCGTGCTCGGATCTCAGGTGATGGATTCCGTCACCACGCGGCGATGTCGCGTAATACGGGGAACCGGGCACAACGATGCGCGGCGTCGCGGGCGTACCGATCTCCAGCACGACGCGCGTCTCGACCACCTCGATCACCACATGGCCACCGCGGGCCTCCTGGAGGGCCCGCGCCTGGCCAATCGCCTCGTCGTCGGTCTCGAACTCGCCCAGGATCTGTCGTTCGTGGCCTCGCCCGATGTTCTCCACGATCTCGACCGTCCTGTACGCGATCATTGTGCCCCCGTTCCACGCGTGCACCGGCGTGGCTCCGCGATCTGATACGTGTCCATCATTGGCACTCCCTCTGTTTATCCTGGTTAGCGTGCAGAAGGCGGCAAGAATAGGCCGCGGCCAGCGAGGTCCGCGACCCACCACGCGGCGAACTCCACCGGGACGCGCGCGAGGTCGGCCAGGTCGGCGATCTCCGCCGTCCCCAGTTGGCCCCACGCGCGCAGCGCGTGCCGGGCCAACTCCACAGAGATGAGACGCTCGCCGGCGAAGCGCTCAGCCTGCAGCTCGATGGTGGACACCGTCAGGTCGCTGCGCCGGCAGTGCACCGGCCCCACGTAGATGCCCGCGTGCAGGTGGTGGTGCCCCAGTTCGTGGGCCAAAACGGCCCGCCGCAGCCAGGCGTGCGAGGGCGCGGCCAGGTCGGCGCGCAGGCCGATCTCGCCTTGCCCGTCGTCGGTGCGCGCGTAGAGCCCGAGGTAGGGCAGGCTCGCCCAGTAGCTCACCGCGATGCCCGCCGCCGTGACTTCCTCGTCCGGGTCGTACGCGGGCACGTAGCGCTGCAACTCGCCGCCCATCACCCGCCTCCGCTATCGCCGTCAATCTGCTCCCTGCTCAGGTCCTTGCCCGCGTCGCCCGCGGCAGCCACCCGATCACGGCCTGTGTCCGGGGCTTGAGCGTGGCGACGCATCTCCCGCTTGGCCTTGACGTAGCCGATGAAGGTCATGACCTCCTCGCGCTCGGGCGTCGTCAACTCGTCCAGTTCGGTGGCGCACGCGCCCTGGTGCGTCGCCATCGTCTCCAGGTCACGCTCCAACTCGGCGCGGCTGATGCCCCACGTTACGTCGAGCAACTCGACCAGCGGCACGCCGAGCAGCGGCGCCGCCGCGCGCAACATGTCCGGCGTCGGCAGCGCCCGCGAGCGGCCCGGCGGTGGGTCCAAGAGTTGGCCGATATAGCTCTGGTCCGCGCCCATCGCCAGGCTGAGTTTACGCGCCGTCACCCCTGTTTCGTGCAAGCGCCGCCGGATGTACGCCGCGAATCGCTCCCGGTCCAGTATCTCCTTCACCATCGCCCCTCCTCTTGATCACTGATTTTACATTAACATACTAACAAAGTATTGACAACAGGGTTATCCACGCGGTATGATCCCCAGTACTAGAACAAAGATACTAGTTAAAAGGACCGACCAATGCCGACTGTGACCAAGACCGCCCTCGTCGCCGGGCGGGCCTGCGACCTGCGCGCCTATCGCGGCCTCATCAAGGGGGACCGCTGGTCCGCCGCGCCGCCCCCGCCGACCGGAATCCTCGTCGAATATCGGGCGCGGCACCTCGCCGTGAGCCGCGTCCACCGTTTGTGGCAGCGTGGCGGCGTCCTCGACGCCGCGGCCCTGCCCGACGTGTGGGCGGACGCGTGGCGTCGCTCCGGTGGCGACGACCCGCCCCCGCCGCCGGAGTGGTTGACGTGGTACACAGCGGACAACCCCTTCCACCTGGGGGTGGAACGGCAGATCGTTGCCTGCGAGGAGACGTTGCGCGGTGTCGCGCTCGGCCGCTCCTGGAGTGCGCGCCCGGATCTACTGTGCATAGACCGCGTCGGCGACGGCGCGATCGAGGCGCTGGAGTTGTCCAGCGCCCGGACGCCGACCCTGGACAAGGTCGCGGTCGAGCAGATGGCGGCGATCGACCTATTGGTGCTGACGCGGTCGCCGGCCTACGCGCTCCTCCCCCACCGCATCCTCGTGTGCGGCCTGGAGACGGGCCGCCTGTACGATGTGACGCCCTCCCGCGACCACGCGCGCGACATCTTGCACGGCATCGATGCCTATCTCAAGGATATCGAAGCGCGCGGGTGCGCGTGGGATGAGGGCGGCGACACCGCGCTCGGCCGCGCCCTGGCCACTCCGTCGCCCGACGCCTGCGGACGGTGCGCCTACCGTGGGGACTGCGCTTACGCCTGGCCCTCCATAGGGGACGGCCGCGATGGGGCCGACGCGGCAGGTGGCGCGGCGCATGATGGGTGGTCGCCGGACGGGACGTACCTAACGGGGACGGCACGCGGGCGCTGACGCCCCATTGGGAGAGTTTGGGTCAATTTAGGATCGTTATTTGATTGAATATTGAACCAAACTATGAAAAGTGAGGGTTAGGGCGGTGATTCCGCACACAATGAGAAAAACGGGGTTTGCCGAAGTTGAGACGCGCATGGTAGTATGCGGGCATGCAAGACGCGGTCGACGTCGCTATTCCCGCGTGCCCATATAACATGCCTGGGGATAAGGTGCGCGACAAGGATACGTTCCGTCCGGGGGTTATCCGCGAGATACTCCCTTGTGCGGACGCGCGCCAAGGGGCGTGCAATCAGCAGTGGCCGCAGTGCATGCTGGTGATCGGCGATCGCCATGACGCCTCGGCGCCGTCGTATACGTGCAGTGCGTCTAAGGTGCATAACAACAGCGCGAGGGCGCGCGACTCGTGGCAAATGACGCCCCAGCGCAAGGTCGGCAGGCCGCGATCACCGCGCAAGGCCAAAATGACCATCCTGGTGGACGCGGAGTTACTGGACTGGGCCAACGATGAGCACGCGGCCGGGCGTCTGGGCGATTTCGCTCAATTCTTCGGCGACATCGTCGAGCGCGTCTTGCGGTATCTACGCACGGAGCGGGAGGCCGCCGACGCGACGGAGATCGAAACTGACGCGCCGCCCCAATGAGGGTCGCCCCGCCACGCAGGCCGATGGTCGGCCGCGCGGGGGGTAATACGGAGTGACACAGGGATAGGAGGAGGACCATACCGATGAAACGAATGAAATGCACCGTGGACTGTGGCGCGGGGGAAACGGTCTGGTAGCCATCCACCCCGCGCATCCGTGGACATGGCCGTAGGTTGTTAGCGCAACCTACGTCCGTGTGGCCGCCAACCCAATCTTTTCCAGGCCAGCCCGACGACCACGTAGGACAGTATACCACTGTCTCACGCGGCCGATGCTGGCGCCTGTCTCCGATCAGAGAGAAAGGACGCCCATGACTTCCATGACATCGCCGTTGTCCCACGAGGAGTGGGGCGTAGCCACCACACCCGATCACTCGTCCCACTCGTCGACCGGCCAGTCCGTGCCGCCGTCGTCACCGCGCACGACCGCGCCTCTCCCTCTCTCCAGTGCCATCGATCTGCTCATCCTCGACCTCACCACCGAGTTCCACGACGACGGCCACGCGATGAGCAACCGCACCCAGGCGGCGCGGTTGTGGCACGCGAGTCTGCTGGACGAAGGCGATTTCATCGAAGTAATGTATAGTGCCCGCGCGCTCACGCGCTCGCGCGGCAACATCGAGAAACGCGCCACGTCCGGCCCGCCCCATCTGCGTAATCGCATGCCCTATTTCTTCGCGACCCTCCGCAACGAACTGCGGCGCATCGGCCGCCTGTCGGCGGCGACTGATGCGTGCGGGCACGAACCGACCTCCGCGCCCACCGGCGAAAGGGGGGCGCGATGAAAGTGGTCCGCACCAGCGGCGCGGGCCGCGCGACTGTAACCGTGCTGGACGACGCCGGCCAGCCCGTCGAGCCGGTGTGCGCGTTCCTGGAGTATCTCGGCGCGAAAGAGTATTCCCCCAACACGCAGCTCGCCTACGGGCAAGATGCGACCCATCTCCTCCGCTTCCTGGGGTCCAAGAATCTGGCGCTCGCCGACATGACGCCGAAGGTCGCCGTCGATTTCCTGGTCTACCTGCGCGCCCTGCGCGTGCGCAAGCGGCGGCAGCCCCACACCAGCGAACCGACCGGCGAACTTGATCCGGCCACCGTCAACCGCATCCTGGCGTCCACCTCGTCGCTGTACGACTACCTCGCCATGACGGAACGGTACGACCGCGACAACCCGCTCTACAAGGTGGCCGACAGCGCGCAAGCGCACGTGCCCGATCGCCACCATCCCTTCATGGGCGCCGCAAGTAGGCAGCGCCCCATCCGGCGCATCCTGCGCGTCACCGTACCCATCCGCCTTCCACGCCCCCTGGACGACGACACGATCCAGGTGGTGACGCGCCACCTGCGTTCGCGCCGGGACAGGGCCATCGTCCTCGTGATGCTCGAAGGCGGCCTGCGGCCGGGCGAGGCCATCAACCTCCGGGTCAAGGATGTCGAATACAACCGGCGACGCGTCGTCGTCCGCTTCTGCGACGACCACCCAAAGGGGGCGCGGACCAAGAGCAGGACGGAGCGCGTCGTCGACCTGTACGAGGGCCCCGCGTTGCAGGCGATCCGGGAGTACGTGCTCTATGAGCGCCCGTCGGATACCGGCAGCCCGTTCCTCTTTTTGGTGGGTCGGCGCGGGCGGCGCCGGGCGGAGCCGCTCGGCTATCACGCCGTGCAGCGCATGTTCAGACGCGCGTGCACGAAGGCGGGGATCGAGGAGGCGTCGGTGACGCCCCACGCGTTGCGGCATACGCACGCCACGCGGCTGTGGGACGGTGGGATGCGCGAGTTGGCCCTACAGAAACGCCTGGGACATCGCTCGCCCGAATCGACCATGCTCTACACCCGCGTGACCGACGCTGCCGTCCGCGAGGAGTACGCGCGCGCCATCGGCGCGACGGGCAAGGAGGAGGGGTGATGATGGTCCCGCCGCGCTTCCATAATGGGGATACCCCACGCCATGTGACTGACGACGAATACAGCACGTTCCTGCGGCGGTATGCGCGCCTTGCGTATGTCGAAGAACTCCGCCGCGCGCGCCGGACACTGGCCAGCGCGTACCCGGACCTTGGAGTGTGGCTCGCGCTGCCCCTCGATCAGCGCCTCACTGATCAGGGACGACGCGGGCCGTACGGTGGACACGTCGACAAGCACGCCGAGTGGGCGTACCTGATCTACCTGGCGCTGCACGGCCGCATCACGTTGGATTGGGAGTTCCTGATAGCTGCCCCCCGGTTGCATATTGCCCGGTTCCTGCCGCACCTGGCGTGGGATACAGGGACGGAGGGCCTGATCGCACAGATGGTGGACATGGGCTACGCGAGAGCAGGAGTCCTGTCTATAGCCAACTACGCTGTGGCGCGGCTCTTCGTGCACCTGGGCCACGCGCACGTCGACGCGCTGCGCGGCGAGCACATAGACGCCATGATCGACGCCCACCGCCAGTTCTACGCTCGGCCGGATGCCAGACAATTCGTCCGGTCCGGCCACCCTATGTCTCAAGGGCCGATGGAGCATGTCCTACCCAAGCAGGCCCAGGTGTTGCGCCGGGTGCTCTACGAGCGCCATCAAGTCGCCCTGGAGCCAACCATCGTCCGTGGACCCAAGGCAACGCGCCCCCTACCCGTGCGCATGGAGGCGACCCTGGACCGCTACATGACCCTGATGCGCCCCCAGCACCGCCCAGGTTCGACCGCGAAGATAGCCTTCAGCATCCGCCATTTCGGGCTGTGGGTATCCGATATGCACCCCGACGTCGACACCTTCGCTCAGGTGACACGCCTCCACATCGAGGGCTACGCCGCCGCGCTGCTGGCGCTAACAAGCCCGAAGACGGGGCGGCCGTGGGGTCCGGCCCATCGGCGGGGCACCCTGTCAAACCTGAACGTCTTCTTCCGCCATACCCTGGAGTGGGGGTGGGACGATGTCCCGGGCCGGCCCATCATGGGAGCGAGGGACCTCCCGCGCGTCCCCCTACGCCTGCCACGCAACATCCGGCCGGACCATGTCGAGGTCATCATGGGCGGCATACGCGCGCTGGACTGCCCCTACCAACGGGCGGCCCTCCTCGTCGCACGGTGGGGCGGGGCGCGGAGGGACGAGATCCGGCGTCTCGCGCGCGACTGCCTGAGTGCCTACTCGGATGGGATGCCCAAGCTGTTGATTCCGGTTGGCAAGACGCACCGGGAGCGCCAGGTTCCCCTGCTCGAGGAGGCGGCGGAGGCGATCAAGGCGGTGCAGTCCTTGTCGCCACCAGGACGCGGCTTGACCGATTCGCACACGGGGCAAGTCACCTGCTATCTCTTCATCCGGCGTGGTGGCCTGCTCTCCAAGGACTACCTGTTGTGGCAACCATTGGCGCGCATCTGCGCGGCGAACGGCCTGCCGGCGTACACGCCGCACCAGTTGCGCCACACCTACGGGACGCAACTCGCGGAGAAAAAAGCCCGCCTGCAGACCATCATGACGCTGATGGGGCACGCGAGCGCGGCTATGAGCATGTCGTACATCGCGCTCAGCGACGAGACGGTGAAGGACGAGTACGAGGCCGCGCTAGGCCGCGCGGGCGCTGCGGCCACGGTCAATGTCTTCCTGCCGGAGACTGTCCCCCAGGACGAGGTGGATTGGATGAAGACGAACTTCTTCAAGTCGGAACTCGAGCTCGGCCATTGTCTCCGCCTGCCGGAGGAAGGGCCGTGTGAGTGCGACCAGTACCTCTTCTGCGCGAGTTTCCTGACGTCGCGTGATAAGGCGCCGCGCTTGAGGTGTCGCCGTCGCATCGAGGCATCGCTCGCGGAGGATGCGGGGGAGCGGGGGTGGGAGGCGGAGATGAACCGCCACCTGCGCCTCGCGACGCGCTGCGAGGAGTTGTTGACCAGACTCGGCGAGCCGATCGACGGACCCGAAGCCGACGACTGCTGAGGTCGGGTAGGGAGAGGGCCACCGGCTACATGCCAGTGGCCCTTTCTTACGGGGGAATAGGGGCCGCGATTGTCTATATAAGAGCGTGTCCACAACCCCCCCAGCTCCCAGGTCTCGTTTTCGACCCAACGGGGACCACATCGGTGGTTGCGGGGGCCGCCGGAGGACGCGCCCGCCACCCTCGTGCGGTTGCTCACCCTCAGGAACGGCGCGGGGGCGGGTGCGGAGCATCGGGTGACCGCTGGTGGACGCAGGATCGTGTGTGGATGGCACCAACGGATCCTGGGATCGATCAAAACGTGAGGGGGACAGGTGGGAGGTTTGTGGACACGCTCTAAAGGTTGTTACATAGACAAAGGGTATCTTATCAAAAACCTGGGGGCGGGGTATACTGAGGCGACTGAGTAGGAGGGTGACGGAGCGTGGGTGTGCTGGACGACCTGGACCTGAGCGGGGTCACGGACCCGGAGGCCCGACGCATTCTGGACCTGCTGTGCAACGTGGTCGAAACGCAAGCGGCTGAGATCGCGACGCTGCGGGCGGAGAACCAGCGCCTGCGCGATGAGAACAACCGCCTCAAAGGGGAGCAGGGCGCGCCGACGCTCCTCCCTTCCAAGCGGGCGGCCACGGATCAGGCCAGTGAGCGCGAACGGCGCGCGGAGCGCCCGACGCGTGCGCCCGTGGACAAGCGGTCCCTGCTCCACATTGACCGCATCCAGGAGCAGGAGGTCGACCCGGCGCTGCTCCCATCCGATGCGGAGCGCAAGGGGTCTGCGGAGTTCGTGGTGCAGGACGTGGCGCTGCGCACGGACACGGTGCTCTTTCGCTGTGCGCGCTGGTACGCGGCGAGCACCCGGCGGAGTTATCAGGCGCCGCTGCCGGAGGGCTATGCGGAGGGGGAGCATGACGGGCCGGGGCTCAAAGCCCTGGCGCTCCAACTCTACTATCAGGGGCAGATGAGCGAGCCGAAGATTCTGGAGGTGCTGCGCAGCGTGGGCATCGTGCTCTCGGCGGCCCATCTGGCCACGTTGCTGATCCAGCAGCCCCTCTTCGCGGCGGAGTATGAGGCGATCGCGCGGGCGGGGCTGGCGAGCAGCCGGTGCCAGCACGTCGATGACACGAGCACGCGGGTGAATGGGGTAGAGGAGCACTGCCATATCCTGTGCGGCCCGCTCTATACGCTCTACCGCACCACCCCGCGCAAGGATCGGCAGACCGTGCTCGACGTGCTGCGGCTGGGCGCCCCGCGCGCCTATCAGCTCAACCGCTACGCGTGGGCCTTCCTGGCGGAGCATGGGCTACCCGCCGCCCTCGTGACGGCGCTGGGACGGTTGCCGCAGGGCGTGGACCTGGACGCGGACACCTTCGGGGCGCTGCTGGAGGAGCATGTGCCCCGGTTGGGACCCCAGCAGCGCCAGCACATCCTGGACGCGGCGGCGATCGGGGCCTACCAGGTGCAACGGGACGTGCCCGTGGTGGAGATCCTGGTCTGCGACGACGCGCCGCAATTCAAGGGCGTGACGGCGGAGTTGGCGCTGTGTTGGGTGCATGCGGGGCGGCATTTTAAGAAGCTGACGCCGGTCTTCGCACACCACCGGGCGCTGGTGGAGGCGTTCCTGGCCGACTTCTGGGCCTATTATCATGACCTGCAGGCGTACCGGGCGACGCCCACGCCGACGGAGCGGGCGCGCTTGGACGCGGCCTTCGACACGCTCTTCGCACGCCGGACGGGCTATTGGCATCTCGACGAGCGTATCGCCAAGACCGCCGTTAAGAAGGAGGCGTTGCTGTGCGTGCTGGCGCATCCGGAGGCGCCCCTGCACAACAACCCGGCTGAGTTGGGGGCGCGCCAGCGTGTGCGCAAGCGCGATGTGAGCTTCGGCCCCCGCTCACAAGCGGGTGTCACCGCCTGGGACATCTTCGGCACGATCACCCAGACGGCGGCCAAGCTGGCGTCAACGTCGCCCACTATCTGCACGACCGCCTGTCTGGCGCCTACCAGATGCCCGCCCTGGCTGACCTCATCACCCAACGCGCGGCCAAGGCCCGCTCTGCTGTGGCGCTCGCTGCGGCGTAGTCCCCCCGACTTTTCGATAAGATACATGAAGCGCGTCTATGGATTAAATTCATCCATTTTTTCCTTCATATCATCAACCAACATTAGCCGATAGCGGCCTGTCGCCTTCAACCTTTCGTAAATAGAACGGCTAAAACTATCCTGTTCTTCGCCGCGCACTTGCGGATCGAATGCGTGACCGAGGCCCACTACACTTACGTAATAGTTATAGTCCTGGGTCCTCACGAATTCGTCGCCTTCAAGGCCAGTGGCAGAGACGACGGTGACCTCCACATCTCCCACGCGAGCTTCGTACCGATCGAAGCTATTGTCCTGCTTCGCATCGCGGACGAACTCAAAGGAGATGCCCAAAAGGTGGTGCACGCCTTCCGCAAAATCCGTGAGGGATCCTGGGAATGCGGCAAATATCTCGATAGCGCTCGACAAAATAACCTCCCTATTGAGGAACTATCAGGCGACTTCAGAAGGCTTACTACTTATCGTTCGCGCAAATCTAAAGTGAGTTCGGCGACCGGAAGGCCGCTGGTACCGACAACCACCCACAGCGCGTGAGCAAACAGGCCGATTCTGTAGTTATTGTCAACAAAAGGCCGTCGTTGCGATGGATTCTATGAATATGATAGGTCAGCATGGCATCAAACATCCTGCTCTCCCCCCTTTGCTCAAAAGACGTCAAATACTACATCTTGTAGCGCCTTGACTAAGGCTACTACCTGTAGTGGATGCCGACGCTCTCGAACTGACTTCCAATTTGCGCGAACGATAAGTTACTAGTAGCACAATGCCTTCCTGAGGTCGCTGATAGATTACCATTTCCCCGCCAAACCAGATATGCTCAAGTTAGGTGAGGCGTGGTCATAAATAGGCAGACCACGCGTGAAAGGGTGGTGCGAGCGGCGTCCGAGGCCGTTTTCCCCGACACGATTTCGGAGTCGCCACGCGTGAGCGACCCGGCGCAATCCGTGGTTTGAGCATTTATGACCACGCCTCAGTTAGGTCACTAACCTTGTGCAGGGACGACACCCTACACAGGAGGCTCCTGACGGAGCAGCAAAGATTGACAAAATTTGTCGATCTCGGCACCTCAAGCGCCTAATGTAGTTGACTACTATCTGTAATACGAACCGATCGTTCGGCCGTCACCCGTTATAAACATCAACGAGCGGATCCTTCCTGCGTAGCGCCCCGCCCCGCCCCGTCCGTAAACGTTACCACCAACCCGGTTAAGTACCTCAATAGCTTGATCCCGTGTCAATCTAACCGAGCGACCATCAATAATGATGTTCTTCGCTTGCCCACCTCGGCGCAGTGAATCATCAACTTGTCGGAGAGCGGTCGTGACAGGATCGCCGGATCCTGTAGCGCCGGACCTAGCCCTTCCAGCCTGATTAGCCAGGCTCTTGAACTCGACCTCCTCTCCCTTGCCACTAAGTACTTCATCTCTCGTGCCTATTAGCGCATCCGGCGTTCTCCCGCTTGATCGAGGTACAGCCCTAACATAGACGCGGAATCGTTGAGCGATGAATTCGGCGGTAGCACGCTCTTCCTTATTATTGGCATCAAACGTCGCCACCGATTCATCTATAGTCCCTCCTCCTGGGAACTCTTGCAGTAATCGCTCAGATTGTAGCATGGGGAGGAGCAGGGGAGTGGGACAAGGTGCCTGCGACGCCACCGGACGTTCCACTATACTATGCACATGAGTGCTCTCCCTCCCTCGTTGGACATCTCTGAGGAT
>JAABUJ010001093.1_pt1 | contig 42551 bp, 65 predicted proteins | sample 5559131 | NCBI WGS metagenome assembly JAABUJ01 (sample SAMN10711875, study PRJNA513366) | rock metagenome | isolation source: Antarctica rocks | place: Antarctica: Victoria Land, Mt New Zealand nord | collected 2016-01-07 | reverse complement strand
CCCCTAAACTTGGAAGTCGCACAGGACACAGACTGCCTTTGCGTGTGACACCCAGGCAGCCCACACAGCGTGCGAGCGTGAACAGACACAGGTGCCTGGATAGTGCGGTAAGTGGCGCCGCCAGGGCGGGCAATCTGGCCGGGTCGCATACGCACCACGAGAGCTCGGCCTCCTCCTGCTGCTCCAAGAAGGACAGGTACGCCTGCAGGCTGAGCCACTCCTCGACCTCCTCCAGCTCTTCAAGGTCCTGCTCGCTCATCGGGCCCTGCGCGCCGAATCCAAGGTGTCAAGGTGTGCAAGGGGGCGCCGCAGCGCCCGCGCCACACCAGACAGCCCGCCAGCCACCAGCAGCGTGGCTGCCAGGCTGCAGGCTGGCACCAGAGCACAAGGCTGAAGGCACTCTTGCACTAGCTGAAGGGGCAACCCCTCTTCCGCTGGCAGCCGGCCCAGAGCAAGCACGGCACGCCACAGGCGGGTGTCAGGGGACGCGGGTCGGCCCGGTCAGGCCAAGGCACAGGCTTCCGTGCCAGGGTTGTTTCGACCAGATGAAGCATGGGGCCAGCGAGAGCTGTCAGGCCCAGTGTTCACACCTCCCCAGCGTCTTCCCAAGCGTCCGGCTCACGCGGGGTGAACACTTTCGCCGTGGCACTCAGCATTGGGCCTCCCTCTTGACACAGGAACTCAATAGGCAGGTAACCTACACGCCGTTCTTTGATGTGCCAGAGATGGCAACGGAACTGCAAAGCAGGAATGCACGAGTACAGGCAGTTGCAGAATCAGCTACTGGGAGCATCATGATGACCGTGTGCTGAGGCCTAGCTGTGCCCTACCCTGGCAACTTTGAAACTTCATCTGGACAAGCTCAGCTGGATGAGAAACGGACTGATGCATGGAGTCATGCATCCATCTTTTAAAGGCAAATCCGTAGACGAGTGCGCCCCGCCCTGACACTTCAGGCATGAACTGCTGGCCACCGCACAGACAAACTCGCAGGGCCTACAGCAGCTGCACAAGCCGGTGCACCCAGCGGTCGATCATTCCTGCGCCACGCCGCGAGCGTGTCAGCACTGCGTCGACTGTCGAGTACAGAATGCGCCAAAAGGGACTCTGACACACTGAGCAGCCAGCTGTGTGGGCCGATGAGGCGGCCCGCGCGCGCACCTGTGACGGCAAACACGCCGCCAACGACCGCGCAGCTGCGCACGGCCAGGTGCGCGAGCGAGCGGCGCGCGCGCGCGATGGACACACTGATCGGCGAGATGTCGTACACAAACCACACCGCGGGCATGCTCGCGTCGCCCTTGTGCACGGGCGTGTAGTACTCGGTCACCGCGTACTGGTTGCCCTGCACCGCCCGCCCTACGCGCGGCATAGGCTGAGGATTGCATCATACCGCGTGTCCGGGGCGGCGCCGCGCGCGGACGGCACGGCTGGCGCGCCTGCCGCGCCGCTGTGCACAGGCGCGGGCCGTGCAGGGCGCGCCCCGGCCCGGCTGCCCTATCAGAGCGTACCCCCAGCAAGCAGGACAAAGACACTCGAGAATACGCGCAACCTCCACGCTTCCACAGCGCCAGGCTGCCGACGCAGCATGCGCCAGACCACATGCCCCGGGTTCCTGTCTAGAGCCCGGCCATGCCGCACGGGGGTCGGGCCCCGGCAACAGGGTTAGGGTAAGCACGCGCCTTGCAGGTCCACGTACTGCGTCGGGACCACCTTCAGGAAGTACTTGAAGGTGCCGCTCTCCGTGTCCACAAACCGCCGGAAGCCTGCCACCCCGCGCCGCTGGCCCTGTCAAGCCATGTGAGCGTGTCTCATGCGCCAATTCATCAAGACCCTGCGGCTTGCCCGAGGCCGCAGCGTGCGCGGCTGCTGCCCGGGTGAGCGGAAAGCGGCACACAGACAGGCGTGTTGGCCTGCGGGGGCTGCAGCCAAGCGGGCTTGCTGCGCGCGCGCGCGCACCGTCAAGCGGGTTGGCCTGGCTGGGGGTTGGGTTAGGGATAGGGCTATAGCCGGGCGCGGTGCCGTGCGCGCGCGCGCGCACCGTCTAGCGGGTTGACCTGGCCGGGAAACTCCGAGCTGCCGAACGACAGCTTGTGGATGACGTGGCTGCTGTTGATGCCGGTCGTGTCCGACGGCAGCTGCGCGCGCAGCGCGCGCGGTGTCAGGTAGGGTAGGGTGTTCGACGGCAGCCGCGCGCCCGTCGCGCGCGGCGCCAGGCGCGCGCGGCCGGGGCGCGGCGCGCCAGCTTTGCGGCGGGCGAACAAAGGCCGCTGTGGAGCAGGAGGCCGGCCGCACGCAGGCTGCGGGTCGGGCGGGAGCTCTGCAGCCCTGAGCAGCCGTGATGAGGCGGACCAGCTGGCTGACCCATGTGCCTGCTGAGACCCTCCGCGAGTGGCCGCGATGGCGGTCCCGTGCAACACCACCAGACTGGGCAAGCAGCGCCGCCCTGCCGCACAGCTTGACAGGAAAGAGACCCCGCCGTCGCGCCAGCGCCAGACGCCACAGAGACCGCTGCCGCCGCTGCAAACGCCGAGCGCCTGCACACTCAAGCAAGCACGCGCAGGACGCCAGGCAGGAGGGCCACGCTGCGGCGGCGCGCGCCTCGAGCAGCTGCTCCGAGTGGCCATGCTGCTGCCGCTCCCGCTCCATCTTGGCCAGCTGCTTCTGCAGCGCCGCCGCGATCGACTCCTGCGTCTGCGCGGCGGGCACGCGCGGCGCGCGCGTCAGGCGCGGTCCCGGGCGCCGCGCCGCGTGGCAGCAGAGTTGGGGCAGGGCCTCGACCCGCGCGCAGGATGCGCCACGGCGGCAAAGCTGGGCAGCTGTGCCCGTATGCTGTCCAGGACGTAAGGACCGTCGACGCGCTCGCCCGGCGCGCTAGCAGGCGAGCTCGCCCGGCGCAGTGGCTCTGAACCTAACCCTACACCCAGGCCTGCCGCCGCGCAGGTGGGGCCGGGCGCGCGCGCCTTGGTGAGCAGCAGGAACTCCTCGGCGTGCACGCTGATGTGGAAGTTGCCCGCCACGCGCTGCACGTCCAGCCAGCCGGCCAGGTTGCAGCCCTCGTGCGCGTCCATCGCCTGGTTCAGCGCGTTCACCTCCTGCGCGGGGCGCACAGGGACAGCGCATCACCACACCGCCCCCCCACAGGCGCATGCGCCGCTCCGCTGTGAGCCGATGCCTGCACCGCTGGTGTCAGGTGACAGGCACAGCACCTCTGGCCGGCCAGGACGCAGCGCGTGCTTTGCCTGGCCACGGCGTCACGACTCCTACAGAGTGCAAGCGGGAGGGATGGTAAGAGCAGAGGTGAGCCGCTACATGTTCGCGAGGCCTGGACATGCGGCTTCCGAGGATGCGCCAGCAGGGCACAGACGCTGGCCACAGCGCGCACGGCCCCCTTGCGCCGCATCCGGACAGCGCGCTGCCGGCACGCGCAGGGCGGTGGCAGACAGAGCGCGGTGTGGCTCCATGCCGGCGTCGGCGGCTGGGCACATGCCGGCCTGGGTACAGGTGCGTCTCAGCGCCGCGCGGGCCGGTCCGCCGGCGTGCAGAGACCCTAACCCTATGAGGCCTCCACCTCGCGCGGCCGCCGCAGCGTGAAGCCCCACCGCCGCGGCGGGATGTACTCGCCCAGGCCCACGCGCCGCCCCTCCTTGTCCAGCCGCACCTGGCCACGGAAAGGGTTAGGGTGCCGCCAGATCTATGAGCCAGTAGCCCCCACCGCCTCGGCGGTATGTACACACTCTGACCAATGCGGCACCCTTCTTTAATTGGCCGCCGCAGAAAATGCTGGGTGTGGTTTGGCCAGGCCAGCACGGCGCCTGAGACCTCTGATGCGTGCCCAGCACATGCGCCCGCTCAGCCGAAGCCGCAGCGGCAGCCTGGGTCCACTCCGCCTCTGCTCAGCCGCGGGAGGGCGGCGTGCACGCGACAGCCTAGCGTACGCACACAGCACGCATGCACATTTCATGTGACGTCGTGCTGATAAGTCGAGGCATGCAATGCGGTGAAACACCACAGGATGATGCTTTCGCCCTACCTGCATGGCTGCCTTGCTGCTGACGATGAGTGGCGCAGTGTACATGCACGGATAACAGATGGAGAGCGCCGCCGCACCTTGTGCACCTCGCCGTTGCTGGCAAAGTCCGTGTTGTGCACGCCGGACATGTCGGCCGCGTCCAGGCTGAGCACTGCGCGCGCCTGCCCCCAGTCGGCGGCGTGGCCAGCAACGGAGTGCGGGCCGCACACCCCCACACCCCCAAGCGCTGTTTTGACCTTGCGCGCATAGCAAGGCCTGGCGTGAAGGAGCTCAGAACTGGAGCTCGGAGCGGCTGTGCACTCGAGGGAGGGCACAGCGGCACGACGCCCCCGTGCAGCGCTTGGAGAGCAGGCGCGCAGGCAAGGGCACGAGGTCAGACATGCTCGCTCTCACAGGCAGCGTCTGAACGCCCCGCCGTGACACACACGCTGCCCAGGAGCCTGCACGTCGCCAGCGGGCGTGTCCCCGGTGCTCACAGACGCCCTGCCGAGAGAGGCTGCTCGCACGCCGCCGGCCGCCAGGAGCAGGCGTATGCGCGCAGCGTTCTGCTCCTTTGACAACCCCCCAGGGCAGGCGCGCACCGTGGCAGGGCAGGGACGGGAACGTTATGTTGAAGTTGACCCTGATGAACTGCTGCCGCGAGACATCCACAGACATCTGCGCCTCCACACAAGTCAGCGGCCCTAGGAGCAAGCAGACGGTCTGCAACGAGAGCAAAGGCGGACCGCAGCGCACCTGCTGCACCACATATGGTGTGAGCTGCTCCCGCAGCTCGGACGTGAAGAGGATGATGGCCGTGATCACGCCGATCACGGTCACTGCAGCCGCGGCCAGATCACGTGCGTGAGTTGCCGCACGCAAGACGCGGGCGGTGTGCACGGCCGGCGGCCAGCAGCCGGCCGCAGATCTCACCTATGGCGCCATACGACGTGTGCTGCAGCAGGTGCGACTCCGCCCGCGCGTACGCGCTCAAGCGCCCGAGCTTGTTCCACTTAAACATGCTTGGCTGGCCTATGGCCTGGCTGGCGTGTCTGGCTCCAGCATCCCGACGGCGCGCTCGCGGTCAGCAGCTCGCGAGCGAGCCTCCGACGCTGCTCCAAAAGCTCGTGTGCTTGAGAGCGCCTCCACCGCCCGGCGACCAGTCACCTTCCTGTTGTTCCAGGCAGCAGCGTGAGCTGAGCGACTTGAAAGTATCCTTCACGCAATGGTGCAAAAGCGCGCCCATACGGCAGATCTTGACTGCTAGGCAGCAGGGTCTGCCTCCTGCCTTTTGCGAGGGCAAAGTGCTTTTCTAAACCGAAAACATCCGTGGGAGTCCCTGATCGAGTCCAGCGCAGCTGCCACCGCCGCGCAGTCAATATGGCGCAGGTTTCACCACTGGGTGCTACCGTGCGCCCCGTGTCCCAGGCATGGCAGGCGAGCCACGTGTACGCAGTGGCAGCTGAGCCGGGGTTCATGGCGCGCAGGTGAAGCTGCGCAGCTCAGACAATGAGATGTTTGACGTGGACGAGGAGGTCGCCTACCAGTCGCTCACCGTAAAAAACATGATCGAGGGTGCGCGGCTGGCGCCTGTGCGCTCCTGAGCGCACCAGGCCCCTGACGCCTGCGCGCCGAGGCCGAGGCCGTGCGCGCGCGCGCGCCAGACACCGGCACCGAGGCGGCCATCCCGCTGCCCAACGTCTCGGCCAAAATCCTGTCCAAGGTGATCGAGTACTGCAAGTTCCACGTCGCGGCGGAGGAGAAGGTGGACGACAAGCCGGCCAAGACCGAGGAGGAGGTCAAGAACTACGACGCCGAGTTCGTCAAGGTGGACCAGGGCACGCTGTTCGAGCTCATCCTGGTGCGCGCACGCGCCTGGCTCTCGGCACATATGACGTACGACACTTGCTGAAGTCGTATGTGCGAGCGGGTGTGAAGCCGGTCAGCGCAGCTTTGCCAGCCAGCTAACAGCGCGTCCAAATAGAAGTGTCGGCCGCGCTCGCCAGCCCGGCAGCGCCTCGTTGCTGCCTTGTTGACAGAGAGGGGCCTCCAACGCCTCAGCATGTGTCTCCAGGCTGCGCAGCGCGGCTGCGCTCCGTGCGCATCCGCTCAGCCGGGGCTCGCAGCCGCGGCCTGCGCCTCGGTCCTTCACCGGTGTGGGCGCTGCGCAGGCCGCCAACTACCTGAACATCAAGTCGCTGCTGGACCTGACCTGCCTCACGGTCGCCAACATGATCAAGGGCGCGCACCCGCGCGCCCCCTGCTTGCAGCCTTGTGTCGAGTGTCAGTACAGTCGCCAATATGGTTAGCGGCGCGCACCTGCGTGCCTCCTGCATATGCAGCCTTGTGTGGGGTGCCTGTGTAGGGGACACGGCCAAGTGGTGTGCTGCGCGCGCACAGGGAAGACGCCCGAGGAGATCAGGAAAACTTTCAACATCCCGGTGCGCCCTGCCGCGCGCTCACCGCGCGCTTTGGTTGCAGTGCTGCTGCAGAGGGAGCGAGCAGGGCTAGTCACCTGGCAGCGGTGCAAGCTGTCCGGGGCGACCGACGCACAAGCGCCGAGCAGAGCAGGAAGAGCGGGACTGTGAACACCACAGCGAGACTTTGAGCACCAGGGCGCTGCTTGATGAGGAGAGCGTGGTGGCAAGCGCGCCTGCATGTGCTGCAGCTCCCCCATCGGTGCTAATACCAGCAGCAGGGCAGGGCCGCTTGCGCGCAAGGTGGTTGCACGTGCGAGGGTCGCTGAGGGGACGAGGCGGGAGGGGTGTGGACAGGCAATGCAGGAGGGGCATGGGGATGGGGGCAGGCATCCCTGCACGTGGGCGGTGCGCTGACAGGCGCTGCGTGCGCGCGCCCGCAGAACGACTTCACGCCCGAGGAGGAGGAGGAGGTGCGCCGCGAGAACCAGTGGGCCTTCGAGTAACGCGCCCCAGCGGGGGCACACGGGGGGGGCGGCAGCGGCGCCGGGGGCTGGCCGTGCGCGGAGCGCCGTGCGGCCCCCTTCAAGCAGGGGCCGGCGCAGGCGGCCCCTGGCCAGCGACAGGGCGCGGGCGGGAAAATGCGCCGGGCGGTTTGCGCGGCGCAGGCCGCCACGCCCCGCGCCGTCGGGGCCAGCAGCGGCGGCCCGGGGCGGCTGCATGCGGCGCGCTGGCGCGCTGTGCGGGGGCGGGAACCCTGGGCGGCGTGCTGGGCTTGCCATGGGAGGGGAACCAGGACAGTCGTCGGGACGGGCGGGCGTTCTGGGAGGCGTCACTGGGCTTGCCGTAGGGTGAGGACGGGGACTGCCAGCGGGCCGGCGCAGGTCCGCCGGCCGCTTGGCGAGGCTAGTCCTCTGGCCATGCTGCAAGATGGGGATGCGCTGCTGCCAGCAGGCGCGCAAGCGGGGTGGCTTTGGTCAAGGCTGAGCCACGCAGCTGCTTGAATGCAATTGGGACATGGTGTGTGATGGCTTGCATGTGCATCTCAGCTTGCGCTTTAGTTTGTGGCCTGCTGGTGCGATGGGCCCTTTGCGTGCGCGCATGCAAGTCGCTGACCAGTCAGGACACTACTTTTACTGCATCAGTATGTCGTCTGGGCATCTTACATGGGAGGCGGACGTGCAGCGCTGCAACCCTGCATCCTTGCATAGCAGACGCCGGCCCTGGTCTCACCCGTGGCAGCTGCGGAACAACCTACTCCACACACGCTGTGGGCGCACGTCTGCTCGGTGCAACAGGTCATAAAACGATCAAGTGAGTGGGGAGTTCAAGCAGCCAGGCAACTAGCAGCAGGCAGACACACCGTCAACCCCAGAACATGAAACAATATCACAAATCAGGTCGAACTAAACTTGAAATTTAGCTGCAATACTAGCATGGCTATTGGCTGCACACTGACGCGCGGAGGCCCCCTCTGCATCACCCGAGGCTTTGCACTGCGGCGTGTTCGTCCCAGCCAACGACTCGCAAATGCGCACAGTCGTCCAGGCATAAAAGACACCTCCGCGGGGGTGCCAGCACATCCCAGCAGTGGTGCAGCCGAGCACCACTGCCGAGTGCCAACCGACCAGAGACACCCGTACCGGCTCCATGCGCTCAGGTTTCTCACACAGACAACGAGATGCCTAGGACAGGCCCATGCCCTGTGTCATGAACCTGATGCACACAGAGTCAGGGCGCCCCGATGCTTGCTCACTGCCCATCCTCTAGGCACCTTGCAGGCTGCGTCAGACATGCAGGGTCATTTCAAAAAAAGGGCTGCATGCCGGGACGCCCCCGAGCAGGCGCATGCGCGCTGGATGCTCAGGCACGGTGGCCCGCACACTTTGCACTAAGCAGCGCCCGACCAGTGCAACGCATCCTGACACACCCTGGGGCGACGTGGGGCAGAAGTTCCGAGGGTGCGACGTGGACGGTGTTCCGTAGCCTACCCTAAACCAAGGCGGCGCCGCGCGGGGCTAGGTGAAGAGCGTGATGCGGGTGCGGATCTCGGCGCGGCAGAACGGGCACTGCTGTACAGACGCGCCGCACGCCGTGCAGGTCTGCCGCACGCAGCAAGGCGTGTGAGCGACGGCGGCGCAGCGCAGCAATCTGCGCATGCCCGGTGCACACACCGCCTGGCGGCTGCGCGCGCAGCACACACGAGCCGCCACAGGCAGCCATAGGGGGGTGTTGCGCATGACCAGCAGGCCCCGGCAGCTGTGCGCCTGGGGGCTCGGCTGCATGCGCGCGCACATGGCCACGCATGCAGGCGGAGCAGGCAGACCCTACCCGGTGTTAGATCGGGGGCGGGTTGCGCGGGCGCGCCTGGTGCCCGCAGTTAAAGGCGAGCGCGCGCGGTGCATCCATGCACAGCGCGCATGTCGCGCCCTCCTCCACCGCGCGCTCGCGCTGCGCCAGCTCGGCCTCGCGGCGCGCCAGCGCGGCCGCCGCGGCGGCCGCCGCCGCGCCGCGCGCGCGCCGCCAGGCTGCCTCCAGCGCGGCCTCCAGCCTGCGGCGCGCCGCGGCATCCCCGGCGTCAGGCCCCGCCCGACCGGTGCCACCCTGCGGCGCCCGGGCCCGCGGCCGGCGCTGCCGCCGGGGCGCCCTGCGCCGCCGCCCCCCGCGCCGGCAGGGCAGCTGCCTTGCAGCCTCCTGCCGCATCCTGCAGGCCGCAAGCGATTGACAGCACCCACAGTGCATGGCAGCATGCTGTGCATTACCTGACTTGAGAAATCAAAGGAATCTCCGGTTGGTGAAGGGTTTGGGTCACAGTGCTGCCCACTCAGACCACGCCCAGGCCATGCACGCACACGCCTTGCTGACGTGTGAGCAGGCCAGCACATGCAGACCCAAGAGCAATGGCGGGTGCACTCCGCCATGGCGCGGCCCGCGGCGCGCGCCTCTGCAGCTGCGGGAGCGCGCAGCCCGCCAGAGCGCCGTCCTCGCCGCGCAGGCACGCCAGCGCGAGCTCTGCCGCCGCATCGCGCCGCGCCGCGCACGCGCGCGCGTCCGGCCCAGTCGCCCCCGTGCGCCCCGCCCCGCCGCCGCCGCCACGCGCGACGCGCTGCCCGCCGGCCGCCTCCGCGGGGCCGGGCGCCGGTGCGCGGGGGGCGCCGGCCGGCTCGGAGCCGAGCCTGCCTACAGGGCCGCGCGCGGCAGCGAGCCGCTCCTCAGCGCGGGCGCTCTGCTCGGCCATGGCCCGCTCGTGCGCCTCCTCCTGGTCGCGCGGCGCATGCAGTGAGCCGGCGCGCGGGCTGCTGCTGCAGTACTGACCTTTTTTTCTGTGGCCGACAGACGCGTCCCTGGTGGCTCGCTCTGGTGGCGGCGGGCAGCGGATGCGACCCGCCGACAAGCAAAGCGTACATGTGTCGACCGATCGCTGCGTTTTGATGCGGTCTTGATGCGGTACGTCACAAAACACGCAAGCCCTGGTCAGGTGGACCACATTTCCTCCGCCCAAGCTAGCAAACTCAACTGCAAGGTGCCTCAGACGACCGCCTGGGCCGGGCACACGGGCGCGCGCCTGCTGCCGCGCGCGCAGCGCGGCCGCGCGCGCCTGCGCCTCGGCCGCGGCGGCGCGCGCCTCCTGCGCGCGCAGGCGCGCCTCCAGCGCCTCGCCGCGCCGCCCGGCGCCGGCCAGCCGGCCGCGCAGCGAGTCCAGCTCGGCCGCGGCGGCCGCCAGGCGGCCATCGCGCTCGCGCAGCGCGGCCAGCAGCTCAGCGGCGCGCGCCTCAGCCGCCACCGTGCGCGCCGCGCCGGCGGCCGCCGCGCGCCGCAGCGCCGCCGCCTCCGCCAGCGCAGCGGCGCTGCCGCGCGCGGCCGCCGCGGCCTCCTCCTCCTGCAGCAGCTTCAGCGCGCGCACCTGCGGTGTGCAGGTAGGGTTAGGGCTAGAGTCAGGATTTCTAGCACGCTCGCGCCTGGGCGGGCCGGCCGCGCTGGCGCCGGCGGCGGAACAGCGCATGGGACGCGCCGCGCTGCATGGAGCGGGGCCGTCCGGGGGCGGCGCGCCTGCGCCTGCAGCTCCTGCGCGCGCTCGCGCTCCTGCCTGAACAGGCCCTCTGCGATCTCGGCCTTGCGCGCGGCGAGCGCCTGCGCGTCCGCCGCCGAGCGCCGGCGCAGCAGGTCCGCCAGCTGCGCCTGCATGCCGGCGACAGGCGCGCCGCCGGCCGGCGCGGCTGCGGCCGCGCCGGTGTCGGGGCCGGGGGCGCCAGCGCGCGCGGCCTGCGGCGGCGCGGCCGCGCCCGCGTGGGAGTGGCCGGCGCCCTGCGCGCTGCTGCCGCTGCTGCCGCTGCCGTCCCCGGAGAGTCGGACAAGCTCCGCGGCAATGCTGCGCGCGGCCGGCAGCGCGTCAGGCGGCCGCCCACAAGGCCTTGCTTGGTTATTGATAGGGCGGCGTTCGCGCGCCTTCCCGGCCGCGCCCGCTCCCGTGCATGAGCGCTGCCCCCCAGCTCTGGCGTCACGCGCAGCGCTACTCGCCCAAGGTTGGCCAGAACTCGGTAGCAGCACCTACTCTTGCAAACATTGCACACCCGTCTCCGTTGAAAAATTGACCAGGCAACAGGCAGCGCATGCGCCGGCAGCCTCCCCGCAACAGGCAGCGGCGCGCGCCTGCTGAGCTCGCGCCCGAGGTCGGTGGACACTTCAATCACGCCGTCAAACGACTGCGCGGCGTTGGAGCCGCCGTGCAGCAGCAGCCGCCCCGCGGCGACGCAGCACGCGTGCGCGTGGCGCGCCGCAGGCGGCGAGCCCACGGGCGCCAGTGGCCGCCAGCGCCAGGCGGCCGTGTCCAGCACGTGCGTGTCGTTCAGGAAGGCGCCCTGCGCGGGGGTAGGGTTGGGATCAGGCGCATCAGCGGGGCTTGCCCTGCCACGAGCATGTAGAGCCCCAGGGCCCCTACACATCAAATGGCGAAGAGCTCGCTGGCGAAGAGCTCGCTGGCGAAGAGCTCGCGCAGGACCTGGGGCTGACATCTGACAATAGCGACCGCGCCGTCGGCAAGGTGCGCCGCCGGCGGTAGCCGCGCCGGGCGCGTCATCGGAGAGCGCGCCCGGCGCAGGCTGGGCGGCGCGCGGGCGCTGCCCGCCCCCGACGCGGACGCGCCTGGCCGTCGCAGCCGCCGAACACGAGCATGAGGTTGGCGGCGATCATGGCGGCGGAGTGCCCATGCCGCGGCGGCGGCGCCGCGCCGCCGCACGCGCGCGCCTCCCAGCGGCCCGTGCGCAGGCACAGCACGTGCACATCGAAGAGCACAGCCGCGCCGCCGGTGCCGCCGAACACGATCAGCGCGTCGGCGCCGTCCCAGACTGCGCTGTGGCCGTGGCGCGGCTGCGGGGCGGCCTGCGGGCGCGCGAGGTCCGCGGTTAGGATGCATACCCTATCCCTCCTTGCGTTGATGGGCTCGTCCCTGAAATGCGCCGCTTGCTATTGGCGGGGCTGGGGCCAGAACGCAGCGCAGGTGTCTGGTGCCAGGGGGCTTGATATCAGCAGGCACACCACGGGGGAGGCATGCACGGGCTAGGCGTCCCGTCTCTGCGAAAAAGTCACGGCACAAGGCCAGGCAGAGTGAGGCAGGGACGGGCGGGAGCAACATGCGCGCACCCCGGAGGTCGCCAGCTGCTCCCATGTGGCCGCGTGCGGATTGAGGCGGTGCAGCGCGTTGGAGCATTTCTTGCCCAGGCCCCCGAACGCCAGCACTCCGTGCTGCCGCACCCGGCAACCGGCCGTCAGCCACCATGGGCGCTGGTGGCCCATGCCTTGCTTGCGCAGCGCTGTGAGGCCCCACGAGGCCCGACAGAGATGGTACGGGGCGCAGACTGTGATATGAAACAATCTGGGCTTGTGTGAGGTGTCCATGTGACATGGACCATGTCAGTCTGTTGCACATGCGCCTACACACGCACTTCTGGCCTCCCTGACATTTGCTGACACATCTTGATGCACAAGCGCAGGCCGCACAGAGCGACACTGGCACCTGGCCAAAACTGCAGACAGAGTGCACGTCGCATTTATGAGCAGCGCAGCGGCGTCTGACGCGCGCTCGGGAGGCGGGGCGGGCACCTGGCCGACGGCCGTTAGCGTGAGCCCGGCGCAGGCGGCGGGGCTATTGGGCAGCTCCTTCAGGCAGCGCCACAGCATCGTGTCTGCGCCGCGCGGGGGTTGCCTCAGCGCCTGGCGCGCCCCTGGAGTCGGCCTGTGCAGCTGCGGGCGGCGGAGGCTTCCAGCGATGTCGAACACTGCCGGCTGCCTCCGCGCAATCGCCACTGGAGTGACATGGACAGTACCTGTGTACAGGGTGCTTAGGATTGCAGCGGCGCCTGTGTCCAGGAGGTTTAGGGTCACGGGCGGCACCTGTGTCCAGGACATAGGTGCGGCGCATGTACTTGCGGCCCTGCCGCCCGCCGAAGAGGAACACGCGGTGGCCCACGGCGGCCGCCGCCGCGCCGAACATCGCGGGCGGCGCCTCGCGCCGGCTGGCGCCGGCCGGCGCCGCCGCGCGCCAGCTGCTGCGCGCTGCCGGGGCAGGGCGCACACGAGGCTCACGGCACCGCCATGGCATGGCGCAGACTCGTGGGCAAGCAAAGTGGCGGCGCTGCGCCTTGCAGAGGCGCGCTCGCTCCTGTGCACAACCACTTTGATGGACGCTGCCACCGCACGTGCACCAACCTGTGCGCGACAAGCACGAGCAGCGCCCGGCATGATACCAAGCGCGGGCGCCCACCTGCGTCGTAGCAGAACGCGTCGTCAAACACGCTCGCGCCCACGCCGCCAAAGACGTACATGCAGTCGCCGACCGCCGCCGTCGCATGGCCCCAGCGCGGCGCCGGCGCCGGGCCGGCGGCGCTCGGAAAGTCGTGAAACACCGACCGCGGCATGTCCTCCTCTGCCACCACCTGCAAGACGTGCCAGATGCCGTCTCTGCTATGGCCCACATCTGGCCGACATGGCCTGGTTACACACCAAAAGGTGCCCCGCTGCCGCCGCATCCGCCTAGCACGATGCCCACAAGGCCGCTCACGGCTGGGAGGTCCCAAACCCCGCAGCGCCTGCATGGTGTCCTACAAGCAATTTCACTTGCCGCACTCGAGCAGCCCGACAGTCCTACATAAACTGGTGCGGTAGGCCTTCCAGCACGCGTACGCGCAGCGCACGCACCATGCGCCAGTGCGCGCCCGCCGCCGCGGCCGCCGCCGCCGCCGCCGCCGCTTCCGCCACCACCGCCGCCGGCTCCGCGTGCGCATCCATGAGAGCCGAGGGGCTCCTGGCGATGCCGGGCGGGCGCCCTTCCTCCCCGAGCGCGAGCGGCCAGGCGCCATGCGGGGGCGCCGGGCCGTTGGGCCCGGCGAGCGCGCTGCCAGGCGGCGGGTCGCTGCCCGCGGATGCCAGGCCGCTCAGCATGGATGCGAGCGAGGCGACGCACGAGGCGGACGTGCCCGCCGTCGACGGCGCGTCGCTGCGCGTCAGGCTGGTGCTCGGCGTGCCGGCGGCCAGGCACGCAGCCGCCGGCGACCCCTGCGCCTGCGCCAGGGCGCCCGCCTGCCCCGCGGCCCGCCCCCCGGCCTGCCCCGAGGCCAGGCCGGGCGGGCGTGGCGACGCCAGGTCGGCCGCCGGCGCGCCGGCCGGCTGCGGCGGCGTCGGGCGCGGCTCCGACGCCGGCGCCCACCCCAGGCCCGCGCCGCCCGCCGCGTCGGCGCGCGGCCGCCCCGCCGGCCCCGCGTGCGCGCCCGCCGGCACCCAGGCGCGCTGCTGCAGCTCCACGCCGTCAACGTCCGGCCCAGGCCAGGCTCCGTGCGCCGGCGCGGGCGCCGGGTGCGGCCCGGTGTGCCCGCCCGCGTGCGCCGCGCCGCGCAGCACCGCCGCCGCCTCCGCCAGCAGCGAGCCGAGCGAGCGCGCGCGCTGGTCGGGCCGGTCGTCGGCGGCGCCGGCCGCCGCGCCGCCAGCGCGCCGGCCGAACGCGCCGCCGGCGCGCAGCGACCCCTCGCGGCTGCGCCGGCCGCGCAGGAAGGCGCCGCCGCCGCGCAGCGAGGAGTCCTTGCTGCCCGCGGGCTCGCTCTCGGTGCACGAGTCGTACACGGCGCTGCCGGACGGCGGGCCCGCCGGCCACGGCTCCGCCAACTCCATCCCGCCCTGGGACGCGCGGCGCGCCGAGCTGCGTGTCAAACGTTTTCGCCATATTTGCGCTGGCCTCAGGACGCTGGGGACTGTCTGCCTGTGTCAATATCAGCGCTTGACAACAAGTGGCCAGGGACTGGCGGCCCTCCTGCTGCCAGCACGTTGTCAGGCAGCGCATCTTTTGGGCAAGCGCATGCGGAAAGGGACCAAAAGTCGGGGCCGCCTCGGCAGCGGCGTAGACCTGCCTCCCAACCTGCATTGGTCAAGCAAAGCAGCGGGGAAGCATACTGAGAAGCTGAGGCCGCAACGAACGCCAGAGCCACGCTAGTTGCAGGCAAGGGATGCTTCACGGCGCAGGCACGCGAGAGAGCCTGCAACGCAGACGAGCGCTGCGCACGCCTGAGCTTGAGAATGCTGAGCGTTTGTTATGCTCAGCCTGCGCTCCACCGCGCGGGCCTCAGACGCAGTCCGTGCTGCTGCTGCACATGCCTGCTTATCCGCTGCATGCTGGCTGGGGGCTTGGCTCGGTGCACTCACCGCGCCAAACGGCCCAAGAGTCAGGCACGGGAGCCCATGTGCCCATGCGCCTCAAGGTTGTTGAGGGGGGCGGCCTGTTCAGGCTGGCTCAGCTGCTGCGCACTTGACAGTGCCCTCCCAGGCCGATATAAGCGCTGCCCAGCATCAAGGAGGTGGACCACACAGCGGCAAGCGTGCAGTGACGTTTATAGCCGAGGAGTTGCAGGCCGTGCCCGAACCTTGGGTCTCCGCGTTGCTGCAACAAGCCACCAGTGAGTGCACCGGCGCTGCTGGCAGCTCTGCCCTGCGTGTGTCTTGGCTGTTCGCTCGCGGCGCCCCCGTACGCCATGGTGCACCTTGCTGCGCGCTGACGGTCGCGTGCGTGCTCGCAGTGGCATACCGGCGGCGCATGAAGAACAAGAAGATCCCAGACGGCTGGGAGCTCATAGAGGAGGTGGTGGAGGACTTTGAGACGCAGATGAAGGAGGCCGTGAACGAGGAGCACGAGGGCCGCCGCAAGAACGAGCTGACCTGGAAGATCCACCGCATCCACTGGGAGAAGAACCGCTTCCTCTACGACCTGATGTATGTGCGCAAAGTCATGTCGCGCGAGCTGGTGCGCGCCTGACCGGCTGCCCTTGCTGCATCATCCTTGTTTGGCCTGGAAGGAAGGAGCGCAGACGGCCGGGCGCGTGCGCGCGAGCGCAGTATGACTGGCTGGTGCGCGAGAAGATCGCGGATGGCGCGCTGATAGCCAAGTGGCGCAAGCCGGGCTACGAGATCCTGTGCTCCATGCTGGCCATCCAGAAGGGCAACCACAACTTTGGCACGACCTCGCTCTGCCGGTGCGCACAGCGGACGGCCCTCCTGGTGCCAGGCAGTTTGCAGCCTCCTCTTAAACCGGCTCTCTGGCTGTTATGCCTCAAGCAAATTACTGACATGTGTAACCAGCGTCTCTATGGCAGCCTCACTGTGGTTGTCTGACAGCGGCGTGTTCTGGTTTCTTGCTTACCAGGTGCCACTGCTCTGATAGGACAGAGGGCGCCCGCCAGCAGCAGAGCCATAGGCTGGGTGCAAGGCCTAGGTGCCAGCGCGACCAAGCTATCGTCTGCGCATGCTCTTGCGCCGCAGCCTCAGCCAGGAGCGCTGGTGTGATATGCCTGTGTCCAGCGACACGCGCGCCCCAGTCACTCCTACTACAATACTCCCAGCGCGGCCGGCAGCCAGCCGCTGGCGAGCGGGCCGGACCGTGAGCTTGGAGTGCAAAGTAGCGAGGAGAGCGCAGCGAGCACGCGCTCTCTCGCGCATGCTATAAGTGTAATGCGAATGCAGCGAGCACGCGCTCTGTCGTGCATGCCCCGACGTCAGTGCCGCGCGCGCGTGGCCAGGGTGCCGCTGGCGGTGCGCGGCGCGCAGCAGCGCATCACGCCGGATGTGCAGATCGGCTGCGTGGCGTGCGCCAGCGGCGACGGCCGCTTCGGTGGGCCCGTCTGGTGGAACACGCCTGTGGGCGACGATGACGCGGCGCCGGAGGAGCACCGCGCGCAGTGGGCGCAGCCGGTGCGCGCGCTGCTCGTGTGGGGGTGGGGGCGAGGGGGGCGCAGTGTGCATCAAGCACTGGGCTTCAGATGAGTCATATCATGCATATCATGCAAGGGAAAGAGCACGGGAACGGGGACGCCAGGCTTGATCAACAGTTGCGGGCAGAGGGTGCAGCCGGTGCTTGCGGTAAGTCTCCGATCTTGGTGAAGAAAAGCACGCTTATGTGCTTATGCATGCGGCGCTGCAAATTTAGGCGGTGGCAGAGAGCGTCAGGTGCACATGCTGGGGGCTTGTGGTCAGGCGCGGGCCGATATAGCACAATGTGTGCTTGACGGACAGGCTGTGGCGGGCGAGCCCGCGCCGCCGTCACGGAAGCGGGATGCGCCGGACGAGCCGCCGAGCACCGCTGCCGACGACGAAGAACTGCCTGCAGACGTGCGGCAGCGGCTCGCCGCGCTGCGCGGCAGCGGCGTCGACTGACGCCGCGCAAGCGGTGGCGCTTATGCGCAAGCGATTGCGCTTCTGTGTTTGCTTTTTTTGGGTTTGCAAAGAGCTGAGCTCTTGATGCTATCTGGCCCGCTTGGACAAAAGGGCGTGCATGCAGATTCCTGAATCCCTGCGTGCCGGCACCACCGTGTCACTCTGGATCCTAGACCCACTCGCACCGCGACGCTGATGGCAAAGCTGTGCACCAGACCCATGCCCTTCAACATGACACATACCCAAGCACATTGTCATGACACAGTGCCAAGCACGCTGTCACGCCACACCAAGTGCATGGTGACAACGCTGTCTGATTACAGTGTGCCGCCGCAATTGGTGGGCCCAAGATACGCTGCGTATAGCCCGGGCAACACCAGCGTCACATGTCACCAACCTGGTCGCTCCGCGTACGCTGCGACAAGTGAGATCTTTGTCAACCAAGGCTCTGCATTCCCCAACCCCTTACAGGCACTTCTTGCGGCCCCCGCACGCCCGACCAGCGCCGTGAGTTCCCCGCCAACGCCCATATCAGAATCCTACACCGACGGCCCTTGCGGCCTGTGGCACCGTACGCGCCGCGGCGCGCAAAAGCTCCTGCCGCCTCCACCGGTCGCTCCGCTGGGCCGCCGCGCGCCGCGCCGCCTCCATCAAGCCTGGCGGCGCGCGCAGCCCGCCCTGTCCGCAGGCTGAGCACCATGACGCCGCCCCCAGCGCCCCGCTGCCTCAGCGCCGGAAGGCCGCCGCGCCCTCGCCGCCGCGGTCGGCGTAGAACTTCTGCCGGCCGACGCGCTCCGCGAGCGAGCCGCCGCCGGCCGCGCCGTACACCTCGCGCGTCGCCGCGCGCAGGAAGCCGGCCGTGTCCGAGTGGTGCGCGCCGCCGCGCTCGGCGGCGCCACGGCCGGCGCGCTCCTGCGCGCGCGCGCACGCGTCGTCGGTCTTGCGCTCCTCCCGGCGGCGCCAGCTCAATTTTTTTTATGGGCGCTTGTGATGCAGGCTCACTATTCAGCGCCTGCTCTAGGGTTAGAGGTCAAGTTAGGGCGAGTTGCCCAGCCCTTGTGGCAGAGTCCCGGGATGCGCTTTCGGCGAGCGGGACGCCGCGCCTGCGCCTCGGCGGCCGCAGCGGCCTCCTCCGCATCGTCGGTGGCCTTCGCGTTGCGCAGGCGCGACCAGCGCGCCTCCTCATGCACGTCCGCGTTGCCGGTCATCTCCGCCAGGCGCGCCGCCCGCTCCTCCGCGCTCAGGCGGCCCGTCCTGCGCGCAGCAGTGGCCAAACACGGTGACTCGAGGCAGACTGGTTTAGACTGGTCCAGACTGGATCACGCTACAAACCTCGAGGGACGACTCAAGCACATCCTCATGCACCATCAAGAGACGCCTGGGTCACTGAAAGGCTCTGCTGTCAAGGCTTGCATTCCTGCTCCTACACGCTGCATCGAGCCCACGTAAGCAGGAGACATTGTCCGTGCGCTGTGCTGTCTCTCACAGCAGAAGGGTAGGGTTGGGGTGGGGCGGCGCGCACTTGTACTCCTTGCGCTCGTACCGCTGCGCGGCCTTCTCGCGCGCCTCGTCCTCGCGCGCCCGCGCGGCCTCCTCCAGACGCAGCCGCGTCGCCGCCGCCAGGTCGCTCCTGGCGGGCCATGCACAATAGGATTTCTAGCCCTATGTGTGCCATGCGCTGTGCGTTATGTGCCCTGTGTGTGCAATCATAACTGAGCACTGGCAGGTCTTCGCTATCAGGGACGTGTCATGAACGGCATCATGGCAATATAAGGACCACACCGCCGGCTTTCTCCCAAAACAAAGCAGCAAAGGCCCCGCCTAACAGGCCCTAGAGGCGAGCGCGTGGCTGCCACGCGCCTGATGTAACCCTTCGTGGCCTCGGCGTGGTTGAGCCCATAGCGCAGGTCGCCACCCTGGACAGACGCGCCGTCGCGGTGCGCGCGCGAGTCCCCGGCGCCGCCGCGCGCCGACCGGCCCGCGACGTCGGCGGCAGGACCGGCGTCCGCGTCCGCACCAGACTGCGCGGCGCCCCCATCGCCCGCCCTACTGTGCCGCTCCCCGCCGTCGGTGAGGCCAACGCCGCGCTCGGGCCTGCGCTCGGCCCCCTCCGTGTCCCCGCCCGGCCCCGCCCGGCCCCGCTCCTCGTGGCGCGCCCGCTTACGGTCGTGGTCGCGCTCGCGCCCGCGCTCGCGCGAGCGCGGTCGCGGTCGCGGCGCGGCCGGGCGCCCGTCAGGGTTTGCCAGGGCGGGCGCCGCGGCCGGCAGCGCGCCCTTGTCGCGTGCGGCCGCAAGCACGGCGTGCGCGGCCGCGAGCTCGGCGTCGCGCCTGGCGCGCTTGGCCTCCTTGCGCGCCTCCTTGCGCGCGTGCTTCTCCGCCTTGCCAGAGGCCGGAGGCGCAGCCTGCGCAGCGCGCATGGGGCCCGTCAAGGGCATCAGGCGTGCAGTGCAGCCCTGCATCCTCACGCCTGCTGTGTTGCAAGGTGGGTGTGCCGATCACTGCTGGAATGAGTCTGCCGCCTTGGCACATATGTGTCACGCCCACATCATGTGGCAAAGCCTCAGGCCCTGCAGCAGTGTGCGCTCCCAGGCACACTGTGCCGAGTGAGTCTGTCCACCCGTCCACAAACAGTCCGCCAGAACGGGAATGCTGGCGCGGTTGCCTCGCTGCGCATAAACAATACTTTGCATAAACCATACTATACCTGCTGGTACCAAGCAGCACGCGCCAAACACGAAAGCACCGATGCAAGTTCAGCATGCAGCCGCTGGTAGCAGCGCGGCAGGTGCGCCGTGCGCGGGCACCATCGCCGCAAGCGCTTCCGCATCAAGCTGCTGGTAGCAGCGCAGAACACGCGCCGCACGTGTGCACCATCGCTCGAACTGCCTCAGCATGCAGCTGCTGGTAGGGATAGGGTAGGGTGTGCGCATGCGCCAAACGCGAGCACCTGCTGCGCCTTGGCCAGCGCGACCTCGCGCTTGATGGCATCCATCTTGACCGGGTTCTTGGCCACGCTGCGGCGCGCCGCAATCTCCTGCTGCCGGATCTGCCGCCGGCACAGCGCGCTGTTGGCATGCCGGCATCACACGAGCACCGCAGCGGCCGCGTCACCAAGAGCAGCGCCAGTGCTGGCGGCAGTGCGCGCCACATGTCGTCTCGGCCGCCACGCGGCCGCCACGCGTATAACGCACACAAACGCAGCCACTGTGTGCATCCCCATTCCATCAGACCTTGACAGGCCGCACTGCAAGCAGCAGGGCGCCGGGGCAGCTGAGACTCAGCAGCCCTGGCCGACGCTGCCAATAATTGTGAATGCCATTCCCACCTGACTGGGACACACTCTTCCAGACACCCGCACCAGTCGGCCTCCGTGTGTGCAGTGTCAGGGCGGCACGCGCGGCGGGGCGCGCCGCGAACAGCGGGTCGCTGTGCAGGCGCGACCACAGCTCGTTGGCGGACGCGGGCGTGTCCTCGGCGTAGAACGAGGGCAGCTGCGCCACCGTCTCCGCCTGGCCGCGGGCGGCGCGCGCGCATGCTCCCTCACCATAGCAAATGCAGCAGCAGTGGCAACACGGTACACGATTCAGACCACAGCATCGGCAGATTTGGGGGGGAAGGGAAGGGGGCGCCTGTCTGCGCGCGGCGGCGCCAACCAGGTCCAAGGGCCACACGCCAGAAAGGTCACGCTCATCTCAAGCGCGCGCCGGCTTTCCACGCTTCGTGAGCTCGTTCCCCTCGACCTGAACCACTTGGCGGCCCGCGCCGCAGCAGCGCCGTGCGGCACCTTGGTGGGCGCGGCCGCCTCCACGAGGTCCACCGGGCGCACGCCGAGCAGCTGCTCCTCGGCGCGCTTGTCAGCCTCCTGCTTGGCCACCATGCCGCCCTGGTACATCCAGTCCAGGCGGTCCGCCTCCCTGCCGCACGCCCGCCGGCGTCGGGGTGGCGCGCCAGCAGGGCCATGCTTCGGTGTGCACACAGAGGGCACAGGCGTAAGGAGGCGCCCGGCCGCCACCCGTGCCAGCCAGTCAACCGCGCCTGGGCTGCAGGCTGGCTGGCAAGCACACGCTCTGCTGGCACCGCGAGACCGACGCGCCCAGGCTGTGGCACGTCGTGCACGCACACCGCAGACCAGGTCCCTTTGCAACAAGGCCGGCAACCAGACCTCTTGCTGCAGGCGCTCCGCAGGAGCACCCAGGCTCAGAACCTCCCTTCCCTGCAAGAGCTCGGCGCAGTCTTGCCAGGCCGACAGTCGCCAAGTGGGCACACACAGTCACGCAGAGGAGCTCACGCGGCCCTGCCTGACCTTGCGCTCCGTCTCCTTCCTCGCAGGGCCTTGCAGCGACCCCACTGCAGGCCTACACGGTCTTTCTGGAGCCGCGGGCCCGCGTGCAGGGCGGGCCAGGCGCACGGTTTGACGCCCGCGGCCACGGCCACCTGCTGCAGCTCCTCGTTCTGGCGCTCCTGCTCGATCTGAGTCTTAATCTCCGCGAGCTTCTTGGCCTCCTTCTCGGCGGTCTGCTCGCGCTTCCACTTCTCCTCCTGGTTCTGCATCCGCCCCGGATGCCATGTTTTCTTGTTCAGGAAGGTCAGCCCGCCCCCCATGGTTGCGGCTCGTGCGCGACGCTACCACGCAACCCGGCCTGTCTGGAATGCCAGTAGCTGCTGCAAGGAGCGGTTGGCAGCTCGTTGTCGTAGGCGAGGTACACTGTGCTATAGAACGAAAGGCACCTCTGAGAGTTTCTCGGCTGAGCTGCAGGGGCGACCCGTCCACCCTGTTCACCCCGTTCACCCTCTGCCATTGCCTGGGCCTTGGGAGTTATGTCATAGGATCAATGCACTCAATGATTGTACGTCATTGCTGAGGGAGCTGAGCGTACCTGGCACACTGCCGCACCCAGGAAACCGCCTTGGCCGCAGGGCGGCACTCAGTGACCATGCAATGAACATGCCGCTCCTACATGTGAAGGCTGCGCAGCTTTCTTGCTGTGTGCGGCCGTTTGCTTGGCGTGTTGCGCACACGAGGCAGCAACTGGTGCCTGCGTCCTCAAAGGTGAGCCTGACAGCCAGGAGTGACGAAGCACAACTGCTCAGCGCAGTGTATACCTGCAGCATTGGTCGTCGAGCCCATGTCTTCTTTGTCTTGCATGACGCTGTCTGGTGCAGGCCTATCGCCGCGTGTGTTCCAGGCCTGCTACATGTGACGCGTCCGGCAGCAATGGGTGCGCGCCTCACACTGCCACCACCACCCTGCTCTCTTGTTCTGCAGCTTCATAAGCATTTACGCTTGATGCACCAACAATGCACCAACGATGTGTAAGGAACTGGCTGGCAAGCAGGGCCGGCAGCGGCACCATTAACAAGTCGGTCACCGCGCTAGACGATCGGCTGTACGGCTACCTGCTCAGCCACACACGGGAGCCGGAGGTGCTCCCCTTGCGTCGTGCGCCTGCAACCTGTACCACCCTGTGCTTGCAGCGCTCGTCAAGTCAACTAAATAGTGACCTGCTGTGAGGGCATGGTGAGTTGACTGCGCCTTGTGAATGTGGTATGTGTACCCTGCCAGGTTCTGCAGCAGCTCCGCACAGACACCGCGGCTGCATACCCCGAGCGGCGCAACAACCAGGTCGCGCCTGAGCAGGTGCGAGGGCTATTTCACGCTACCCAATTTTTTTTGTATCACATTTGTTTGCATGTGCGTATCCGCATGCAATGTTCCTTTTCCCCACTTGATAGAACTGCTGCGGCACTGGCAGGCCTCGCTGCAGGCAGCAGAGGTGTCGCATGCAGAGAACTTTCTGCAGCAGTCTTTCGCTTTGTCTGACAACACGTGCTGCATATTCCTGCCGCGTCCTGGGGCCTGCATGAGCACTTGTATACAGCATAGAAAAGCAATTGTGTCATGATGTCTTCATGCCCGACGTTATGCTTTTTGCACGTAGCATTTGCCACAGCGTCCCAACTCCATTTCTCCCATAGGGAGCGCTGCTGGCGTGGCTGGCGGAGACGCTGCGCGTGGCGCGCGCCGTGGAGGTCGGCGTCTTCACCGGCTACTCCGCACTTGCAGTCGCGCTGGTGCGCCCATGATTGTCTCTCCTGCGCATGGGCTAAGCCTAAATGACGCCCAAACATGCGCCCACCCATGGAAAGCCTGTGCAGGGCGCGCTGGAGCCCCCCTTGTGGTTGTTTGCTGGTCACGTCCCTCCGCGACTGGGTGCTAGCTGCCCTTGGCAAGCCGAGACTCTGTGCTCCCATCTTGTGAAGGCGACTGAGGCGGGGTCACGACAGCTCTCGCAACACCATGCATTGCGGGCCTGTGGGTGCCATCAGCCGGTTGGCGCACAAGCTTGTCCATGAAGCAGCGCCTGCAATCTGCGCAGGCGCTGCCAGAGAGCGGCCGCCTGGTGGCCTGCGACCGCGACCCGGACTCACTTGCCATCGCGCGGCGCACGTGGGACGCGGCCGGCGTTGGTCACAAGGTGGGCCAGCACGCCTCCACAGCGCACGCCCAGCACGGCTGCATGTGCCTTGCCTCGGGTATGAGGGTGGGGCCGGGTCACTGCGCACTTTTGTGCATTGACGGGCTGGTGCTTGCACATACAGTGGGGATTTGAATGCGTCACATGACACACACCACCTGCCTGTGCAGTATGTTGCCTCGAGGGTGGTCTGGCTGGCTGCGGTCGGAGAACAGCTCCCTGTGAAAAAGTCTTTGCATAGGGGTACCGCCAGGGGCTGAGCATGGAGTAAATGCGCAGGTGGAGCAGCGGCTGGGGCCTGCGGCAGAGTCGCTGCAGGCACTGCTGGATGAAGGTCACGCTGAGAGCTATGACCTGGCCTTCATAGGTGCGCCGCTGCTCTGCCTGCACATGCATGCGGGCGTGGCCAACGGGAAGCCTGCCGCGCTCGTGCGTCAGCGCGCATGAAGGCAGCCCAGCACACTGCTGCCCGCATGAGGGGGCAGGGGGCCCTGTATGTGTGCACGGATGCTGGTCAAATGTGTGGAGGTTCTTCGGCTCAGGGTCTCGCGTGTCAGCATGCAGCTGATGCGTGAAAGGCAGTTGCGTGCAACGCGCAGATGCGGACAAGAGCGGGTACGCGGGCTACTTTGAGCAGCTGCTGCGGCTGGTGCGCGCCGGCGGCGTCATTGCGGTTGACAACGTGCTCTGGTGCGATCGCAAGGCTTCTGTGCTTTGGTGGCATGCATGCTCACTCCGTGCAGACAGCGCCGGCGGTGGCAGCACAGTCATGGAGGGGCATGCGCCGCGGTTGCAGCTCGCTCTTATGCTTGTGCATTGTCAAAACCATTGTGGAAGACACAAGTTCACGTGTGTCACATGTGTTCACACCAGTTTCATTGTAGATTGTACTCACTGAATCATTTGATGGGGTGCAGGAAGGGGCGCGTGGCGGATAGCAGCGTGGATGACAATGCGACGTCGGCCATCCGCAAGTTCAACGACAGCCTGCTGCGCGATGAGCGCGTGTCGCTGGCCTTTGTGCCCATCGGCGATGGCATGGCGCTGTGCACAAAGAGGTGATGTGCTGTGAAGCGGGTGCCTGATTGCATATGCGGCTGCAGGCAAGGAGAAATGGCAAACCTCGATGACCAGCTGTTTGATAGTGTGTGCTGCATGAGGCAATGTATTCTGCAATCACAGAAGTTGCAATCCAGCACTGTTTCCTGCAACATGTGTATTGCATGCTACCATAGAAGTACTGTTTGAAGGGTCCTAGAATTTGAGGCAACCATGCTGTATGATTCGCTCCTGAGCAACATGCATCTATCGCTGCAAATGTGGGCGATGTGACACCATATTTTAGCACGTGACGCGTCTGTGTCTTGTCTCACTATGGTGATTATTATGGGTGATAAATATGAAGCCTGGGGCCTGTATGCATGTAATGCGATGGTAATCAAGCGGGGTTGGATGCAGTGAGCAATATGGTAGCCAGGGTGGGGCTGTGTGCCTGAAGCCCACGCTTGCATAACTATTGCAAGCAGACCAGATAAAGGGAGCAATCAATCAACTTTCTCACAAGGTCCCGCACTGCACTGGGTGGCCACATTTGCGGCATGCGGCAGGACAGGCAATGAGTGCTTTGGACACTGACGCGCCTCACTCTCTCGACCCCTGGCAAGCCTTGCGTCACCTCGCCAGCTCTCAGCACTGTGCGCACGTGAACACGCCAAACACACCAGAAATGAAGCGCATGACCGCGATCACGTCGTTCGTATACCCCCCCCGCACAGCATTTCAAATATCCCGAATAAGGTCAATGCAGGTGCTGCACTCTATGAAGGACTGCTGCTATGCGGGCGCTGAGCAGTGCTAACGCATGCGTTTGTTCAACAGCCTGCTCTCTAAAGCACAGGCTGCCATGGCGGCACAGGGTCCAGAGGGTCACGCAGCCCCGACTCGGCGCCTCAGAAGACGTAGGGGATCATGCGGTAGGGCACCGCCTTGCAGTACTGCACCCACGCGGCGCCGTACTTGGCCGCGCAGCGCGCGTCGTCGCGGAACGCGCGGTCCAGCAGCAGCAGCGTCAGGAAGGGGAAGAAGTAGAAGAAGGGCAGCGCGCGCCCGCCGCCCGCCGGCAGGCACCAGAAGAACGCGGCCGCCAGCTCCGGCAGGTAGTGGAAGTGCCGCGCCAGGCCCCACCAGCCTGCGCGCACAGGGCGCGCGACTTAGACTGATACCGATCGTCCCGAAACATGGCTGGCATGCACCCCTCCTGGACTCGCGGCGCTCCCAGTCCCCATGTGTGTTGCTCTATGGCATTTTGGCACTTGTTATGCATGGTGGGGTGCGCAATGCTCCAGGAGCCTTGCTTATACGAGCGACCGCGCGCCTCAGGGGTAGCGGCGCGCCAGGGACAGCGTGGGCGCGCTGGGAGGGCCCGGCGCGCCTGACAGCAGCAGCAGGGCGGTCTTCTGCGTGCCGTCGCCGGTGGTGTACTGGGCGGCCAGCTTCTTGGGCGGCGCGCCCCACACCCTGGCGCGGCCCCCGCTCTCCCGGAACACCTGGGCGCCCGGCAGCTGGTCTGAACAGCGGTACGCGGTCTGGCAAACACCTTTGCTGCATCTATGCCATACAAATCCGTCGCGGTTGCTTGGCATGTAGGGCTCGAGCGATGTGACTGTCTCGGCGAGGGGGGTGATATGGCTTGCGAGGGCAGCCTTTGCCCTGCAAGCGGGCATGAGCGTGGCGGCGCATCCACCACCATACCCTGTCGTGATAGCTCTTACCATCAGAAGACCATCGTAGCCTCACAGTGGCGGTGTGGGTCTCTCACTCGAAATGCTGCCGCATCAGTGGGCGCCGTTGCGGCCAGCCGCGCCGAGCGCAGCGGCAACCAGCCCTCCAGTCCAAAACCTATCAAAGGGTACAAACAGGGCGCGGCAGCGCGCGCCTGGCGGTCCGAGTCAGGTTATTGTTCATTGCGTCCAGCCCAAAACCTATCAGAGGGTACATGCAGGGTTAAGCGAGGGCGCGCCTGGCGCTGGCGGTCCGAGTCGTAGTTGATGTAGATGGACGCTGCGCCCGCGACCGCGATGGCCGCGGCGGCCGGCGCGCCCCAGCGCACCGGGTGCGAGACCAGGAAGAGCGCGGGCGAGGTGTACACGGCGGGCACCCAGACCAGGCAGCCCCAGCACAGGTAGTAGCCCGCGCGGTCGTGCGCGATGTCCATCGTGCACCAGTAGCCCGTCTCCCACCTGCGCGGCCAGCTCGCGCGCGTGTGAAGCGGAGCCCGTGCCTTACACGAGTATGTCCACACCCACTTCTGCAACACCTACTTTAACCATGTTGCTTGCCTGCAATTCAGGGCGCCTCCGTGCATGACAGGATGACAGGGCACTGCTCACCACTGCAGTGAGGCTCTTCACACTGTGGTTGGTGCTCTGCAATGGCTGAAACATTCGGCAATGGACGCGTCTGCATCAGCGCCCTGCAGCTTTGTCTCACCAATGGTAGGGAAGAGACTGGTGATAAGAAAGGGGCCGGTGGTCAGCAAGGGGCCGCGCACAGGAAGAACTTGAAGATGTACAGCTGCATGAGCAGCACCGAGACCGCCATGCTGTCCGCCAGCGCGCCCTCGCGCTGCACCTGCCGGGGCCGGGCAGCGCCTCGCCCAGGGCACGCCGCTGCACGCCGACGCTCGCCGCGCAAAGAGCAGGCCTGCATGGGACTGGGCAGGCCGCAGCGCACCCGATGCATGCGCCGAGGGACACTCCGTGCTGCTCGGGCACGCGCTGGTGCAGCACGGCACAGCAGGGCGTCAGCAGGTAAACCCCCCCTCCTTGGCAGCCGCACGGCGTTGCACGCACGCACGCACGCCGGACATGCGCCGGCCCCACGAGCGTGCACGCGCAAAGGCGTGGCAGCGCCGGCACGGCGCAGCCCGCCGCGCCCATCAGGCGCAGCCCGCCGTGCCCATCAGACGGGCGGGCTGTCAAGACAGAGGTTTGACTGCGGCGGCGGGCGCGCCTGCGCCGCGGCGTAGCAGAGCACAAGCACCGCCCAGCCCATCATGCCCATGCGGCAGTTGGTCCAGGTCTTGAGGTCAAACGCGCGGCCGAGGCGCGGGTAGAGCTCCATGCCCCAGTAGAAGTCGTACAGCAGGCTGCCGGTGGTGCCCGCGTCGGAGCTGCTCGGCGCGCAGCGGCCCTGCGCGCGCCATGTCAGTGGCCGGTCATCCTTGTCGAGGAAGCGCGCCGACGCTCGGTTGCCTAGTGCTGAGTTCCAGCACGCTGACGGGGGTGCGGCGATTGCTCTGGGGCGGCGCACGGCGGCCCCGCCCGCCCCCCACCAGGCATGCTGCCTGGCCTCACTCCTTGTACGGCAGCCGAGCATGAATACAGCTGCACATGGTGGCGCGCGCCTGAGAACGCAGAGCATGGCCGGCATGTCGCACCTGCGCGCGCAGGAGGCAAGCAGAGGCGCGGCTGGCCAGGGTGCGCGCGGGGACGCGCACGAAACGCGCGACGGGGCCGCGCCTTGGCGTACAGGAAGCCGCAGAAGGCGAGGCTGAACAGGTTGAGCGCCGACAGGATCTCGCCGAACAGCTCGTACACGCGCGCCGGGCTGAACGCGCCCAGGCGCCAGCCCGCGAAGAACAGCGCGAGCGTCACCGTGTACGCCTGCACGCCGTTGGCCTGCGGGGCCCCCGACCCATCAGGTCGCGCACGCACGCCGTTGGCCTGCAGGGGCCTCGGCCTCTCAGGTCACGCCTGCACGCCGTTGGCCTGCGGGGAAGCCTTCACGTCACGCTTGCGCGTTGTTGGCCGTGCGGCGCGTCTGCCGATACAGAGCAAGGCCCCAGCCAACAAGGGCGCAAAGTCGTGCGGGTCAAACACGCCCTGGCGGCAACGTGAACGGCAAGGCAGCACATACATATATGCCCATACACCAACGGCGAGGAGGGTAGCGCCGGTGGCTCTTGGCCAGCCACTGCTGGGTCACCATACAGTCTTGGTCTGCATGATGAAGCATGGCCAGGCACGGTGCCAGCCAGCGCGGGCTGGCACCTTGTATACTGGCACGTTGCCGCGCGGCGACACGGGCCCCTTGAACGTCCGGCCGGGCAGCCCCAGCTGCAGCGCCGCCTGCAGCGCGCCGAAGCAGGCGACGTGCGCGGCTGCCTCGGCGCTCGGCCAGGGCCACGCGCTGCGCAGCCCGGCGATGCCTGTTCTCTGCACGTAGTAGTAGAACGCCGACAGCGAGCCGTCCAGCTGCGTCAGCGTGAACCACCTGCAGTGCACGGAGCCGCATCAGCCTTCAAGTGAGGCACAAGTGTGGGCAAGTGCTTGTGACGTTTTGTCAGCCTTGGCATGAGTGGCTGGCATGTTGGCCCAGGGGTGACACGGCCTGCATGCGCTCGCATGCGCTACGCCAGCAGCTGCATTGGCGCAGGACCACTTGCACACAAGGGCTCGTCCTTCACTCGCAGCTTAAGCGTGCTCATGGTCGCCGTACCAAAGCCCATCTTGTTTCAATAAAGCACCGGCAGACGCTGGTGGTAACAAGCACGGCGCAGTCGCATCACCAAAGCGTGCTTCTGTAATCGGCCGGCGCTGCGGTGCGCACAGATATATTGCAAACGCCGGGCAGCCGACCATCAGCGCCACTGCGCCTGCGTACGCCAGCGCTGTGCCAACCGCGCCAGTCAGGCCCCAGGCCCCGCTGTGGTCGCCAACGCCGTGCGTCTCGGCCCAGCTCTTGCTCGTGGTGCACACGCTCTCCGCAACATGCCCGTCCTGCCCGGGCACCTCGGGCGCGGCTGTGCGCGTGCTGGACCGTGTCGCCACCATGGCTGGCAGGCCGGCTGTAGTCACTCAACTAGCCGACGTTCTGTTTTGCACCCATGCAGTAGCATGCATGCCATGGGTCCGCGGACCCTGGGAGGTTGTTATTGTGTGCTGTACCTGAGAGACTCAGACTCAACTCCAAGCTCTATCATTTCCTTCAGCTGACTGCGTGTTCTGCGGCACGAATGTGCCGTGAGTGCGTCTGCGAGTAGCTCCTGAGGAATCAATTCTGACCCTCGCTGCGTTCTGTGACTGGCTGCAGACTGCGCTCCGGTCGCCAGCGGATTACAAGTTATTGAGCAGATGGGAGTGTGCTTTCCATTACGGTGGTGTACATGTACACATGGCCAACGCCACTTTGCACTTGCACTGGCGCCGGGACAGGCAAACACCTCGCACGCGCATGCAGGGTCTAGCACGTGATGAAAAACCTGCATCAATGCAAGCCACTCAACCGTCGACTGCCCACCAATCTCGGTTCTCGTCCCGCGCTTGAGTTTCAAGCGCGCATCCGGCGCGCGCGCGTCAGCCCCGCAGCCTGCCCCGGTCCTGGAAGTAGCGGACCGTGCTGCGCGGCGCGGGCGCGCCGCGCCGCGCGGCCTCGGGGAACAGCTGCAGCAGCAGGCCACGGCGCTCGCCGGGCCCGGGCACGCCGCCCGCCGCACCTACGCCCCCGTGCGCGCGCGCGGCTCACCCGCGCAGCCGGCCCCGGTCGCGCAGGAAGGCAGCGCCTGAGGCGGGCGCGACCGCGGCGAGCGCGCCCGCGGGCTCGGCCCGGGGCCGCAGCTGCAGCAGGATGCCGTAGTGGTCGCTGGGGGTTATGGGGTAGTGCTTGCCCGTTTTGACGTCCTTGTGGTCCAGCACGAACTCGCCGCGGATGGCCGACTGGCCCGTCAGCTCGATGCGCTCGGCGGCCCAGCCGCGCAGGCGCAGGCAGAACCTGCGGCGCGCGCGCGCGGACACGCTTGTCCCCTCAGCGTGCGAGTCCTTGCACTGCATGGACGCCGCAACGGACAGCAGCCGCGGATGCGCATGCTCACTCACACGACTGGTGGGGCTGTGTGTTTGCAACGACGCCAAAAAAAAAAAAAACACAAACCAAAAACAAACCCCGCGACCAGTCACATGCAGTGTACCTTTTTTGGAACGTGGATTGAGACCAGCGCACCCACACAGGCAGGCCCTGCGCTGCGGGCGGGCGGACCTGTCCAGGCGGCTCCGGTACATGTTCCAGCCTCCGAGCATGCGGTTCTTCTGCGAGCCCCGGGCGATGCGTCACCTGGAGCCCCTCACGCATGCAGGCGCTGCTTGAGCTCGCATGCGGGGCTCTGCCTCAGCGTGTGCGAAGTAGACGAACTGTGCTCTGTGAGCACGGCCCGCCACAAGAAGGCAGGCCGCTTGTTACGCTCGAGTGCTAGGGCAACCAGCGCAGAGGGGCGAGCTTGGGCGAGGGGAGCAGCACACCTGGCCATCATACGTGTAGCCAGGGTCGCCCTTTCTCAGCGCCAGCCACGGGTCCGCCCTGCAGGCGAGACGCTAAATTCAAAATTCCAGCTGAGCAGCCCCTTGGCACTGAAACATGGACAACACAGTGTGACAACAGCGCCCCCGGGGGGCGCGCCCGCAGTTGACTTGCACAGGGCCTGGGCCACCCCCGGCCTGACCTGCTGGTGGCCACCCACTGCACAAGCCCCCACGCGGCACCGGCGCAGCAGGCAGCCGTCCACTGCCCCAGCACGGCCGGCCCATGTGCCTGCGATGCGAGCACAAGCCGCCGCGCACCAGCCGGGGGGCAGCGGCAGCTGGCCCTGCTCCTCCTCGATCCAGTTCAGGTCGCCACCGTAGACAACCTCCATGTCCCCAGCGCCCCGCGCCTCCAGGTACGCCAGCGCCTGCGGCCCCGGCGACCCGCGCCGCTCGCGGACCACTGCGGCCATGACCCTCGCGTCGATCCCGGCCAGCTCTGCTAGGATGGCCGGCCGGGGTGCAGCCCTTTGGAACGCCGGCAAGAGCTCTGCTTCCAGGTGCCAGCCATCCGCAGGCAACCATACGCATGGCGCGCTGTCTTCATTCTTTGCTCTACATCCATAGGTCTAAGGAATGCACATGTAAATAATGTGACCCAATTCTTGGGGTTTGCCTTGGATGCGTCACAGCAGGTGCTGAAGCAATCGCATGCTTGCACACGCTGGCTGCCAGCCGGCAAACAGCAGGTCGGCATGGTGAGCAGCGCTTCACCGGCTCGACGTAGACTGCGCCTGGGCATACACCGTATGCAAAATAAAAATAAAAAATAAAATAAAATAAAAAGCTGCTGCGGGGGGCGCGGTGCGTACATTCTGCAGCTGCACCACCCGCTCCGCATGGAACTTGTACTGCGCCCTGCGCGCGGCGCGTCGGCCCCTGGCGCGCAGCTCCGGCCACTCTGCAGCCTCTGCGGGCGCCTGCAGTGTCTCTGCGGGCGCCTGCAGTGCCACACAGTGTGTCGTGGTGTGTGCCTCGTCGGTGGTTGTCAGCGTTGCATCAGCAACCTAGCCGTGGTTCTGCATGCATGCAGCATGGGAACAGCGTCGCAGGCGCATTGGCTCACATCGGGCTCTCCAGGTGGCTGACGGCGAAGAGGAAGCGGCCGCCAAAGGCGTTGGCGGAGGCGAACAGCACGCCGCGCTGCATCGATGAGTTTGGAAATTCTTTGTCAGCAAAGGCGGAGATGTCTGTGAAGGTGGCCTTGCGCAGGAGGAGCACGGTGTATGGGTTGTTCTGCGCGGCGGCCGGCTCTTTTTAGCTCCGTGCGCAGACCCAGCAGGCTGCCGAAGCAAGGAGTCCCGCACTGCGTGTAATCTACCTGCGGTCACCGCAGGGTGCATATGGACAGCAATCGGGGCTCACATAAAAGCAGTGAGTACTAGAAAGAGCTGTAGCGCAAAGCGACGCGACCTGGCTCACCTGGTTTAGGGGCGGGCGGTCCGGCTGGCTGGACGCAGTGTATTCCTGAAGCCAGGGCGAGTCCAGGGGCGCGAGCAGGTTGAACAGCTGAGGGGTAACCTCCTGCGCGTTCACGTATGGGTGCTGTGTCAAGCACGCAAGAGTCACCAACTACCGAGCAACGCACACCTGCAAGCACGTGTCTGGTATGGCCTGCGCATATTGCGCAATTCACACATAGAGCAGCGGCTGACCAAGAGCTAGGCGCACCTGCAGCATGATGACGTCGGGGAGCAACTGGGTGATGCACTCTCTGATGGCCTGCATCCTGACTGCATGGCTGGCTGGCAGGCCAGTGAACCATATGTTCCACGTCAAGATCAGCATGCTGGGCACTGGTGGCACCACATCCTCAAAGAAGCCGGCTTCATCGTCAGAGTCCATGGTCAGCGCGCGTGCAGCAGCACGAGGCCGTTGCCATGGTAAGTGCTACACACTCAGGTATGCGAGCAGGGGCGTGCAAACACGTTCCTCTGCTGAGATGTCAGTCATGAGCACATCCAAGAGACTGAGGATGTCTGTCCGAGCCCAAGCCTTGTGTGAGCCCAGCGCCAGTGCTTGCCCCGGAGAGCTCTAGATGGCAGAGTAGCAAAACCAGGCCCCGTGGCAGAGACCAGAGTGATATGCGGACAACGCATGTTCCAAGGTCAGCGAAAAAGTGTGTTCTCCCTGGGGGCCTTGATCCCCCGACCTCGGGATTAGAAGTCCCGCGCTCTTCCATCTGAGCTAAGGGAGATAGGGATTACGACAGCCGACAGAAAGATAGCCGTGCGCGTGTTTTTGCCTGTCCATGCCAAGCAAGCGAGCGACCGCTAAGCAACCTCCGCAGTCTCATGTGCCAACCTCCAAGACTTGGGAGTTCAAGTGTGCCTCCCAACTCCACTCAATTTGTAGGTTGAGCATCTCTGTAACGAGCAACCCCGGGCTGGTCGACATGATATGTGAACAGGACAGCAACATAGTGCGCTGAGACCGGCAGCCAGGAGCATAGGGCCCTAGGTCAGGGCAGCTCCACGCAGCATGCGCCTACCCCGCGGCAGCGGCCTCCACGCCTGCCGCCAGCAGCGCCAGCCGCGCGGCCGCCGCGCGGGCTGCCAGCTCGGCTGCGCGCGCCTTGCGCGCGGCCGCACGCGGCGCGGCCCGCCGGCCGGCCGCGCTGCGGAGCGCGGCGCGCGCGGCGCGCGCTTGCAGCCGCCACAGCTCGCGCTTCAGCGCCGCCACCTGCGGGTCGCAGGGCGAGAGACAATGGAGTGAGGGGGTGGAGCACGGCACGCACAACGCAAGCAGGCGCAGGGAGCCGCATGCGGCTCTCGCGCGGTTGACAGACGGCCCACTGTGGCTGGCGAGCCGCCTGCAGCGGCGCATGTGTGAGGCCATTGGGCCACTGCTAGCAGGGCAGCGCGCTCATGACCTGGCCGCGGGCTTGCCTGTGGGTTGTCCAGTGGCACGCGCCAGCGCTCGTCCGTGTCGTCCTCGCTCCGCATGCACGGGTCACCCTCGCCTGCACCCTGCCCCCACTCCCCCGGCGAGCCAAGTTCCAGACCGGCCAGCACGGCCGCGACGCTCGCGCCGCGCTCGTCAGAAGGCGTCGCGGCAAGTGCGCCCGCGCGCGTACCAGCCGGCGCCGTTAGCTGCGCGCCAGCCTGGTCGGCCGGCGCGGCAGACGCGGCGCTGCTGGCCGGGCCAGGCGCGCCGGTGCGCGCCAGGACGCTGCAGGCCAGCTGCTCGGGCGCGGGGTTGCGCCGCGCGTTTGCGGCAGGCCCAGACAGCGCTTGGTGCGCACTTGGGCCTGCTCTGGCGCCGGCTGCCTCAGGCGCGGGCTGCCAACCCTCGCTGGGACCCCGCCTCGGCTCAACCGCCGCCCCATTGCCGTCCAGGCTGAGCCAGCCCAGCATCGTCTCAAGTTCGGCGCTGCCGCGAGCGCCGGCGCGCGACGGCGCATCCGCTTCGGCAGAAGTTGGCGCCCTGCCGGCGCCCAGCGTGACAAGCCCGCTCTCGGGGACTGTGGCCCCCGAGGGCGCGCCACTGCCGCGCGCCAGCGAGCCGCCCTGAGGAGTTTGGGTCACACCGGGCCGTGCGCTGGCCTCGCGGTCCCGCGCGGCGGCCGCCGCCGCGGCGGCCGGGTGGGCGGGCGAGAGCAGGCGCATGCGCAGCGCGGGCCCGTGCGCGCGCGAGCCGTCCGCGCGCAGCTGCACCCACACGCGCTGCATGGGCCAGAATGCCGCCAGGGGCGCGCCCGCCGCGTCGAGGATGCGCGCCCAGCCCTCGCCTGCCGCGGCGGCTGGTGAGGGTTAAATGCAGGGTAGGGCCTGGCGCACCGCTCACAGGCTAAGGAACACATGTGTGACCAGGCAGCAAAGCAGGGCCGGATGCGGTTGGCGGGCCGCGAGGAGAGACCGGCTGCAGCCATTGCTTCAGACCTCGCGCATGGCAGGGCAGGCGCCGCGAGGCGCTGCCGCACGCGCCGCGCACCGCTCTCCAGGCGCAGCGCGCGCGCGGCCGCGGCCGCGAATGCGTCGCCGGGCGCGGCCAGGTCGGCGTCGGACTCGGCGGGCGGCGCGACGGCGCCGGCGCGGTCGACCAGGCGCACCGCGCTGCGCAGGTGGAAGCGCGGAACAAACAGCAGCAGGCCGGCCGGGCGGACCTCGTACACGAGCGCCTCCTCCACGTGCGGCTGGCTGCGCGCGCTCAGACAGGGTTAGGGCTAGCATGGTAGGGCCAGCAGGGCTGATCATACGGCTGGATTGTGGCATAAATATCGGCGCGCTGGCCGGAGACTGCCACGCGGGTGCTCTCTCCGTGCACGCCCGGCTGCAGAAGCAGGGCTGCATCACGGCGTGCGCCGGGCCGGGCGCTGCGCGCCTGGCGGCGCAGGCCTGCCAGCCGCGCTGCACTGCCGATGCGCCGCCTGTGAGCGGGGCCGACAGGTGTGCCGCAGTGCCCAGGCCGCCGGCGTAGTGCCCCACCGCTGCGCCATGGCACGGGCGGGGTGCTGTGAGGGGGGTGCGGCTGGACGGCCGGCCGCGCCTGTGCATGAGCAGGAGGAGGTACAGGGCGGCGCAGTCCTTCTGCACGCGCTTGGCCTGGCGGTGCCGCTCGTTCATCGCGCCTGCGCGGTTGGGATAGGTTTTGGGTTAGCCTACCCTAACCCTATGGCAGCAGGCACAGGAGCGCTCCAGCATGGCAGCGGAACTTGCAGATCGCACTCCCCAGCTTGCCAGCAGGACCGCGGCGGCTCCGCTGCGCGCCGGCAGGCCCAGGCGCACAGCTGGGTGGCTGCCAGGCTCGCAAGCTGCAGGCAGTCGGCCCCCCGGCAGCCTGGAGTGCGCGGGGGCGCAACCTGCGGCCGTGGCGAGCGGCGCGTGGGGCAGCGGCGGCGCCGGCGCGCCGCCGCGCTCGCGCGCCAGCGCGGCCAGCAGCTGCCGGTGCACGACCACGTCCGCGTAGCGCCGTATGGGCGACGTGAAATGCGTGTAGAAGCGCAGCGCGAGCCCAAAGTGGCCCAGGCCGCCGCCGCCGGGGCGGTCGTCGCCTGCAGGCATGTCCTCTCACCCCGAGACGCTCGCCAGGAGGGCGTGACGAGACCCTGAACTTGAATCTGAGACCCTGTTGCAGCAGCGGGCAAGGCCCGCCAGAGCAGCGTGCTGGACAGATCGGTGGCACATTATGCAGGGCCTCTTGCGAGGCCCATGGCACGCATGCCAAGGCATCACTTCCCCCGGGCCTGCACCGCATGTGACGTCCTGGCTCTACAGCCACTGCTGCATCAGAGGCCGCCGTACTCTCACACGACCTTTGAACAAATTGTTAATTAGGGTAGGTTATAAGGTATACATTGCAGGGCTCTGCCCAGGGCCGGCGCGCCTGACGAGAAGTACTCCGCCTCGGACATCGCGCGCGTGGCGAGCGACTTGATGAGCGACGCGGCCGCGGGGCCCGCCGCGTCCGCCGCCGCGGCCAGCGAGCGGGCGAGCAAGGCGCCGCTCGCGGCGTCCAGCGGCGCGCCGGCGGCCGCGCACAGCGCCGCCACCTGTTGGAACAAACAGGCAGTGCAGCGTGACACACGAGCAGCGTTTGCGTTTTTTTAACTGCCGCTGTTCTTTTCGCATGCAACAGCTCGAGGGGTGCGCAGCCCAGACGTGCTCAGCTGCGCGCCTGCCATGCTGCACAGCCGCCACCCGCTCCTATGCGAGCATGAGCAGAGCGCTGCACAGCACCAACTTGAGCGCCAGCGTGCAGTGCCTGCCAGGCATTGGATGGGCCCGACATACCATAGGGCATGGCCGTGGAGGCAGCGTCATGCAGCGAGACCAAGTGTAAGGGGTGTGGCGCTACACTGCGAGGACCAACCTGCTTCCTAGCCTCTGTGAATGTGCGGTAGCAGGTAGCACGACGAATGATGCCGCACACTGGTGACCCAGTGAGGAGGCCCTGAGAGGGGCTGCACCTCAGCAAACGCCTCCGGGCGCGGCGGCGGGTGACGCCGCAGCAGCGCGGCGCCCGGGAACGCCGCATAGATGCGCTCGGCGACCGCCGAGTTGGCGGCAATCATCAGCTCGGCCACCACCGCCATCATCGGCACCTGCGCAGCACATCAGGATAGGGTGGGGTAGGGCCTACTTTAACCCAAAGAACCCCCTACGGATACTTGAGCCCGCTCCGCCTTCTTATGAACATGGAGGCATCCAGCCAGCTCCCTAGTACACTGAGTCGGCATGCGGATGCTGACTCCTTCAACAATTATGTCTGCTTTATACACATGTGTCCAGCTTGCACGTTGACTGTCAGCCGGTGTGTGAGATGCCACAGGTATGCGGGCTAGTGTCCTGGTTGCTGATGGGCATGCAAGCGCGGTGGTCATTTCACACACGCGCCTTATGCACAAGCCCTGCCTGTCAAGGCTTGCACAATGCGGCAGTGCGCAAGCGCAGCTGCCCCGCGCATCAAATCCTGGAACTGTCGACCCTTCCGCCAGTACCGCACGCACCTCACGCTTGGTAGCGACGGCGGTCGGATCGCCGTCGGCGCCCGTCTCGAACCGCAGCTCTGCGCTCTCCAGCTCCAACGCGCCCGCCTGCGCCGCCAACGCGAGAGCCCTCTGTGCACGCTGGAGCAATCGAAGCGCAAGGCGAGGTAGACTACGATGTTTGCCTCGAAACAACCTTTGTCGTGTCGCTGGCCGAAATAGTGCGCTGCCAAGCAGGCGCACAGCTTGCGTCGCAGCATGACGGGAAACTACACAGCAACCGTTCACGCCTCCTGCAGCTTGAGGTCACACACCTGCAGCCGCTCTGCGCGCCGCGACGCTGCGAAGCGCGCCAGCAGCGCCAGGCTGGTGCGCAGCGCGGCGCGCTCGGGCTCATCCGCGGGGAGGCTGTGTGCGCGCGGCGGCCGCCCGTCCAGCACGTCCTGCGCCTGCTGATACTCCAGCTGGTACCGCGACCTGTTGCAGGGTTGCAAGACTGAAAACCCTTAAGTAACCCTAAAAGACGCTGTAGCGCAGCATAAGGCGGAAGTAGCTCCTGTCTGGTAGTCTGAGGGCGAGCTGTGGGTGGCACCGTCTTCCAGCATGCTGCTAAGCCCGAGCGTCGACAAGAGAGAGCATCGGTCTGGCCTCCTGAGCCATGACAGCCCCGCGCTCTGTACGATGTGCGCCGGGCGGCAGGGCGCACCGGATGACGGTGCGCCCGAACCACGCGGCGCGGGGCCGCAGTTCGGCGTCCAGGGTCCAGACGACGCTGACCGCCAGCCGGTCCGCGCCGGCGCGCAGGCTGCCGCATCATGGCGCCAATGCGTCGACGGCGCGGCCTCTCGGCAGTGATGAGTTGGCATGCACCAGTCACATGCTTGTGATCTGTCGGGTGCTTCAGCGCAACCACAGAGCCCAGCAAGGGCCCCAGCGTGGCTCCTGCTGGTGCCGATGTCGAGGTGCGCGCGAGCGGCAGAACAGAGATAGGAAAGCTCTGAGAGAAGGAGGTCGCGCGCGCCTGCACAGCTGCTCCGACAGCAGCGCGGGCAGCATGTCGAGGCGGCGATCGGTCAGGTAGACGGTCGTGCCGCGCGCGGCGGCCTCGCCGTCCAGCTGCGACCCCTGCCGCGTGTGCAGCGGCCACTCATGCTCCAACACTACGTGCATCACTGGATGCATGGGCACTCTTGAGAGAGCCGCTGGCTAGGGGCTTTGCGGGTGCGCGGTGAGCCCCATGCAGCAGCGTCATCTGGCACAATTGCGCCCCCTGCTGCACCGCACCGGACGCGCTCATGGCAGCTGGCAGTCAGGGACGCGCAGAACTGGCAACAGTGGATAAGAATTCTACAAGCACAACGGTGCACGCATGGTGTGCCGGCCCTGCGAGACCTTGCACAGGCCGGTCGCGCATCTCTGCTACGTATGGCTGGTCGTCACTTTTTATTGCAACGCAACTTTTCTGCCAGTGATGCCACATTGATGCCAGCTCCTGTAGGAGCGTTGCGCCAGGCGCCCAGCACTGCGGCGGAGGAACGGCGGGCCAGGTGCCCAGCACTGCAGCGGAGGAGCGGCGGGGCGGGCGCCGGGCGCCGCGCCGCGCGCCTGCCGGACGAAGTGGCTGACATCTGCGATGTGCACGCCAATCTCGAAGCCGCCGCCCGCCAGCGCGCGCGCGTGCAGCGTATCGTCCACATCCGTGCAGCCTGCCGGCCGCAGCGGCGGGATGGGCGGACGAGACTCGAGGTGACCCTATCCTTAACCTAGTGCCTTGTGTTGTGTGTGGGGTTTCGCCTAGGTACATATGTACACATGTCATCCACGGGCTGCACGCACGATGCGATGCGAGCCCGAGCTCGCCCCAGGGGGTTGATGCTTGCAGCATGACCTAGGCCCAAGCCCCCCCGAGGGTCGATGCTCGCAGCATGACCTAGGCCCAAGCGCACCCCGGGGTACCGAAGCTGGCAGCGCGGCATGGGCCGGAGCGCGCCCGGGGGGTCGATGCTGGCGACGAGGAACTCGGGGCCGCGCAGGTCGCGCCGCGCGGCCGCCTCGGCGGCGGGCACGGCCCAGGCGGCCGGGTCGGCGACGGCCGGCAGCTCCGCGGCCGCCGCCGCGCTGAACGGCTGCCAGCGCACGCCCGCGCTGACCAGCACCGCCTCCGTCTCCGCCCTGCGCTAGGGTATGCAGCAGGGTATGCAACAGGGTATGCAGCAGGTCATGCCGTTATATATATAGGGTATATGGGGTAGGTATGGGGGATACCCTATACCCTAACCATATACCCTATACATAATGCCGCTCCGGCCAGACACAAGCCAGGCGTATGCTCCGGGACTCCAACCGTCGGTTGGAAGCTTGACGGCTGCAAAGTCGCCCATGGCATGCAGCACTCATGCTGCAATTGCAGTCCTTTCACGACTCAGGCACAGGCTTTTTCTAGACAACACCGCTTGCTTGGTTGTTATATGCCGTTATTATATGCTTTATAGGCTTCAGCTGGAGCTGCGCATGTGTCATTTGAGGCACATGCATGCACATGGATCAGCGCAGTGCATCATGCATTGTTGCAGAGTACAGCCATTTCAGCATAGCAATGCGGCGCGGCCGTTTTCTTGGAGGACGATTCGCAAAGCACATGCGCGAGTATGCACAAGCGCGAGTGTGCCCGACAGCCTCCGGCCCCGGCCGCAGCGGCGCGACCGCGCGCACCGGGCGTCGTTGAGGCGGCCGAGCGCGCGCACGAGGTGCGCGGCCGGCAGCGCGGCGCCGCGCTCCCAGCCGTCGCAGCGCAGCACGAAGCGCTGGCCGGCCAGGCGGCGCAGCTGGCGGCTGCGCAGGCGGAAGCGCGGCAGGCGCCGGTCCAGCGGCAGGCAGGTCGCGGCCGCCTGCGCGGCGACCGCGCTCACTCCACACCCGGAGCTGAGCTGCAACCGAGCACGCCTGGCTGGTGACAGCTCTTGCGTCGTGCTGCTTCACGGCTGAAACACAACCTTGACGTCCGGCCGTGCCGGCTGCTGCTTTGTCCGGGGGGCAGCTACCAGGCCCGAAGCACACCGGTGCCTTCCAAGACACAATGCTCCACTTCCCCTGGGCGCAGGGCCACGAGCGCCTGAAGGCGTCATTGGACTGGAGTGGTTCCCCGCGGCCGTCGCTCAAATGGCCGACCTGTAAAACCCTTCAGGTCATCGACCTGGCCGCGGGCGCACCAGGCGCCCCGCGCCGCCGCTGGCATCGGCCATGAGCGCGCGCTCGTCAGGCTCGGCCAGGCAGGCCACTATGTCGCGCGCGCCGCGCGCCACCACCGCTACAACCTCGCCGGTTGGTTGCCGCGCTGCGGCGCCCGCGTGGCTCATGAGGGAGGACGTGGTACTCAGCGCTCAGGCTTATCGAGGAGTGCGCAGGAGCATTCGCAAACTGTCCTCTGGGCATGCCCGGTAGTCGCGAGCATTGTGGCTTCACATATGTGCGCGCCGATTCGCTAATGGCAAGGAGGCAGCAAAGCGGTGCGGGCGGGCGGAGTGCGTTTCAGACACAGAGTCTGCGCAGCGCATGCATGCGCGGGGCATCGGTGTTGGGAGAGGCTGTAGCTCCTCGTCCGGAAAAGTGCACTCACTTTTTCGGCAGAGCTGCCGTGGAATGAGAGCTGTCCGCATGCCACGCGCGCATTCATGCGCACCCGAGTCATCCAGCTCGCCAGCATCGCCCGCGGCTGCAGCAGCAGCGCCAGCGTCTGCGGCCTCCTGCTGCGCGGCCTCCTCCTCGGCGCCCTCCGCGTCGGCGCCCGCCGGCGTCGCTACGGCGACGTCCGCGTCGGCGGGCGACACCAGCGCGTCCGCCGCCCGCCACTGCGAGCGCGGCAGCAGGCGGACTGCGCGCGCGCGCCTGGCCTTCGTTGGCGCGTCCGCAATGGCCCTCTTTGTGGCGCAGCTGCGACAGCAGACATGCCCGATGGTACATGAAGCAAGCTCTGCAGGTTCTCAGGAGCAAATACCATGAGGAGTTGACAGAGCGGGGCACATCTGGTCTTCTCTGGCGCTGGCGCAGCCCTGGTCACCAACCCACCATGCCAAGCGTAGCTTCGAGCTGCCACTCACGGCGGCTGCGCGCTCTTCACGTGAACAGGAGCAGGGCGCACGCGCGACGGTGTCGCCGTGCATGGCGCGGTTGAGCGCGGCGCGGCCGCTGACCAGGACCTCCCGCGCGTCGCCGCCCGTGCCGGCGCTGCCCAGGCGCACCACGCCCTCGCTCGGCCCCTGCCGGCTCACGTGGAGCCTGCCCTGCCACACGCGGGGCAGGGCAGCCCGCATGCTGTCAACATGCTCGGTCCTGTTCCACTGCTTTACTGCTTGTCAACGATCTGCTTCCAACCCTAAACAGGGGGTTTGCTCCATTGCAGCGGCAAGACGTGTGCTCACATACATGATACAGTCTCATCTGTACTACACAAATGTATTCAATGACTGATAATGACATGACCGCAAAGTTGGTCAAGCTCTGCACTTGAGCAGGTTTGTCAAGCTCGCAGGGCGCCGCACCAGCACGACCGCCCCGGCGGCCACCGCCGCCTCCAGCGCAGCCTCGCCGAGGTGCGCCCTGTAGGTCGCGGCCGCGCCGGGGCGCGCGCCCTCCGCCGCCGCAGCCGCGGCCGCGGTCGCCAGCGACTCTGCCAGCTCGGCGACCGGCGCGCAGTGCGCCCAGAGCCGCGGAAAGTACTCGCCCGGGGCCATGACGGTCACGCCCCGCAGGCGGGCGCCAGATTCGGCCGCGTCCAGCGGCGCATGGTCCTCAGCTGAGGCGGGGTGCGCACTGTCGGGGACCCCATTGCGGCTGTCATCCGCCGCTGGCGCCTCCCCTGTCCGCGGCGGCGCGCTCTGCCCAGGGCCACAGGCCAGGTCGGCAGCCCCGGCCTCGCTGCCGTCACGGCCGCCCAGCAGTGCATCCAACAACGCGTCGCCCTCGGCCGCAAACGCGCTGCGGCTGCCCGTGCAGGCGCCGGCGCCCGCGCCCGCGCCGGCGTCGGCCAGCCGCCCTGCGGCAGGGACACCAGCGCCGTTCCACCCATGCAGTTGCCCATTACCAGGCTTCGTGCCACGGCCGGCATGACCAGCAGCGCTGGGCAGCGCAGGGCTGCTCGAGGGGGGGGGGGGGGGGGGGGGCGTCGAGCTGCAATGC